>Ga0209427_10009203_pt1 | contig 11034 bp, 8 predicted proteins | sample DeeMarSWOR136_30_FD_187465 | JGI IMG/M metagenome (GOLD analysis project Ga0209427, IMG submission 187465) | Marine sediment microbial communities from White Oak River estuary, North Carolina - WOR-1-36_30 (SPAdes) (version 2) | ecosystem: Environmental > Aquatic > Marine > Intertidal zone >... | reverse complement strand
GGGGTTCATGGAAAACGTATATCCCGCCGATGCTTGCTGCGCAATCTGGCTTTCCTTCCGGGCCCTTGGCAGGTTTTAGTAAAATATTCGATCAACGAATTTGAAGATGAACCAAAGATTCTAATAAATCTGTTTATCCGCAGAGAGAAAGACTGGAAAATTGGAATAATGGAATACTGGAATAATGGAGTTAAGCTTTTTATTTTGTTCCCAGCATTCCAATATTCCATTCTTCCATTATTCCATTTTCTTAATTCCTCTGTGTTCATCTGTGTCCAATTAGATTTTTGGATTTGATGCTTGCCTTTTCCGCACGGCCATCCGGGCCGCCAGCTTTATGGCTTCTTCCATGGAACGGGGGCTGGCGGTTCCCCGGCCGGCGATATCGTAGGCAACCCCATGATCCACGGAAGTACGGATAAAAGGCAGACCCAGGGTGACATTCACCGCCGTGTCAAAATAGAGAAGTTTCAGGGGAATCAAGCCCTGATCGTGGTACATGCAGACGACGGCATCGTATTTCCCCTGCGCCGCCCGCTGGAAGAGAGAATCCGCCGGCCAGGGACCGGAAACATCCCAGTTCCTTTCCCGGGCCCGGTCCACCGCCCGGGAGATGATCTCTTCTTCTTTCCCGAAGAGCCCGCCTTCCCCGGCGTGGGGATTGAAGGCGGCGACGGCGATGCGGGGGGCCCGGAATCCCCAAAAATCTTTTAACCCCCGCCCGGTAATTTCGATGACCGAAAAAATCTTTTCCTCGCTCAAAGATCCACTTACCTGGTTCAGAGGGAGATGGGTGGTGACCAACGCCACTCTCAGCCGCTCTCCTGCGAGCATCATGACAAAATCCCGGGTCCCCGACAGCTCGGCGAAATATTCCGTATGGCCCCGGAAGGGAATGCCCAGCCGGGATATGGCCTCCTTGCTCACCGGCGCGGTAACAATGGCCTCGACCTGCCCCGCCAGAACCATCCTTCCGGCCTTTTCCACATAGGCAAAGGAGGCCCGTGAGCTATCCTCCCCGGGGATATCCACCGGGCTTGGCCCGGGAGAAAGCCAGGAGAGGGGAAGAACCGCCAGGACTCCCGGGGGAAGATCGAGAGGGAGCCCCTTCTGGATCTCGGCCACCTTCATGGCCAGATCCAGAGAGCGGACCGTTTGCTCGAGGATATTGGGGTCTCCTAGCACCAGAGGAGAGCAGATCGGATGGAGAGATTCCGAAGCCAGTGCTTTGGCGATCACCTCAGGCCCCACGCCCCGGGGGTCTCCCATGGTTATGGCGATGACCGGTTTCACGATTCTGGTCATTCGTTATTGGTTATTAGTTACTCGTTATTCGTACAAGCGGATTTATTCCTTTTACCTCCATCCTTCCTTCCCCCGCAAAGGGGGGTCAAGGAGGGAGCAATGCCACTTTATTGGTTGGTGACATTTTTTTCGATCCAGAAGGCTATGACGAGCAAGCAGAGACGAGTGACGAATAACGAGTAACGAATAACGTATAACGTATAACGAGGCATTAAAGCCGGATATCTATATACGCCTTGGACTTCAATTCCTTCATCCATTGCTCGTATCTCTTCTTGGTCTCGGTCTTGCTCAGTTCCTCCCGGATTTTGAACTGAACCTCGGCGAAGGGGCGGGGTTCCCCCCCCTTCCGTTCCAGCACCCGCAAAATGTGGAAGCCGGCCGGGGTCCGGACGAGGTCGCTGGCCTCCCCGGGTCTGAGCTTGAATCCCGCCCCCTCCAGTTCGGGCATTAACTCCCCAGGCTTGAAATAGCCCAGGACTCCCCCTTCCCTGGCTTCGGGACTCCGGGAATACTTTTTGGCCAGCTCGGCGAAATCTTCCCCCTTCCGCGCTTTTTCCAGAATCGCCTGGGCTTCCCTTTGAACCGCAGCCGTCTCCTCACGCGAGGATTTTTCCGGGACAGGGAAAAAGATCTGTTGAATCTTGACTTCCAGGGGATCGGTGAACTTTTCCTGGTTTTTGCGGTAATATTCTCTCAGCTCTTTTTCTTCGATGACGATCTTCGATTTGATTTCCAGGTTGACCAGGCGCATCTTGCCCAATTCATCCCGGACTTGCTGCCGGTAGGAGGAAAGGGTCATTCCTTCCTCGGCAAGGGCCTTTTTCATCTCATTTTCCGTTAACTTCGAGGACTTCATAACATCTTGGATCACCGCATCCACATCCCGTTCGGAGACCTCGATCTTTCTCTTTTTCATTTCCCCTTCCAGGAGTTTGATCTCGATGAGACGGTCCAGAACACGCATGCGGGCTTCTTTCATTTTCTCTTCCCGTTCCCCGGCGCTGGAGTTCTTACGGACTTCGTCGTAAAAAGGCTTTCCCATCTGTTCCAGCTCGGAAAGGGTGATGATTTCGCTGTTTACCAGGGCCACGATGCGGTCTACGACTTCGCCCCGCAGGTTCATGGGGAGAAGGAGAACCAGGATGGAAAAAAGGGGGAAAAGAATTTTTCTTCTCATTGCAAAGCCAGCCTTAAGTTTTAAGGCTAACATTTCATAGAACCTCCAGCAATAATTTTTTGGTCTCCTCCAGCATCCCCTCCCAGCCCTTGGCCGTCGGGCGGAGCTTCAGACGCTCGTCGGGCGTGAATTCCCTGCGGCCCTTACCCCGCGCCACGGCGGCCACCAGCCGGGCGGGATCGACGGTAGATTTCGGGTCGAAGGTGAAAACCACCTTTTCCTTCTCCGCGGAAATCCGGCGGACTCCGGCCTGCCGGAGGAGGAGTTTCAGGTTCATCACCTGGAAAAGGTTCTCGGCCGCCGGCGGAAGGGAGCCAAACCGGTCGCGGAGCTCCTCCCCGATTTCCTGGACCTCGATTTCCGACCTGGCCGAGGCGATGCGCCGGTAGAACACCAGACGCTGATTGATATCCTCCACATAATCCTGGGGGAAGAAGGCGGGGACGGGCAGGTCGATCTCCGGCTCGATCTCTTCCTTCACTTCTTCTCCCTTGAGCTCCCGCACGGCCTGCTCCAGGATCTGGAGGTACATGTCGAACCCCACCGCGGCAATATGTCCGGATTGGGCGTCCCCCAGGAGAGTGCCCGCCCCCCGGATCTCCAGGTCGTGCATGGCCAGCTTCAGGCCGGAACCCAGCTCGCTCACTTCCTGCAGGGCCTCTAGCCGCTTGCGGGCATCGATTCCCATCTGGGAGAGGGCCGGGACCAGGAGATAGGCGTAGGCCTTCTCCTTCGACCTGCCCACCCGGCCGCGGAGCTGGTACATCTGGGCCAGCCCCAGCTTGTCCGCACGGTTGATGAGGATGGTGTTGGCAGAGGGAAAATCCAGGCCCGATTCGATGATGGTGGTGGTCAGGAGGAGGTCCACTTCTTTCTTGACGAAGGCCAGCATGACCCGCTCCAGATCCCTCTCCACCATCTGCCCGTGGGCTACGGCCAGGCGGACCTCGGGGACCAGCCGCCGCAGGAACATTTCCATGGCCCCGATGGATTGCACCCGGTTGTGGACGAAGAAGACCTGCCCGCCCCGCCGGAGTTCCCTGCGGATGGCGTCGCGGATTACTTCCTCGTCAAACTCGGTCACGTAGGTGCGGATCGACTGCCGCTCGGCGGGGGGGGTTTCGATCACGCTGAGATCCCGGACCCCGCCCAGGGACATCTGCAGAGTCCGGGGAATGGGGGTGGCGGTCAGGGTCAGGACGTCCACGCTGGTGCGCAGGCGCTTGATCTTTTCCTTATGGTTTACCCCGAAGCGATGCTCTTCATCGACCACCAGGAGCCCCAGGTCCTTGAAGGCCACGTCCTTCTGCAGCAGCCGGTGCGTTCCCACGACCAGATCCACCTTTCCGCCGACCAGTTCGGCCAGGACCTGCTTCTGCTCCGCCCGGGAGCGGAAGCGGCTGAGCATCTCGACCCGGAAGGGATACGGGGCGAAACGGCGGGAGAAGGTCTGAAAGTGCTGCTGAGCCAAAACGGTGGTGGGGACCAGGACGGCCACCTGCTTCCCTTCCATCATGACCCGGAAGGCGGCGCGCAGGGCCACCTCGGTCTTCCCGAACCCCACGTCCCCGCAGACCAGCCGGTCCATGGGCTTTTCTTCGGTCAGGTCTTTCTGCACATCCTCGATGGCCTGCATCTGGTCCGGGGTTTCCTCGTATTCGAAGGAGGCCTCGAACTCCTTCAGGAATGGATCCGGGGGAGGAAAGGTGTGCCCCTTGACCACCGAACGGGTGGCGTAAAGCTGGATGAGTTCCTCGGCCAGCTCGCGCAGCGATTTCTTCACCCGCTTCTTGGCCTTCTCCCAGGAAATCCCGCCCAGCTTGTCGATGCGCGGCCCGCCGTCACCACCCCCAACGTATTTCTGCAGGAGGTTCAGGCGATAGACGGGGAGATACAGTTTGTCCCCGTCCTGGTATTCGAGGAGCAGGAAATCATGCTCTTCCTTTCCCAGCTGGAGTTTCCACAGGCCCCGGTAGATGCCGATCCCGTGCTCGGAGTGCACCACATAATCGTCCACCCGGAGGTCGCTGAAGGCCGCCAGGGCGTGATCTTTCAGGGAGACGGCGGGATGTTTTCGGAGCCGCTTCTCCCCGAAGAGTTCGGTTTCAGCGATCAAAGTCAGGCCGGCGCTGGGAAAGATGAACCCCCGGGAGAGATTTCCGAGGAGAAGGGTGGCCTCCCATTCTTTGGAATCCGCCGGCGTCCAATCGGAGAAGGGCTTTTCCAGGATCTGGACAGAAAGGTCATGCTTTTCCAGCATCTCCGCCAGCCGCTGCGCCGAGCGCAGGCTGAAGCAAGCCAGGAGAGTGCCCATTCCTTTTTCCCGGCCGGAACGGATGCGCTGGGCCAGAAGGCGCAAAATTCCGTCTTCGGATTTGGAGGCTAAGAGGTCAGACCGCAGGTGCTCGTTGGACTCGGTCTGCAGCCGAAGCCTTTCTCCTTCCGCCTCCACCTCTAGCGCTTGGAAGACAACCCGTGGATAATAGCGGCTCCACTCCTGGAACTCTTCTTTCTTCAGAAAAAGCTCTCCGGGATTCGGCCAGATTTCCTCCCGGGACAGAGCGTTCCGCCAGGCCTCTTCCGCTTCCCCCCCGAAACGGTTGAGTTCGTCCTCCAGCTCGGAAGGTTCCTCCAGGAAGAGTGTGGTCCGGGGAGGAAGAAAATCGAAAAGGGTTTCCGGGGCGGGGTAAAAATAGGGAAGATAAAATTCCACGCCGGGGAAAGGAATGCCCTGCCGGAGTCTTTCCAGGAGCTGGGGGACGGAGTCTTTGTGCGACGGGTCCTCCTCCAGCCGCTCAGAAAGCCTCCCGGCGGCCCCCTCGAAATACTCCCGGAAGAGGAGGACTTCTTTCACCGGAAGGATCAACGTCTCCTCCAGGGCTTCTGAGGAACGCTGGCTCTCCGGGTCAAAGAGGCGCACGGATTCCACCGTGTCCCCGGAGAATTCGATCCGCACCGGACCCGGAGTGGAGGGAGGGAAGAGGTCGACCAGGTACCCCCGCACGGCGAATTCCCCCGCCTCGGTCACCAGGCTGCTCCGGGTATATCCCATCCCTTCCAGGCGGCGGATCAGTTCTTCCCGTCCGAATTCCTGGTTTGGAGAAAGCGAGAAGGCGACGGACGCATGAAGGGCGCGGGGAGGGACCCGCTGCAGAACGGCGCGCAGGGGGGCCACCAGAACGAGCCGGTCCGGGTCGGAGAGCAGAAGGTGCCGGGCTTTCCATCGCTGCCCCATGGCTTCGGCCTGGGGGGAGATTCGCTCAAAGGGGTTCACTTCCCAGCCGGGATAGAGAAAGACGCTTTGCTCCGGTCCGAGAAAGAAGAGAAGCTCCTGGTGGAGCCGGTCCGCTTTCTCCTCGTCCGCCGTGAGGACCACCAGGGGACCTTGCGCCCGGTGGAAGATGCTGGAAAGAAGGTATGCGGGGGAGGAGCCTTTCAGGCCGTGAATCCGGAGCAAGCCCTCCCGCTTTTCCAGGAAGCGGTTAAGGGGGCCGAAGAGGGTATGGGAATCAGCCTCCCGACTCATGGAAGTTTTCCCCTCCGGGTTTTTTTCGGAGTCCAGGGGGATTCGGATCGGGAAAGGAGCTAACCAAAGGAGACCCCGGAAAAAAGCCGGTTAAAGAACTCGCTCAGGTAGGCGAAGGAATCGGTCAGCAGAAGAATTCCCACCAGGATCAAGAGCCCCCCCCCGACCTTGGTGATCACTCCCATATGCCTGGCGGTCTTCCGGAAGGTGTCTAAAAAAGAATTCAGCGCCAGTGCGCAGGCTAGGAAAGGCAGGCCCATTCCCAGGGAATAGGCGAGGAGGAGAAAGATGCCCGACCACATGTCCTGCTGGGCGCTGGCATAGAGGAGGATAGAGGCAAGAATCGGCCCCACGCAGGGGGTCCATCCCGCGGCGAAGGTCAGCCCCACCAGGTAAGAACCCAGGAATCCCAGGGGCTTGCTCTGGAGGTGGAGTTTTTTCTCCCGCTGGAGGAAATCAAAGGAAAAGACTCCGCTGATGAAAAGCCCGAAGAGAATGATCAGAATGCCCCCGGCGATCCGGATGGTATCCCGGTAGGCCAAGAGGAATTGCCCCAGATAGGTGGCCGAAGCTCCCAGAGAGACAAAGAGAGTGCTGAATCCCAGCCCGAACATGAGAGAATGAAAAAAAATCGTCTTTCGTCTTTTCCCCCGGTTATCTTCCCGGGTGAGTTCTTCAAAGGAGAGGCCGGTGATAAAAGCCAGGTATGACGGGACCAGGGGCAAGACGCAGGGAGAAAGGAAGGAAAGGAGGCCGGCGGCAAAGGCAAGGTAGAAGGATAGATCCTGAGATCCGCTCATCGGTTTGTTTCTCCTGTCTTTTCGTAGGGGCTTTCGCGCTGGCCGACCGCCGGGGATAGGTCTTTAGGACCCTCGGGCATGGATCCGCGCAGGAGCCAGTGGTTCTGGAGGCCCTGGATGAGTTTGTCGGCGTCTTCGGCGGTCTCCTGGGTCGTGGCCAGAAGGTCAGGGATCCCGGGGGCGGCTTGCTTCACCTTCCCGGTGATCTCCTTGACATCCTTGACCACCCCCTTTCCATCCTGGGTGATCTCTTTCACATTCTCGGCGATGGCGGGAGTGTGCGCAGTGGTCTTCTTTACATCTTCCAGGATGGGGGGCAATTCCTCAAGGGCTTTTTTCAGTTCTTCGATCAGTCTGGGGATTTCCTTGACCGAGCGGTCCACCTCTCCCATCAGAGAAGGAAGGTTCTGGGAGGCCTGAGCCGCATTCCGGGAGATCTCTTCCAGGTTGGACAGAGACCGGCGGGCCTGGGCGATGGCCGCGTTGATTTCCCCGTGCATCTTGGGATCCTGGAGAATAGCTCCGACGCTTCCCTGGCCGTTTTTGAGCTGGGAAGTCACGCATTCCAGGTTGCCCAGGGTCCTGAACAGAGAACCCTTCGGGTCGTCCAGTTTGTGGGTGATGGATTTCAGGTTGTCCAGGACTTCGTCGATCTTCTTCAGGTAGCCCTTGACATCGACCTCTTTGAGGAGATCGGTGATCTCCCTGGGTTCCAGGGAGGGAATGGTGCTCCCGGAAGGCAGGGGAGGCGTCTCCGGAGAACCTGCTGTGATTTCGATCGTCTTCCCCCCGATGAGGGCCATGGCAATGGCGGCCCGGGAATCCTGGCGGATACTTTTCTGGTACCGTTGCAGGACCTCGATGACCAGCTCCACCTTGCTCTGGGGGTCCAAGCGGAGAGATTTGACGTTGCCCACCTCCATGCCGGAGATGGTCACGGGCGTCCCCGGCTTGAGCCCCTGGACCTTGTTGAAGACCACCTTGTAGGAAGACCGTTTGGCGAACCATTTCTGGCCCCGCCCCACAAAAACCAGGGCTACGACGGCCATGAGGATGGCGAAGACCACCAGAATCCCCACATACCGATCAAAGTGTCTGACCCGGAAGAACATCTGCATAGGTTTGCCTTTTCAGCTGCTTCCTTTCTTGGCCTTTTCCAAATAAACCTCCACTTCTTCCCGTGTTCCTTCGGCCTTGATGCGGCCGCCCTCCAGCAGGCCGATCCGGTCGGGAACCGCTCCCGAAAGGGGATATTCGCTTCCCACTTCCAGGAGGCTGGCCCCGCGCCTTTGTTGATAGTCCCGGATGATCCGGTTCAGGTTCTGCTCAACCTCCGTCTCCAGGCCGCTGGTGGGCTGGTCCAGGAAAAGAAATTCGGGCTCCAGCATGAAAGCCCGGGCCAGCGCAGCCCGCTTGCGCATTTCCAGGCTCAGCGCCGCAGGGAGGGACCATTGGAAAGACGGGTCCACCCCAAAAAGCTCCATCTTTTCCCCCACCCGGACCCGTACCTGATCCTCGGTCGTTTTTTCATGATAGCGAAGGGGAAGAGCGATATTGTCGTAGACGGCCATGTTGCTGATCAGGGCGGAATCCTGGAAGACGAAGCCGGTTCTGGCCCGCAGCTCCTGGATCTCCTCCCTGGGGGCGCTTTTCAGGTCGGTTCCCCCGAGAGTGACCTTGCCTTTCTCGGGAAGGATCAGTCCGGCACAGAGGCGCAGAAGCAGAGACTTTCCGCTCCCGCTGCCCCCCATGACAAAGAGGGATTGTCCCCTGGGGAGGTGGAGGTTCAAATCCCGGAAGATCACCCTTGAGTCGAGGTGAAGAGATGCATTGCAAATTTCAAGAGCGATTTCCATCGTCTCCTTCAATAAAGAAAAAAATATTAACCGCAGAGAACGCGGAGACCGCAGAGCGTTTTCTTGCTAAAGACTAAAAACATGAGCCATTTGCTGAATATTTCATCCTCTCTGCGTCATCCCGGATCTCTGCGGTATGTGGTTTTTTTCTCCTTTTGAGGAATAGAACGCTATCGTTCCTCGGATCCTCCGCGGATGAAAAAAAAGAGGATGAGCATAGAGGAAGCGGAGAGCGCAGAGATCATTTCCGGAAATCCCCTTGGCGGTTTTGTCCTTCACAGAATCGTCGGCCATGGGTCCGGTTTTTCCAAGATATCCTGAGCTCTGGGACTTTGGCCGCTTTTATCTCCGCGTGCTCTGCGCGCTCTGTGGTTAACCGTTTTTATTCTAACGTTCTTTGAGGAAATAAGGAAGAGGCTCTCGCTTATCCCCGTCAGGAATGTTTACAGAAGGATTTCCGTCTCCTGGGAAAGAGCAAAGCACTCCATCCCGGACCCTCTCTCCCCGATGATGCGCCGACAATGCTGAACGAGCCCCTCCAGGGCCGAGTCGGTCCTTTCCTGGTTATGATGGAAGATACCGAAAGTCTTCGCCCCGGCCTCCAGGGCCAGACGGAGGGCATCGGTAAAAACGGAGTGACCCCAGCTCCGGGTCTCCGGATACTCTTCTTCCGTGTACTCGGCATCGTGTACCAAAAAATCGGCTCCCCGGGAGAAATTCACATAATCCTGGAAGGGGAGTCCGCCGGGGTGCTGGTAGCCCAGCTCGTTATCGGTGAGGAAGACGAAACTCCGACCATCCTCGGTGAACTTATAGCCGTACCCCTGGTTGGGGTGGCTGAGGGGGATGGGCGTAACGGCCATGTTTTGGATGGAGAAGCTGTATTCACAGGCCTCGTGGTAGGAGATGTCCGCCTGGAGGTCCTGGAAATGAACGGGAAAGTAAGGAGCCTCCATGGTCCGGGAGATCATTCCCTGGATGGATTCCTGGGCCAGGGGGCATCCAAACATCTGGATGGTGGTTCCCCTTTGGTAGATGGGTTTGAAGAAAGGGAAACCGAGGATGTGATCCCAGTGGGCGTGGGTGAAGATCATGAAAATCCTATCCCTTTTTTCCTGGATCAGCAGGTTTCCCAGCCTTCGGATCCCCGAACCGGCATCGACAATGATGACCTCGTCCTCCTGGGTCCGGATCTCGATGCAGGTTGTATCCCCGCCATAGGTTATGTAATCCCCCCCGGAAACGGGGATCGAACCCCTGGCTCCCCAGCAGCGAATCTTCATCGGTTATTCCTCGGTCCGGTTCTCCAGCGGCCTTTCTGCCGGCGACGCCGGTTTGGATTCTCTTACAGGTAAAAGAGCATCGTCAGCAGGGCATTGGTCCCGAAGCAGAGCAACATGGCGCTCACCACCCCCCGGGTCGCCGCCTGCGGAACCTCGATGAGCGAGTAGCGCACCGTGAGCCCGTAATAGGTGCAGGTTAAAGCGATCAAGAGCCCGAAAATGAGGCTTTTGAGGAACGCAAAGAGCAGATCGTTGGCTGTGAGAGCCACCTCCAGTTCCCGCAGAAAAGCCGGGAAGGTGATGGGCAGAATCAGCTTGGATACCCAGAAACCTCCCAGCAGGCCGATGGTGATGAAAATGATGGTCAGGCAGACCACCGCAACGGTCACCCCGATGATCCGGGGGGTCACGATGAAATAGATTGGGTTGATGCCCATCACCTCGATGGCCTCCAGTTCATGGGCGATGACGATATTTCCCAGTTCCGTGGCGATGGCCGCTCCCGAGCGTCCGATGACGATAATCGCCGTGAGCAAAGGGCCCACTTCACGAAACAGGACCAGGACCAGGATGGGAACAATAAACTCAATTCCTCCCCCCAGAAAGGAGAGCTGGGTCCCGATCTGCACGATGATTACGGTTCCCAGGGCCAGGGAGATGACCGCTACCACTTTCAGGGCTTGAACCGCGGTAAAATAGACCTGTCGCAGGGTGATTTCGAAGACCAGCGAGAACCCCTTCTTTCTCTCGGTGATGAGCTCCCGGAAGGCCATGTAGAAAAGAGTGGAAAGGTTCGAAAAAACCATGACCTTTCCCATCACCCATCGGCCGATGGACTCGAGAAAATCGGCCTTCTCCTCCGGGAAGGTTCTTTCTGGGGCGCTAACCGGAGAACCCATAATAATGGCCCGCAGACCTCGGGACTCTCATCCTCCTTTTCGACAGGGGTTCGAAAAACCTGTACTCTTGCTGCAAAATATACCACTAACCCCGGGAATTTTCTATTCAAATATTGTCTCGGCGGGTGGAACGTGGTAAATAGATGCATAAAGCAAAGGAGCAAAGAGCATAGAGCAGAGAGCAT
>Ga0209427_10009201_pt1 | contig 11036 bp, 9 predicted proteins | sample DeeMarSWOR136_30_FD_187465 | JGI IMG/M metagenome (GOLD analysis project Ga0209427, IMG submission 187465) | Marine sediment microbial communities from White Oak River estuary, North Carolina - WOR-1-36_30 (SPAdes) (version 2) | ecosystem: Environmental > Aquatic > Marine > Intertidal zone >... | reverse complement strand
CAAATGGACACTTGGTCAATTAGGAAAAACGAACCCAAAACGAACCCAATTTTAGACGATAAATCGCCTATACGAACCCAAACGAACCCAATACAAACCCAATCCACCCGCCCTGACTACGGTAAACCACCTTCTACGCCGGCTGAAGATACTATTCAAAAGCCACTTTGCATTTTCAACACATATTGCTATATTGATGACCAATGTAACCCGGCGTCGCCGCCCGGCTTTACGAACTTCAATGGATGGATTTCAATCTTTAGTTTTCACAGTGGAGGCCTGAAAGACATTTCTATATACGAAAAAATAACAGGAGAAATCTCATGAGAACACTGCGGTTGTTGATAACAGCATGGCTTGTAACGGTTATGGTTTGCGGCAATGTTATTGCCGATGAGATCACCTGGCAAGCTTCGGGAAAAGGAGGCGCGGTGGCGGCAGGGGGGAAACCGGCCGTTGCAGCGGGACTTTCAATGCTCAAACAGGGCGGCAATGCAGCCGACGCAGCCGCAGCTACAATTCTGGCACTTAGCATAACGGATTTTGGCTACTTTGCCATCGGCGCCGAAATACCTTTGATAATTTACGATGCAAATAAAAAAGAGGTGAAAGTCCTGTGTGGTCTTGGCGGTGCGCCTCTCGACCAAAAAGCGATGGAATGGTATTACCAGAACCGCATCCCCGCCAAAGGAGGTATGAAGGCGGCACCGGTACCAGGCGCCGTAAGCCTTTGTGTAGCCGTGGTTAAACTCTATGGAAGCATGTCCTTCGAACAGGTGGTCGCGCCTTCGCTTGCTCTGCTCGATGCGCCAGACAAGGATTGGCACCCAAAACTGGCGAGGACCTTCCGTAAACTCGTAGAGGCGGAAAAAAACACCACCGGCACACGCCAGGAAAAACTAAAGGCAGCCAGGGACCGCTTCTACAAGGGAGACATCGCCGACGCGCTGGAGGCCTTTTATATCAAGGAAGGGGGCTTTCTGCGAAAGGAAGACCTTGCCTCTCACGTCACACGCTTAGAGGACCCGGTCAAGGTGCAGTACCGCGGGTACACCGTGTACAAATGCGGGCCCTGGACGCAGGGACCTTATCTTTGCCAGACCCTGCGGCTCCTGGAAGGATTTGATTTGCGAAAGATGGGGCACCTTTCGGCCGACTACGTCCACGTACTTACCGAGGCACTAAAGCTGGGATTCGCGGACCGCGATGAATATTACGGGGACCCGCTCTTTGTCGATGTGCCGATTGCGGCACTGCTGTCCGACCGTTATACCCGGCTTCGACAGCCTTTGATTGACATGACCAGGGCTTCCACAGAAGTGCGACCCGGCGATCCAATTAATATGAAGGCGGTCAAATCACCGGGACATTACCTTCCAGGAGTGGGAGGCACCACAACCTGTGTGGTAACCGACCGTTGGGGGAATATGGTAGCGGCCACGCCCAGCGGCAACCCTCCGTACTCGATTTGCCCGGAGACCGGGATAGCGCACGGCAACCGGCTTCGCTCTCTTAACACAACACCGGGTCATCCCAACCGGATAGAGCCCGGCAAGCGACCGCGGATTACTCTGACGCCGACCCTGGTTCTAAAAGACGGCAAACCCGTTATCGCGATTAGCGTGGCCGGCGGGGACCTGCAGGACCAAACAACGCTCATTTGCCTGCTGAATCTCATCGAGTTCGGTATCATGCCCAAAGACTCGGTACGGGCCCCGCGATTTAGCACGGGACACCACGAGGGTTCCTTCAATCCCAATCCCCACCGCAAAGAAACTCTTGGAAAACTGGGAGGTCTGGCGGTAGAGGACCGAATCAGCGAAGACGTTGTCGCCGAACTGAAAAAACGTGGACATAAGGTAAGAACCTTTTCCGGGGCCAACTCTCATCCTGTTATGCTTTATGTGGATCCTGAAACAGGCATCATGTACGCCGCCGGTGACCCGCGCGTCGGGCGACATGCAGCCGTCGTGGAAAAAGCCGCTCCTTGATAGTGTGGCAGATCACATATACTGTGTCGAAACAAGCCCCTTTACAAAACGGTCTTAGATAATTCAGTTCCCGGCCGTATATGAAACCATCAAACAATAACCACCTAAAAATCACGGAAAGGCCCTCGCGGCTCGGCCTCAGCCATAAGCTTTTCCCACGCGGCAAAACGCGATTTCACCATTCGCAGCACATCCGGTTTTTCTATCGACAAGTCATTTTGCTCACTAACGTCTTTTGAAAGGTCGAAAAGCCCCGAACCCCGAGACGATTTCACCCATTTCCAGTTTCCCACTCGGGCCGCCTTGTCGCCCCGGCGCTGCCAGAACATCTCATTGCGAGGGGATTTTCGCTGGCCGGCTAAAACCGGCGTCATGTCGAAGCCGTCAAGGACTACATTTGCTGGAGGACGAATGCCGGCGGCCCTGCAAAGCATAGGAAATATCTCCATTGATGTAAGGAATTCGTCACAGAACTTTCCGCCGGGTAGAAAGCCCGGCCAGCGCACTATGCACGGGACCCGGATTCCACCTTCAAACAAGTTGCTTTTGCCGCCTCGCAATTGACTGTTATCTGCCGTGCCTCTGCCGCCGCCATTATCCGACAGGAAAATAACGAGCGTATTGTCTGTCAAGCTATGTTCGTCCAGCAACTGCATGATTTGACCAATCGCCTCATCCATATAGGTGATTGCGGCCATATATCGAATACGTCTTGTTTTTCGGGAATTGGCGTCTTTTGGGTCATACTCCCCGTAGTGTTTACGAATATAGTCCAGCGGTATCTGGACTCCGGGGCGTGGACGCTGGAGATTAGAAGCACCGTGTGGAGCATTGAACGGTACATAGCAGAAAAAAGGACGCTCCCTGTGCGTTCTGATAAATCGTATCGCCTCCCGCCGGAACAGGTCGGTTGCATACGTGCCTTTGTCCTCTGTGGTTGGATTGTTGCCGCGACGCATTGACGGAATTCCATAGCGTTCGTGTGTCCAGTAATCGATGCCGGTGTTGGTGAAGCCGTAAAACTCGTCGAAGTCGCGTTGCAGGGGAAGAAAGCGATGTAATTGTCCCAGGTCCCACTTGCCAAAAATGCCGCTAATGTAACCCGCTTTTTTTAAAACACGCGGAATTAACACCTCGCGTGTATCCATTCCACCTATCATCTCCCACGACACAGCATACTCGTCTTCTTTATAAAGGTGGTCGGAATCAACAAGGTCATTACGAAACATATCATAAGTTCCGTTGCGCTGTGGATAACGGCCGGTAAGGAGACTGCCACGTGAGGGAGTACATGCCGGCCAGGTAACGTAAAAGTTTGTGAGCCGAACTCCCCCGGCGGCAAGTTTATCAAGATTGGGCGTCTTAACTTCCGTGCTGCCATAACAACCCAGGTCACGGTAGCCCTGGTCATCAGAGACGATGAGAATAATATTGGGCACTCGCCTGCCACCGACCCGCAGCCGGTTGCTCATACATCCGGACACAGTCAGCGACATTAAACCCGCCCCTGCCGCCTTCAAAAACTCACGCCGCTCCATATATATCTCCTGCCATACATTATTTCACGGACTATTTCTATTGAGATTTTACCGAGCTATACTATCCGAATTGAACGATCATTTCAACATATGCCACTGCAACTGCTGTGGTGACATGACCATTAAAAGAAATTTGAATTATATATAAAGAAATGGGTATGGACACGATGAAAAGAAAACACAGTTTGGTATGGATTGTTCAATTTATTGTATTAGTATTAACAATGGTACTTGAGACGTCTTGGGCCGCACTCAAAGCTAAGATCCTCCAGCCAAAAGTGGGCCGATACAGCTATTAGCGACAAGGTCAAAAATCCACTGAAAGTCCACTTCTCCGGCCTGCACAGCCACATCGGTTACCCGGGCGGGATCCTGCTGCCCGTCGCTGCCCACTCACTGCTTGGGGGAATTTTGCAACTCCAGGTAGTTGCACAGAGTCATGAAGTGCCTCACAAATGTTTCACACTTAATAACGTTGTTTGTGACCCATCTGCCTTCACTATCCAGGGCGCCGATAATTCGCTTTATAGATGGTTCCAGTTTCCCGGCCCGCTGTATGCGTCTTTCTTTTGACATCGCACCTGGCTTGACCGGCCGGGCGCCGCTGCCGCCGGGAGCTTTATGTCGGCGATATTGGTTGATAGCGCTCGCTATACCGTATTCACCCTGCCAGCCGTAGCTGGAACGTTCTTTTTGGCTGACCTTTTCATACTCGTAATGGACCTTGTTCCCATCCATTCTGTCACCATAAATCGGCCTGTTTGTCCCCACCTCATATAGTCTCGCCCAAAGATTATCCGATATCTTCGACCTTTCCAGCCATTCTATAGCCGTGGGAACCGGTGATAGATATTTATCCTCTTTTGTGTGGATGTATAATTGAACAAGTGTGCGAATGTTGTTTGCCGTCACCGCACTGCAAACACCCGGCGGCTCGAATGACCTTGCCCAGGCCGGCTTCATATCGTGACTGTACTGCTGGGCCCAGCCGGCCTGCGGTTTGGGCAACTGCGATATTATGATGAAGTCTCCACCTCTTTCTGCAGCCGCAAGATACTCCGGTCTGCCGTATGCCGCATGGGCCTTAAGCATCACATCAATACAGTCATTGATTGCATGGTCATTGTACGTGTAGTGGTCACTGTAGCCGCCCCGCAGGGGATACCATTGAGGCCAGGCACCGTTATCGAATTGACTTTCCTGCATAAAACGCAACCCCAGCTCAATGGAATTTGTGAGCCAATCCTCGTCGAGTACGGAATCTGCATCAATAAGGAACTTCAAAGCCCCCTGCGTGATATCGTCGTCGAAAGTACACCGGCCTTTCCTGCGAATTGGCACTGTCTTGTCAGGTTCCAAATGAGCGACGTCGACACGGTGGTCCCAGCCCCCAATCTCTCTCTGACCCCAGGCAAGGGCCTTCGCAACCTCCCTCGTAGCATCAAGGTAGTACTTATCCCCTGTAATACGCCAGGCTCGCAGGTAACATTGGCCGATACTTGGAGTGCCGGGTGGCTGGACCCATATCTCAGTCTTTTTGGCCTTCTCGTAAAATGCCTCTCCGTATCGGTTCTTCAAATCCAATGAGTAAATACCGGCGTAACCACCGTTGGTAGAAATCGAGCGAAAGAAGGTTGCGGCTTTCTTCATTGTAACTTTGACTTCTTCGGCAAGATCATTTTTAGCCAAAGAAATTGGGGCGCTTACAAGAAACACAACTATGGTGAACGAAACTACAATCTTCTTCATGATAGTATATCCTTCGATTACAACTATTGTATTAAGCGGTCACAAGTCCATAGATTCAACCGGCAAATGAAGTTCCGATGCATTACTCCAGTGCACCACAAGACGGTATAAGAGGATATCAAAAAATGACTGTTTTGGCAAGGTTCCTGCCCGGTAGTCTGGGTACCAAATCAAGAGCGCGGACCTCATACATCATGTTGATTTTAAATTTTGGATTGTTGTTTACACATAATTACAGTCCGAAAGCAAGTCATAATTTTCTATCGAGCTTTCGGTAGCTTATGGCCTCTGCGATATGTTCGGGAGCGATTTCCTCTGCGCCGGACAGATCCGCTATCGTGCGGGCGACTTTGCAGATTTTATCGTGTGCCCGGGCGCTCAGGCCGAATTCGGTCATCGCCTGCTTTAGCATCAGCTCGCTCGCCGAATCCAGCGGACAAAATTTCTCAACCTGCTTGTGCGTCATTATTGAGTTGGTAAAACCGTCGCTTTCGGCGAAGCGCTTCGTCTGCGCATCTCTTGCCCTGACAACATCTTCTCTCATGGCAGCCGAGCCAAGCTGGCCGGACCTTGAACGCAGCCTGCTGAAACTTATCGCCGGAACATCGATATGAATATCAATTCTGTCCACCAACGGCCCGGATATCTTCGATAAATATCGCTCGACCTGGCCGGGCGTGCATCTGCACATTCTTGCATCAGTGCCGAAATAGCCGCAGGGACAGGGATTCATCGCCGCAACGAGCATAAACTGGGCGGGAAACCGGATAGTGCCCTTGGCGCGCGAGATAGTGATAAAGCCGTCCTCCAAAGGCTGACGAATCATCTCCAGAACGTGTCTGGGAAATTCGACGAATTCATCGAGGAACAATATCCCGAAATGGGCCAGTGACAATTCTCCCGGCCTCGGTGTCGTTCCGCCGCCGACCAGGGCCGGGCCGCTCGCTGAGTGGTGCGGCATTCGCACCGGGCGGGTAGCCAGCAGCGCCTTGTTTTTACCAAGCAGGCCCACCGAAGAGTAAACACAGGTAGTTTCAAGCGACTCTTCCAGGCTCAAAGGCGGCAGAATGGTCGCCAACCTCTGGGCAAGCATGGTCTTTCCCGCTCCAGGGGGGCCAATCATCATGATGTTGTGGCCGCCGGCAGCGGCAACGGTCAATGCACGCTTGACGCTTTCCTGGCCCTTCACATCGGCGAAATCAACCTCGTAGTTTGAGGCTTCGTTAAAAAGCAACTCGATGTCAACAGTGGTTGTTTCAAGAGGCAACTGTCCTGAAAGAAAACCGACCGCCTGCGCCAGTGAACCAACGCCATAAACTTCGACGTCCTCAACGACGGCGGCTTCTTTTGCGTTGTCCAGGGGAACAATCATCCGGCTAAAACCATTTGCCGCAGCAGTCATCGCCATATTCAATACGCCATTGACCGCTCTTACTCTGCCGTCCAGAGCCAGCTCGCCCACGATGATAAAATCTTTGGTAATCGTGCTGACGAAAGAGCCCTCACCCGAAAGCATTCCTAAAGCGATTGGTAAATCGAAGGCAGGGCCCGCCTTTTTCACGTCGGCGGGAGCCAGGTTGATAAGCGACTGGGTTTTGGGATACTTGTAGCCGCAGTTAATTATCGCGCTCTTGACCCGCTCGATGCTCTCTTTGACAGCGGTATCCGGCAGGCCTACAATGAGGGATTTTTCAAATCCGCCCCGGGCGACGTCAACTTCGACCTCGCAGATTATCCCCTCAATTCCCTCAAGCGTAACGCTGTGGAGTCTGGCCAACATTCTCGCAGTCCCTCCATTATTGGTTTCCAAAAAATCATTTTAATACCAGCCAATGCCGATACGACTTTAGTTTCCCTTATATTTCGCCCAGTAATCGGGCATCAATTCCTTTGTCTTGGCCTCAAGCTCCTGGTCACTGATGGCGGTCAGGCGGCCATGCTCATCATACTGGTCAATCACCCAGCGTGCAAGCTTGTGTATTTTAATTTTATTGATTCTGTCATCGCCTTTTAGGCCGAAAAACTCGTTGATCCAGTGTACCAGTCCGTCGGTGCCGCTTTTGTCGGTGATAGCGACGCGAGGCGGCCGGCCCAGCAGCTTCTCCGTGTCGAAAATATTATATATCTGCTCGTCCCGCCGGAGCCCGTCTGCGTGGATACCGGCCCGCGTCGTATTGAACGCCTTGCCTACAAACGGGTAATTATCAGGAATAGGCAGACCTATCGAACGCATATAATTGGCCAGCTCGGTGATAGCCATCGTATCAATCCCGCACAAATCGCCCTTCAGCGCTATATATTCGAAAATCGCGCTCTCCAGAGGCGGATTTCCCGTACGCTCGCCGAAACCGAACAAGGTCGTATTGACAAAACCACAGCCGCAAAGCCACGCCGTTGCTGCGTTTGTGTGGACCTTGTGGAAATCGTTGTGCCCATGCCATTCAAGGCGGTCGCTTGGCACGCCGCATTCGTGAGTCAGCTTATAGATGAGTTTCGGAATGCTTCTGGGCAGCTGGGCACCGGGATAGCTTATTCCAAAACCCATAGTATCACACAAACGAATCTTGGCGGAAAGCTCCTCCGGTACCTGGCTGCTCATCTCCATCAGCCGGTCAACGAACGGCAGGACAAATCCATCGATATCGGCACGGGTCACATCCTCAAGGTGGCAGCGGGGACGAACGCCAGCCTCAAAGGCCGCCTCAACAACCTCGCAATAGCTTTTTATACACTCGGCACGGCTGCGAAATTTCAGCTTATGAAATATGTGGTAGTCCGAACTGCTCGTCAGTATACCGGTCTCTTTCAAGCCGGCCTCTCTGACCAGACGAAAGTCGCCTTTGACAGCTCGAATCCATCCGGTGCACTCAGGATATTTATGACCCAGTGCCCGGCAGCGGTCAAGCGTCTCCCGGTCGTTCTTGGTATACAGGAAAAACTCGGTCTGACGTACCACACCGTTGGGCCCGCCCAGACGCGACAGCAAATCGTAGATGTGAACCATCTGGTCGACGGTATAAGGCGGACGGGCCTGCTGGCCGTCGCGGAAAGTCGTATCGGTAATCAAAATGTCCCGGTCTTTAACAGCCGCAAAGTCAAACTCTACCGCCTTGCCGTCTATATATTCAACCACCGGACCTTTAAAATGAATCAGCGGTGGAAGGCTGTATGGATATGTATCTTCCAACAAATTGGGTTCTTTTGCATCCACAAGAGGATGCTGTTTTTTCACGTCATTCATCTTAAGTCCTTTTTCATTTTATTACTAACTACTGTTCCACATCAACGCCCTGCTGTTTGCAGACATCGGCGATAAATTCAACCGCCTTGCCGACCGTTTCCACCGAAAGCGCTGCGTCTTCGTCCATCTCGATACCGAACTCTTCTTCAAACATAGCCACAAGCTCCACGGATTGAACACTCTCAGCCCCAAGGTCCACGGTGAAGCTATGCTCCGGTTTGATTTCTTCCGGGTCAAGCTTCAAAACCCGGGCGGTTACCGCTTTAACACGTTCTTCTACTGTCGCCATTGATTCTCTTCCTTTTGTTCTATCGAGTTAACATTTCTCTTCGGCCCTTTTTGATGGCCCTGTTTCTCATAGGCGCCGTCATTTCAAATACAGCGTCCCACATAGCCTGCTCGGCCTCGGACCACCGGCAATTTCGCCGGCCCATAGCCGTTCCGGCTGTTTCATATAATTTCCCTTTGCCAAATCCTTTCGTTACGATGCCTTCGAGGAACCACGCGAACGACGGTATGAACTTCGGCAGCGGCTTTCCTGTGGCCATGATAATTGCCATTGCCCCAACATAAGAGCCGGTATTCAACAGCGTGCCTATCGACGTTTTAACGTGGTCTCCGATAATTGAACCGACTTTCGTTGAGCCGGTATTGATTGACCGCCGCCCGTCCAGCATTACCGATACGCAGGAATAGTCGTTCTTAAGGTCACTGTTCGTCGTAAGCGCCCCAAGGTTCACCCACTCGCCAACGTAGGCATGTCCGAGAAAACCATCGTGATACTTGTTCGAATATCCTTGGATAATCGACTCTTCCAATTCACCTCCGACCCGGCAGACCGGTCCGATTGAATTACCCTCACGACACTTGGCACCCAGCAGAATCGAACCTTTCCCGATATAGCAGGGCCCCTCAATCCGGCTGAAGGGATGCACTTCTACACCCTCATCGATATAAATCGGGCCGTGTTCGGCATCGAGCACCACCATCGGATGCACCGTCGCCCCCTCGGCAATATAAACATCTTTCTTATTGCCCCGAACGGCATTCGGCTCTTCAACCGTCCCTTCAACGCCGCTTTTACCCGCTGTTGCAAAGTCGGCCGTTATCTGCCCCGCATTCGCCAGTATTAAATCCCATATATATTGCCACGTTGGTAACGAGGACTCGACATTCGGCAGATTCGCCTTCGCCGCCTCAATGAATTCACCAATGTCGTTTGTCGACAACCCGGCCAGGTCGGCTTTGGCTATGCGGGCATACAGAATGCCGCCTTGTTCATCCAACCCACCCTCACTGGGACCTTCGCCCGCCACGTTAAAGCTGTCGGCCTTAATACGCGGATCCACAATAAGCAGGTCATCACCTCCCAGAACCGACATATCGTTTACCGGGTAATCTACCTTCGCTCGATAAGCATCAGCCATATAATCGGCCACGAAATACGCCACGCTGTCGGCGCCGATCCTGGCGATAAGTTTTTCTCCCAGCGAATTAAATCCGCATCGAAGCTCCCATAGAGGACGGCTCAATGCCAGTGGATAAAAATTACCTCTGGCCTCATCAGGGCTGTCAACCAGAATCAATCGCATAAAAAAGCCTTTACTTTAGTACAAAAATCAGTTCTTCAAACTTTCTTAACACGCTCAATGAAGATACTCAATCAATCTCATAGTCCCATACCCCCCACTAAACCTACTCAGTACAGCCTGCCACCTTCAGAGAGAAACGGGATTCTACTAAAAGACGACAGGGCTGTCAATCTGAAAAGGTATTTCAAGCATAATCAGCCAATAACAGCAATTTCTACCTCACAATCAACCTGCCTTGCTCCTACTACTCCAAAGACTCGAAAAAGGCTATTACAGTAGCCACAACAGGCTTGCCCCATCACCCGGACAAGGTTTTTATACGAAATCGCAACAAACATATATTTTTTAAAGATTCATAATATCACAAAGCCTAAGTTGCCTTTAGAAAAGAAGTTAGGACATGTAAAAAAATCTAAAAAATATTGGTTTTCTCACAATTATCTCATCTTTGCTTCGTTAATATTGCCCTTAGAAAAGCCGATGAGTATCGGGCAGTCTGACCATGGTGGCAGGCTGTAAAAACGTGGGAACCTTTTTGAATAAGGAGAAAAATAATGAAATGCAAACATTGGAAACCGGTTGCTGTTATTGCCTTTATCGGGATTTTGTTATGTACAGCTTCATACGCCAAAAAGAGTAAGCGTTCATCCAGGGCCAAGGCCCCCGAAGCCGCTGAAATTGAACGAAAAGTAACAGAGGACCAGGTCCCGGCGGCAGCTCTGAAAACGCTTAAGAGGATGGCCCGCGATGCAAAGATAACCGAGTTTGCCGAGGAAATCGAACATGGCCATACATTCTACGAGGGCTCATGGAAAACTCGTTCCGGGGCAAATATGGATGTGCTTGTCACAAAAGCAGGAGCATTAGTGGAAATCGAGCAGCAGATAGAGACAAAGAGGCTGCCGGCGGCGGTGCAGAAGGCGGC
>Ga0209427_10009200_pt1 | contig 11040 bp, 10 predicted proteins | sample DeeMarSWOR136_30_FD_187465 | JGI IMG/M metagenome (GOLD analysis project Ga0209427, IMG submission 187465) | Marine sediment microbial communities from White Oak River estuary, North Carolina - WOR-1-36_30 (SPAdes) (version 2) | ecosystem: Environmental > Aquatic > Marine > Intertidal zone >... | reverse complement strand
CCACATATGCCAGCTATATAAAAAAACAGTTTATTCTTTTTTTTGTTTACGAATATGAAGAATATTCCGAATAGTATTCCAAGAAAAAATGGAATGAGATCACTTTTCTCTATCATCGGCTGTTTTTCCGGGATGAACTCCTCCTGTAAAACTTCTTCTGGTAGCAGTTTTACCGTTGTAATAGTCCCCTTCCGTACTGCTGCAACAGCATAATTCACGGCGTCCTCTGCAGGGATCCACAAATTAGGAAAGAATCCTTTTTCTTCCCTTAATTCCAAATCTAAAGGGATGTTCAAACTTATGGGGAGGTTAAGAGAGAGCCTGGAATGGGGAAGTTGATGGAGGGTCATCTGCCCGAATACCAAGGCACCTCGAGTGTTTTCTCCCACAAAGACAACATTCTCCACCTGCTGGAGATAAATGATAAATCCCTCTGCAGCAGATGCTACTCTACCATTTGTGACAACAATTAATGTGGTGTCATTGGGGATCACCTGAGCACCTTGAGAAAAAGGCCCTGACCAGTGCGGCGTCATGGAGTATTTTTCAAAGAAGTCTGCCTGTGCAGTGAATTGATCCTTCTCAGTCTGGTAAAAGGATGTTACTGGATACATATCCAGCAGGTACTCAAAATAGTTGGCACGCCCCATCATCGTGGTTTTACTGATGAGCTCTGTAAAATAGCGGTTGTTAGGCGGTTGGTGGCCGGTAAACCGGGTGATCCATTTCTTCGGCCACTCTTCGTTGCCACCTCCGTTTCCCCGTATATCAATGATAAGGATCGGTGCTCCTCTGTATTTCTGGGCAGTTGTAAGAAACTGGTTGATGTACTCAGCATGGTGATCAGAAAAGGAACGGATGCGTACAACGGGAATCCCACCAATGGTATCTTCTGAGAATATCTCCTCTGAAAAGTACCCAAAATCAGAACGATACAACTGGAGTTTAATGTGAAGCTGTTCATGGTCATGGTGAGCTGTCAATGCCAGTGGTTCAGGAGCAGTCTGTGAGAGTATTCCTATCCTGTATATGGGATCGCCCTCAGCATTCAAGGACGGGAACATAAACTCGTCCGGGTGTTCTCCGTTTACTGATACGACCTGGTATGTGGTATTGTCTGACACAAAGTAGTACTCTCCAGTAACCTTTGAAAATTCAAGCGTTGTGTCATACCAGAAATCTTCATGATCCCCATATTTATATCCCCCCACACTCAGATGGCAATCGTGTATAAAGGTGAGGTTATCATGTATCAACTGTGAGAAATCTTCAGGAGACCATGTAGATTTGGATTCCAGTTCCTGCAATATGCTTTTTTTGGCTTCATCAAAGCTTCCTCTTGTTTCAAAGTACCCATATCCGCAATAACCATGAGAAAACAGGTAAAACAGGTATTCCACATCTTCTGAAGCTTCTTCGACAGAAATATGTGAAGGGGATTTTGCATCTAAATCTATACCTAATGTATCTTTGGGTAATTCTTCATCCGGTATGTACTGGATTTGAGTTATGTACTCGTGTGCTTCTTCATATGGTACACTGGTAAAAGGGGGGAATGTCCATTCTCCCTCCAGGGAGGCGATCGCTTCTTCTGCTGCTTTCTTGGTCAAGAGCCCGTTTGAACCTGTACATATGATGATTTTATTATCTGCCCAGGGGCTCTCCTTTTCAAGCACAGAGTAGTAGTCATCCTGAATGTGGTCTATTTCTTTTTGCGTGAGGAGCTCTTTGATGATATGTCCAGTGTATTCAGCATCTAATTCACCAATAATGATGAGATTCCTATCTCGCACTGATTCAGGCACTTCTGCACTATCCAGTATAACCCACTCAGGTCGCACTCTCTTCAAGAGAACTGAGAAATCCTTACAAAATGATGCATCAGTCTCATTAGAGAGAATGATTGTATTTTCAGGTGTTAATTCATCTTCAGCTGGCACATTCAAAAGAGAAATAACCAGAATAATCGAGAGAGAGAGTATCCCTTTCATTTTATCAACTCCTTGGTTTAGTCTTTACTGGTTCCGAAATTTTCATTGCCACTTCACACCTCATGTCATTTATAAAACTTTCTATCCATTGGGGTTGTCAAGACTTGTGGCAGTATTGGTGGAATGTCTCAATTTTCGAAGATCAGCCAGTTGTTGTATGCTGTACTGTAGTAATAACAAATAGATCAGGGACAAAAAGTGAATTCTCATCAATGGCAAGTTCTGTATTTTGGATTTCCCCCAGGATTTATCTCATTTTTGTTCTAAGTTGAATATACTTGTAGGGGAAAATGATATGTTACACGTGTAACAAAATGTTAACTACTCCAAAGGTAGACAACGCCAGCATCGGAAAATGTATCTTTCATAGATACTAATGGCTGTGACATGTTGTTGGGTTGAAGAGTCCTTGTAGATTAACTTTAAGTTATCTTACCATATGGGTGTAGGAACACTGCTTTAGCAAGAATGGTTACAGGGTGTGAACATGAAGGTATCATATCAGGAAGATCTCCGAAAGTGGGTTAAAGGGCCAGAAGGAACAGGTCAAGAGAGCAAAGAGTCACGAGAAGATCGTCGAAAGTGGACCAAGATGCAGGTGAGCCAGTTGAGTGAGGAGGTAGAAGAATGTACTCTGCCAGAATTGGAGAGGTTGTGTAAGAAGAGGGGGATTTTAATATGGTCTATCAAGTACTACAGTCCGGATTTTTTCAGGGCTGTCCTTGAGAAGAGCAGGAATTGTGCAATACAGGAGGTTATTGAGGAGATAGGAACAGAGTGGTGTTCACCACATCAGTTGAGAACCCTTTTCAAGCAGAAAAATGAAGAATATGATCTTGATAGACACCACGGAGAGATTTCGTGCGATGACCTTCAGGAATATGATCCGAATTGGTTTCATGTAGTGTTTAAGCAGAGATATGTTACTCTGCCCGATATTATTGACAAGGATGGCAGTCCTCCACGATTTCGAAAGGTGCTTGATGGAGAATATACTGGTTAGTATTTCGTTTTAAAGGAGAGGAAGAGGCTTTGAGAGGCTATGGGGAGAGGGGGTCATGTTTTGAAAGCTATGGCATGGCCCTGATTTCTTTGAAGATTTTAACCCATAGATACCTTTTAGATCCTTGTGAATTCATTAATATTTTGGACATCGCGCTACAGACTGGAACCAATGCGATATTAAAACCCTTTTCTGTTTACATGGGAGACATGGAGGTAAGAAATTGATTGAAATACTCAGAAAAGAAAGTTACATAAGAAAATGTGAACAGCGAACAAATAAAATACTCATAAAAAAAGAATCTCAGCTCTCTTTTTTAGAAATATGTGCTGCTTCATTGGGACTTATGATGTACAGGACTTATCATTGTTTTAGCAATTTGAGAATATCGTTATTTCCTTTGTAAAATTTTTTAATCTATTGTATATGTTCTATGTTAACCAAAAACTTTATAAGGGAAGAGAGAGGAACTAGAATGAGGTGACTATATGAAAAAGCTCATCTGCATATTGATGCTCATTGCTCTCCTCGGTAGTCTTTATCCAATGGCTGTCCTAGCTCAGGAAGAGGAAGAGGAAGAGGAAGAACAGGAGGAAGAGGAAGAGGAAGAACAGGAGGAAGAGGAAGAGGAAGAGAATCCAGAGGAGCCCCCAGAGGAGGATGGATGGGGGGATTCTGATGGTGACGGCATTCCGAATCAATTCGATCCCTTCCCTGATGATCCTGACAATGCGGATATGCCTGAAGACGTAGTAGATCAGTTCATTCAGGCTTCAGAGAACATTAAGGAGCTTGAAGGCTTGCTTGGCACTGAAGACGAGGAAGACGAAGAAGGAGAAGACGAAGAAGGAGAAGACGAAGAGGGAGAAGAAGGTGAAGACGAAGAGGACGACGAGGACATAGGGGAAGATGAAGGAGAAGACGAAGAAGGTGAAGACGAAGAAGGTGAAGATGATGATACAGAAGAGCCCTCCCAGGCACTAAAGACACTTTACAATGTAGCTGTGAAGCTCCTGCTGAAAGCTAAAGCTAAAGCTGAGGCAGGAAAAATGGGGGCAGCGAAAGGTCTCTCCAATGCTGCAATGCACACATCTGGAAATGCACTGAAGAAGTACAAGAAGGAAAACGGTGGAGAAGAGGAAGAAGACGAAGAAGGTGAAGACGAAGAGGAAGAAGAAGAGTACGGGGAAGGAGAAGAGAACCAGGCCAATGGACAGAAGAAGAGCAAGGAGAAGAGCAAAGAAAAAGGTAAGGGAAAAGGTAAAAATAAGGAAAAAAACAAGAACAAAGGCAAGAAGCCCAAATAGAAGTTCTAACAATTTTTTTTCTTTTTTAGAAATTTTTGAAAAAGTTTTTGTACAATAATTTCTGGATTAATTTGATTTCCTAGACTTTTCTCAGGAAAATGTTATTTTCGGCCTTCTAATAAGTACGTAATTCCGCACCATAGGTTATTCCATATTCTCCTACCAAATCCCAGCTGCAGAAGGATATGGTTTCCTCCATTACCAAAAAGCATGTAAGCTGGATGTTTTCAAGGTATGCATGGGCGGTATACGGAGCACTAGCTGTCACATGTGTGGGTATATTCGCTGCTGTTCCCGATTATATACCGCATTATCAGGATTTTTTCTTCCATCCGTGGTATTCTGTGGTTGTTGTGTTCTGGTTTTTCTTTGGATGGGTTATCGTAGCCTACCATGAAATTGGCCATTTATTTGCAGCAAAGGCTGTAGAAACAGAAGGATACTTCAGTTTGAGCAATCGACTCCTCTTTATCGTGGCACAGACAAACCTGGGCAACATCTGGACTATCCCCCGTAAAAAGAGGTACATTGTGTATTTGGCTGGAATGGCCTGGGATACTGTCTTGCTTTTTACCTTGTTGGTGCTGCTCTTACTCAGTGACAACGGTATAATTGTATTACCTCCTTTGGGGTATGCTTTTGTGAAATCCATGGTTTTCGGTGAAGTATGGGGCATTATTTGGCAGTTCAGGTTTAATATGCAGACAGATATCTACTACGTGGTAGCCAATTACTTCAAGTGCACGAGGTTACTACCGGATGCACAGGCCAATATTAAGAACTTTTTGTCTCGATTCATCAAGAAATTTAAGAAGACTGACTTTACTGACACACCAGAATCAGAAATGAGAGCTATCAAATGGTATACTTTCTTGTACTTTGTGGGCACATCAGTGACTATAGCATCCTACTTTCTGAGATCGTTTCCCATTTTCCTAGCACAGGTTGGAAGAGCAATCGAGGGTATTACTACTGGTTATGCAGCTAACCCTGAATTGTTCACAGATGGAGTAGTTCTTATCTGCGCGGCCTCCTTTGGTTGGGGTCTGTGGGGTTACCTGATTCTGAGAATCCGATGAAGCAGACTAAAGCAGGGGTTCAGAGCTTTTGTCTCACCGGGGTAACCTTTTCATTTTTTTTCGCCAGAAAATGGTCCAAGAACATGGATTTAGAATGTGCTGTAGAAGGGAAGGCTGATTATATTATTTCTTATTATTTCTGGAGAAATCCACCTTTTATTTTGGAAGATGTATGTGAGTTTTTCTTTGGTATGTGGATACGTCTTTCTCTAAATTTTGTAGAATTTCTTCGACAGAACCATTCTGTAGTATGGCCACTTATATCTAACCTTTTCTCCCATGGAGTGTTATACCGCCTATAATCAACCTGGAGATGTACTATGAAACCTTGATGCAGAATTAAAGGAGTATGTAGTTGATTTGAGTTCTGATATACGATTTAAATTATGAGAGCATAGAGCATAGGTAATACTTATAAGGCTGGAAAAGGTTCTGTAGATAGGAACCCAAAAAGATAGCCCCATAAAGGATGATGCAAAATGGATGAAGACAGAATAAAAAGATATTGGGACAAAATCAATCTCGTCTCAAAGAGAAGTGATGAAATAAAAGAGTGGACAGCCCCGCCTCCTAAGGATTTTGTTAGAGATGAGAAGACAAAACTTGCAACATATAAGGCATTTCAGGAAATAGCTGAAGCGTGCATGGACATAGTAGCAATGATGTGCAAAGACTTAGGGATTCCTCCAAAAGACGATTATACTAATGTAGAACTTCTCGAAAACAAATTACCTTTTGAACATATGGAATCCTTGATCGAAGCCAACGGGTTGAGAAATAGACTCGTTCACAGATATAATACAACAGATGACTTACTAGCACTCGAAAGCATAAAAGAAATTTTGCCAGGAATCACAAAATTCATTAAAGGTGTCAAAAAATGGATAAGAGAGACATTGAGAGAATAAAGAGGGATTTCGAATTTTTGTCAGATACCGTTCTGGCAATAGTAGTTTATGGGTCCAGAGTGAAGGATGAGAAAACTGAAAGAAGTGACATAGATGTATGTATAGTAGCACCGAACACAGATGGGTTCAAACTTTTTAGGGAAACCCTCCACCTTGATTATGACATTAGAATATTTGAATTAATGCCCTTATTTCTAAAAATAGAAGTTATTGAAAATCATGAAATAATTTACACACGCGATATCCTTGATTTTTATGAGTACTTGTATTTTTTTAGGAAACTCTGGAAAGATCAGGAGCACAGACAAAAAATAACCAAAGAAGAAGCTCTTCACATGTTTGAATGAAAATGTAAGAAATTGGGTACAGTAAAGAGTCCCCGATAAGAAGATAAGAAGATATTGATCTTATTTGTCAATTTAAGGAGGAAAAAGGTAGTGTAGCAGTATTCTTCGTTAGTGTTGAAGTCATTTCAGAACAGAATAGACTCTGTTGCACATTCCATGTTTTTTGATTTCAGAAAGTTGTTTTTAATAGTCAAAAGACGGAATTGTTACACGTGTAACAGAAATGAGAAAAGCACCAAGAGATTACCATTCCCCTTGAAACGAAAGATTTATAGCTTTCTGTGGTTGAAGAATACAAGTGAAGACCTGTATTGTGTGAAAGAGTGTATTGATCCAGTGAACTGCCCGATTCAATCCTGTGATACTCTTTTTTATTCTCCATACCAAAAGAACGCGTACCCATCTTCAAGTTCCACCAGTGTTTCTATTACCCTGATTTTTCTTCCCTTTTCTTCCCTGGGTAATGAGAGAAAGGATACTAACTGCGATTTCATTTCTATTTGGTTTTGACCTGTTTCAATCTTCATCGTGCATTCCTGTATAATATCACCAGAACGACAAGGATCTATCTGTATAGTACGAATCTCTTCGTAATCATCTGTTTTAAGCCAGCCAATTATGTCAATTGTATCATCAACCTGTGTGTAAGCAAAAGAAAGAGGTTTTAACCCATACCATCCCGTCAACATGTAAAATTTCCCCCAGGTTGAAACATCCCGGATTCCCCAGGAGTGATCCCTAATACTCTTGCCGGTAAAGGGTATCAGATTACTGTCAATAGTTATCTCCCCTTCAAGGAATCCAGGCTGCTCATATCGGATTCCCTCTTCTGCAGCATACCCGCAAGGAAGTATATCAGATCTAAACACAAGGTTAAACCCCACTTCTTTTGAAATGGCAGAAGGAATTCCATCCACCACTTTCTGGAAGGTGTCTTTCATTTCAATTCTCCATTTCTTTAATGGAAGTACAGGTTCTGCCTTCAGACTGCCCAAGGTGAGCGCATTGCCTGGTTCTATCTTTCGTGCATTCAAAAAGAGGAAAGGATTTTCCCCGTGTACTGATACGAATTCCTGTCTGAACCCAAGAACTGGTTTAATTTCTATTTTGACAGATATTCCTGTTTTACTTTTTGGATCATATCCATTGAAGTAATAGCCTTCTCTCCATAAAGGATTTTCAGAGGGGAGATGCGGGGATTCATTTTCTGGGGTTATTTTAACTCTTTCCATAAGATCACCTGTTTGGGATAACTAGATTGTAATTTCTTCAGGTGCAGCTATAAAACCTTTTTCCTTGCTACTCGAAGTGTTACCATCTATACAGGGCGCCGGTGTCATTTGATAGTGTGAGAACCCTCGTGTTACACGTGTGACACTGTAATAATACACGCACAAATATATCTCTATTTGCAGATATGTAAGGAAAGGTCTTCAAAATCTAAGCCTGAGTGATGCTCTCTCAACGAGTATATAATTCTCACTGAGGTTAGGTTCTCAATGACCAATCAGGATACAGTCTTGGTAACAAAAGGATTATTCTGTGCCAGATTCAGCAGTAACAGCTTCTTCCACTAATTCTGCAATAAATCCAGAGAGCTTCAAAGCCTCCTCCTTATTGTATGGAATGTTAACTGACCATCTGGCCCATTTAGTCTCTATATTGTCTTCATTAATGTTCTGTACCCAGTGCTTTTCCAGAGAGATGAACTTGCCGTACTTCCCCTCTTTGATGAAGCATCTGAGAATTTGCTTTGGAGATTGGTCATCATTGGTGCTGAGCACTCTATAACCAACATCTCTTACAGTAGTTATGGTAGCCATGCTGCTTCCTCCTTGTGGGTTATGTGGTTATGTAACTGTTACACCAGTACGAGTCTTCCAATATAATTCTTTCCCTTCAGGTTATCACTACCTTTATCTTTGAACCTGGTAACCCAAGAAGTGCAACTCTATTTTGTTACTTCTTGAATTATCCACCGAATTTCAAAAGAGACAATCTCGCAGATACTCTTTTAGGCACTTCTCTGGTACTACCTTGTTTTGTTGAGCTGTTTCTAACCTTGAATAAGACTACATTTCAAAGATAAGAGTAAATTCTCTTTTGATTTTTCAGAATTCAGAATGGTGGATAGATCAATGAAATGTTACACGTGTAACAATTGATTTCTTTTTTATTGTTATTCTCTGGAATTTTTGATACTTAAGGGTATTGTTGTTTTTAGGTCATTTTTAACATCTTTGGTTATTAGGTCGCCTCTGGCAATCAGTTCTCTATAGTTTCTCAACGTTGAGGGCTACCCCACAGTGGATCAGATAAAAGTGAATTCGTCATAAATCTACAAAGAAAGTATCTTTCTTCTGTCTGCTTCCAATACAGAGATGTACAAATCTTCACCGTAGTACAGCATTCCTGCCTCTTTCAATTCATGCAGCATCTCTCGAAGGCGATTTTCAGATAAATGAGGAAATCGATCTTTTATTTCAAAAAAATTCCTTATTTCATCACAAAATATCAGTAAATCTGTTTCATCTCGATCAAACATGTATATACCCTTAACGGGTTCTTTTTCTTCAACAGAAGAACCATCTAAAAATTCAATCCACTCGTACGTGCAGCCATGTTTGATATAGAACTTCAAGAGCGTTTCAAACGTGTCCCATTGAGGATTGTGATGCATCTTGCTGAACCCAAAAAAGTCGAATTTATTCTCATCAGATACAAGCTCAGTCAAAGCAACTTCTTCCCAGAATGAATTCTTGTTCCAGATTTTCCTTTCATCCTCTTTAACATCCTCGTAAAAGGGAGCACCTTTGTACAACCTGAGAAAACTTGGGGTAAGTGGATGCCTTTTAAGGTAAAATCGCAAAAACCTTAAATTCGTGCAGCTCTCCAAGATATCTTCTACAGTTTCTGTAGGTATTTCTCTGATAATGTTGAGGCCGTGCAGTTCGAGATCATACTGACTGCTGAGTTTTAATGCTTGAATATTGTGGGCAAATTTCTGTCTCTTACACATTTTTTCTAACAAAGAATCTGTCACTGCCTCGAACCCGATCTGCGTTTTCTCAAACGATGCTAACTGCATGTATTTGGCAGTTTCTTGATCAATGAGAAGTGGTGAAATTTCAGCACAAAAATGATACGTTCTCATGCGGGCTGCTGACATCTGTATTAACAGTTTTAAAAGGGCTTTAAACCGTTTCTTAGTGCCAGCAAATTCAGTATCCACAAAAATGAACTCATCACTGTTGTATCGCTCAGATTGGTACACGATCTCTTCGACAATGTTCTCAGGAGATCTGGTGCGGTACGTATACTCTTCATTTAAGGTGCAGAATCTACATTTGTTCCAGGGACAGGAACGTGACCCCCATATGGGTATAGAAACAGGATACTGCGGATCAACCATAAACTTCTGGAAAGCTTCAAAGTAATCCGAATGATCTGCAAACGGGTATTGATCCAGTGGAGGGTATTCATCCTGCAGAGCTGTTGCTGTAAGTGCACTATTATCCCTGTAGATCAAATTTGGTACCTTTTTTAGAGAGGCACCCTCTCTTAATGCTGTCACCAAATGCCATAAGGGGTACTCGCCCTCCCCCCATAGAGCGTAGTCTGCATCAACCATTTTCATGAATGCTGCACCTTGAAATTTGTTGATGATACCCCCTATCACAATAGTAATATCTGGATTTAATTCCCTTAAGATTCCAATGAGGTAGACACTCATAGGCCACTGCAGCGTCTTCAGAGTAAACCCTGCAATATCAGTTTTGTGCAGGTCATTCTTTTTGATATGGTGGTTAATATACTCTTTGATTGATTCTACCATCTCGGAAAGTTCTTCTTTGCTGAATGCAGATGAATACAAGAAATCCATTGGTGTCACTGCATCACAAGAATCTTTTAACAAATGCTTGACCATGTACAGGGCTGAAAGAACAGGAAAGAATCGTGTATCTTCGGCATAATGTTCAAATCCTTTTTGAAATTGTTGGATTTTCTCTTCCAAGATAAGGTTCCAATATACTGTTTTAACGTGAATCCCTTTGGCTTCTAAGAACCCTTTCAGGTACCCTAATGCAGGGTTTGGTATGTACTGTTCATTGGGTGGGGTGCAGTGCAGCATCATGAGATCATCTCCTCTCTCTTTGTGTGTACTTTAAAAGTCTTTTCCATATACGGGATTGTCAAGGTAGTACTCAATTTTTATTGTCTTTAAATATCACAAGAGTATAACACAAGTTAGTAAAGCCAATTTTTTGTTACACGTGTAACAAAGTTGAGATAAACACCCAAAGTTTGCAGTTCATTGTACAGGGTTATCTAATCGATTTCAAGGAGAAAATCTATTTCTACACATATTATGATCGTGATCTCTCTTTAGAGAGAAAATTCAACA
>Ga0209427_10009199_pt1 | contig 11040 bp, 8 predicted proteins | sample DeeMarSWOR136_30_FD_187465 | JGI IMG/M metagenome (GOLD analysis project Ga0209427, IMG submission 187465) | Marine sediment microbial communities from White Oak River estuary, North Carolina - WOR-1-36_30 (SPAdes) (version 2) | ecosystem: Environmental > Aquatic > Marine > Intertidal zone >... | reverse complement strand
GGAGTGTACGGCATGACGGGCCAGATCACCTTTCTCCACAGTCCCCACACCCCCTGTCTCGAATGCATATTCCCGGAGGCGCCCCCTCCCGAGATATTCCCCATAGTCGGTGCAACGGCCGCGGTCATCGGTTCCCTCGAAGCCCTCGAAGCGCTCAAGTATCTTACGGGAACGGGTATACTCCTCATGAACAGGCTCCTCGTGTGGGAGGGTGATGTCATGAAGTTCGAGGAGATTGGGGTGGAGAAGTCCCCCTCCTGCTCCGTGTGCGGAACGATCTGAGATACGTACATGATCTATACTATTCGTTATTACACGAGAAGAGCAAAAGCATCAAGATGTGTATATGGGTATCCCGGATGTTTCATGAAAGGGTGTGTAATCCATCCGGTCCCCTGTCTACATGAAATCCCACCGGGGTTCTCTTAATGAATTTTCGACTGCCTTGAGTAATACTTCGTATTTTCTCATCGGGAATAATGCTCTACACGCATCTTCGCTGTCAGCGCGTGCGCATGCATTCGTTCCACTTCACACTGACGAGCACATACCCTACCGATTTCCACACTGGCACTTTTACTCATGCGCTGGTAGGTCAATGTCTTCAGGAATTTACCCACCCACAAACCACCGGTATAACGAGCTGCCCTGCTGGTGGGTAAAATGTGATTGGTGCCGATGGTCTTGTCTCCGTAGGCTACCGTGGTCTCTTCGCCGATAAACAGGGATCCGTAGTTACTGAGCCTGCTGAAATAGAAATCCGTATCTTCGACGTGAAGCTCCAGGTGCTCCGGGGCGTAGTCATCACTGATCTGTACCGCCTCTTGCCCGCTCTCTGCGACGTAGATTTTGCCATTTTCAGTCCACGAAACCTCCGCGACTTCCCGTGTAGGAAGAACCTTGAGCTGCTTCTCCACTTCGGTCAAGGCGTGCTTACCGAACTCCTCACTCAGACAAATCAATAGCTGCCCGCTGTTCGGGTCGTGCTCGGCCTGACCCATCAAATCACAGGCCACCAAAGCAGGATCAGCTGTGTCGTCAGCGATGATGGCGATTTCCGTCGGGCCGGCGAGAAGATCGATCCCACATCTACCGTATAACTGCCTCTTTGCCTCAGCCACATACTTATTACCTGCACCACAAAGCACATCGACAGGCTTAACAACTCCCATGCCAAATGCCATCAATGCAAAGGCCTGTACTCCTCCAAGTATGAAGATACGATCCGCTCCGGCTTTGTTGATGGCATTGATGGTAGCGGGAAAATAGCCTTCTCCCTTGACTGGCGGCGTACAGGCAATCACGTTCTTTACACCAGCTACCTTTGCCGGGATGATACTCATCTGGGCAGAACCGAACATCGGGTATCGGCCTCCAGGTATGTAACTGCCTACTCTATCCACCGGCACGTGTTTGTGTCCAAGGATAATCCCCGGGTGAATCTCGATTTCCAGGGGCTTCAATGTCGCCACCTGGGCTTCAGCAAACCTGCGCACGTTATCCTGGCAGAATTCTGTGTCCGAAACGAGCTGCCTATCGCATCGGGCAACAGCCTCTTCGATGTGCCGATGTGAGAGCTCGTAATCTTCAGGGTCCCAGTCATCATAGGTCCGGCTGTATCTGCGTACTGCATCCATTCCATTTTTTTCCAGGTCCAGGAGCATTTCTGAAACATGGCTCGTAATTTCCGGGTCCGTCTCGAAAAGACGATGACCGCCTTCTTTTAATACTTTCATTGCCTGCCTCCACATATAGGTAGCTGGGCTCGTATATTCCCCTGGTTGTTTATTAGAACCATCCTGAATCTCCAGTAACAGCTTCTATGTAGATCAAGTACAGCTGCCTGACGGCATCGTGCACCTCTCGATCGAGAGCCGGCCCACCCAGGTGAAATGCTGTTTTCGCCTACACGTGTTCGATCTCAGTATGGTTGGAAATTTCAGAGTTCGTGGTGCACAGGTCTTTTATGTCAAGATCGTGGACATCCCGGTTCCCTGTCAGCCGGGCAAAGTCCTGCAGCTCACGGGTAGAGGTTTGTAAGAAATTCTTCAACCCTTGAGACGCTTCATCGATGTTCAGCCTGGAGCGGAGCTCCGGATCCTGTGTGGCGATGCCGGTTGGGCAGTTGCCGGTATTGCAGATCCGGTACTGCTGACACCCAATGGCAATCAATGCGGCTGTACCAATCGCGACTGCATCGGCTCCAAGGGCAAGGGCCTTTGCAAAATCTGGAGAGATTCTCAACCCACCGGTGATGATGAGGGAGACGTCCTCTACCTTGTGTTCTCTGAAGTATCGGGAGGCCCTGTAAAGGGCAAAAACTGTTGGTATAGAAGTGGCATCCTTCACGAATTTGGATGAGGCTCCTGTTGCGCCCGACCTCCCGTCTATGGTGATGAAGTCCGGATGCGCATAGAGCGCAATGTTCAAATCTTCTTCGATATGGCCGGCCGCTACTTTGATACCGATGGGCCGTCCGCTCGATTTTTCCCGCAGCCATTCGACCGTGGTTTTCAGCTCTTCCCTGCTCGTGATCTCATCGAAATGAGCGGGGCTTATGATATCGGACCCCTGTGGAAAGCCTCTGATCGCCGCGATCTCGGCGGTTACCTTTTCGGCCGGAAGATGACCGCCCATTCCCGGTTTCGTACCCTGACCGAATTTGATCTCGATCGCATCCACTCTTTTCAAATTCTTATCGGTCACGCTGTACTTGTTTGGTACATATTCAAATATGTATTTGTATGAGCTTTCGAGGGACTCCTGGAGTATCCCTCCTTCACCCGATGACATGGCGGTTTTCACCGCTGCGCTGCCCCGTGCAAGGGCCTGCTTGGCTTCACGGGAGAGGGCGCCGAAGGACATATGGGTTATGACGATGGGGGTCTCGATGATGAGCGGATGCTCTGAACGCGGCCCGATGACCGTCCGGGTGTTGACCTGAACACCCTCGTTGTGCGGTATCCTTGCGAGCTGGGCGCCCTTGATCAGCACATCATCCCATGCGATCACACTCTTCCGTGTTCTCATGGCTTCGATGATGGACTCACCCGTTCTTGCGATTTCATGGATATCCTTCATATAGGGTTCGAACTCGTCGGATTCCCGTCCCCACGGTTTTTGATCCGCTCTGAACCTGCCCGATCCTGGCTCCGCCTGACTATTGGTCCGTTCTTCGATGTCAGGGACTGCGATCGGTTCGCGGTCGCCCTTGATGAAGCCGCTTTGTGCTGTGAAGCATATAGGGCAGTGCCACGACTCGTCCAGCTCTTCAAAGCGCTTCCCCTCATGTTCCTCGTCGTATACGTGGCCACAGGAGGTGCAATGATATTCAGGCATCCCTTTACTCCTCAGTTTGTGAATTTTTTTAGTTCGAGATATTCCAAAGAGCCAACAGGAGAATCATTCGTCATTCAATGTATGTTTCACGTATCGTATCATCTCATCGACCATGCACGCAATGGAACCCCTGCCTGCCATGCGCTCCCTGCCATTCAGAGCGATCTCCTCGAGCCGCTCTTTATCGCTCAGGAGCTCGGTCATGCAGTTGGCGATGAGCTCCGGGTCCGGGGGAGAGAGGATGAGCGACGGGCCGAGGAGTCTTTTCTGTGCCCGCATGAACTTCTCTGTAATCTGAGGGCCCCTGCCCCAGAATCCGAAGACCGGTTTTCCCATACCCGCCGCCTGCTCGTTTCCGGTTCCCGAGGTTCCGATAAAGGCGATGGACTCGTTCAGGATGTCCCCGAATATCTTCTGGGAGATGAATATCTCCGAAGGATTGTCCTTCATTGAGAAGCGCGTGTAGAGACGGCGGTCTCCAGCAGGCAGTCCGGTATCGGTACCCGTGATGGCGGGCTGCAGGGAATACGCACAGGCGATCTTGTCGACACTCAGCTGCGGTGAGAGCGCGATGGCGTAGTTGTGGATCTGCTTCCGTTTTGCCATGAGCCTCACGATGTCGAAGACCACCTTTAAATTGTCATAGGCCTCCTGCTTGCTGCCTGGGAGCACGCCCACGATACTCCGGTCGCGGGGAAGCACAGCCCTCTCATGCACGGTGAAGCAGTCCATCATGGGGTTCCCGCAGCACCGCGCCTGGGCGATGCCCCTGCGGTGCAGAAAATCCATGGTCCTGCGGTCGCGGACATACACGAGGCGTGAACACCGCCTGGTCCAGAGCCGTTCGATGAAGCTGTAGTGCTGCTTGAATGGCTTGTGGCTCCCGTACCACTCCGATGTCTGCACGTTCACGAAGATCTTCCGGGCGGCCGAGTGAGGGGTGAAGAGCGATGTGAAGAGAAGGATGTAGGCGTCTCCCACGGGGACCAGATAGTCAAATGCCCCGGCCGCTTGCCGCAGCCTCCTGCCGAGTCTGAAGGTTTCGGGGAAGAAGCCGTGTTTCACGTCCTTCGTGAAATCAGAGATGCTTCGGACGAAACCCTCGCTCGGGAGCGTGGCACCGGCACCGGCAAGGTCTACCCCCATATTTTTGTAAAAAGCACCTGTTCCCACTGTCGGGAAGCCTGCCACACAAGCGCGGGGAAGCCTTTCGCGCAGCTTCAGTGCAATATGTGCAGCGACGAGGTCCTCGCCGTATCCATTTGAGATCAGGAGGAAGCCTGGCTCTGCATTCATGTCTGCCGGTCCCCCGTCACAGCCCCTCCGCTGCGATCACCCGGTTTTTAAGCGTGCCGATTCCCTCGACCTCTATTTCAATGACGTCTCCGGGCTTCATGCCGCCGACACCCGACGGCGTGCCGGTGGTCACGATGTCACCCGGCAGGAGGGTCATGATGTGGGAGACGAAGGAGAAGAGCTTGAAGACTCCGAATATGAAATGCCTCGTGTTCGAGCTTTGACGAAGCGCGCCGTTCAACCGCGAGCTGATGTCCACGCTGTCCGGGTCAAGATCGGTTTCGATGCAGGGGCCGATGGGACAGAAGGTGTCGAAGGATTTCGCGCGTGTCCACTGCCCGTCTCTGCGCTGCAGGTCCCGCGCCGTTACATCGTTAAGGCAGGTGTAGCCCAGTATGAATCCGGGGGCTTCCTCCTCGTCCACTTGGTATGCTTTCTTTTTTACCACTGCCGCGATTTCCGCCTCGTAGTCGACACGTCCGGCCGATGAAGGGTACACGATGTCATCACCGGGTCCGATGACTGCGGTCGAGGGTTTCATGAACAGGACGGGCTCAGCGGGGATCTGGTGACCGAACTCCTCAGCGTGGTCCCGGTAGTTGATGCCCACGGCCACCACTTTCGAGGGCAGAACAGGGGGCAACACACGCACGTTGTCCAGAGTATACTCACTATTCTTCTCGATGCGATAGGCGCCGAAGGGGTCCCCCCGTATGGCGCGCACGACGTTGCCCTCGAGAATACCGTAAAGCGCCGCATCGCCCGATCGAAACCGTAGTATTTTCATGCCGCCATCACGAACGTTGAACTGGATATTACAACTTTGCAGTGGTATCTTAGACTGTTAATGTACTATACTATACCCCTTGATTGTATAAGTTTTTGCGAGGTGCCTGCATGAAAAAATTGGTGATTGCAGTTGTGTTACTCCTGGTGAGCACATCGGTCTTTGCCAAGAAGATCGAGATTTCCTACTGGCACAGCCTGGGGTTTCATGTAAAGGAACTCGTCGAGGACATGGTGAAGGAGTACAACGACGCTAACCCCGATGTCGAGGTGGAGGCGGTTTTTCAGGGGCTCTACGAGGAGATGCAGGTCAAGATGATGACCGCTGCGGTTACCCGGCAGCTTCCCGATGTGGCGCAGGTGCAGTACGAGTATATCGATATTTACGTGCTGAACGGAATCCTCGAACCGATCGACAAACTGCTGGACCCCGCCCTGAAGGAAGATGTGCCGGAGGTCATGTGGAAACAGGTAACCCGGGATGGACTAATATACGGTATTCCCTACTGCGTGAGCGCCACCATGTACTTCTACAATCAGAATGCCTTCGTGCGAGCGGGGCTCGACCCTGATCAGCCCCCCTCCACGTGGGAGGAGCTCATCGAGGCGGGAAAGAAGCTCACCGTCGATAACGACGGTGACGGCAAGTTCGACACCTATGCACTTATGTTCTGGGCTGACGGCTTTTACGGGCTGTCACCCTTTCTCTGGGCCAACGGCGGAGAGTTCTTCAGTGAGGACGGAACCCGTATCCTGCTCACCTCCGAAGAGATGTTACGCACCATAGGAATGCTCAGGGACCTGGTGTTCAAGTACCATATCATGCCACAGAACTGGACAGCCTGGGAGGGGGGACAGGCCTTTCTCACCGGCAACCTGGCAATGGGATTCTTCACGAGCGCAGCCTTGACTTACGGGGAGCAGAACCTGCCCTGGACACTGCGCGTCGCACCCATGCCTGAGGTGCAGGGTAAACGCTACACTGTACTCGGCGGGTCAGGGTTGCTCAACTTCGCGAAAAAGGGTAAACAGAGAAAGGCGGCGTATGATTTTGCCTCATGGTTGGTGAGCAAGGAAAACACAATCAGACTGCATGAGGCAGTGGGATACATACCAGTCCGGAAATCGGCGCTGAATTCACTGGCGCTCAAGGCCTTCCACAGAGATAATCCCAACCACAGGGTGACTGTCGAGGCGCTCTCCTATGCAAGGCCACTCCCCCACAACCCCGAGTACTACAAGATAAACGTGAAGCTCAGGGAGATGCTCGAGCGCATCTTCCTCGAGGGTGCCGACCCTGCCGCGGAGCTTGCAAAGGCAGAACAGGAAATCAACGATATCCTCCGTTGATTATGACATACCCTTTGTACCTCCTCCAGCGAAACGAAAGAGTTTACCGACAATCTGCCGATACTAGTGTAAGGCAGAAACCACAGTAAAGAGCGGGGTTTTTCGGTCCCATGGATATGGTGAGAGCGATTGTCGGGAAAAGCATTATAAGCTTCGGCACCTATGACATCGATATGCTTCATCTCATATTCATCGTTCCGCTCGTAGTCGGTGCCATCTTCATCATGCGGGTATATACCCGTTTTATCAGGAAACGGAAGCTCAACCAGAAAAAGCCTGTCAGGACCATAACGCGGGTGCTCCGGGGCGTGCTCATACTCCTGGTGATCATCGGGTCCCTGAGAATATTGGGCATCAAGCTTTCAAACTTTTTCGACTTCGTCGGCGCAGTGCTCCAGTACAAGCTCTTCACTATCGGCGAAACTGACGTGAGCCTGCTCACCATCGTTATTTTGGCGGTGGTGGTCTATGTGACAACCAAGATCGCAAGGCTCGTGCGCAATTACTTCAACAAAACGGTCTTCCCCCGGTTCAAGATAGATCCCGGCCTCCAGTTCTCCCTTTCAAAACTCATCAGCTACCTCATTATCACAATCGGGATTTTCATTGCACTCCAGGGCATGGGGATACGGCTTGCAGCGCTCACGGTCTTTGCCGGTGTGCTCGGTGTGGGAATCGGTTTCGGTATGCAGAACATCACGGCCAATTTCGTTTCTGGTATTGCCATACTCTTCGAGCGGCCCATCAAGGAGGGAGACATGATTCGCCTGGGTACGACCATGGGTGTGGTGCAGAAGATCAGCCTCCGGGCCACCGTCATCCGCACACTCTACAACGAGCACCTTATCGTGCCAAACTCCGCGTTCATCAATTCCACGGTCGAGAACATGTCCCACAGCGATCTGAAGCTACGCGCCCGTGTGAATGTGGGTGTGGCCTACGGGACGGACCCCCATCTCGTGGAGACCGCACTGCTTGAGGCGGCGAGGACCACCGACGGGATACTGAAATATCCGGAGCCCGATGTGCTCTTCAGGGAGTTCGGCGATTCGTCTCTCGAATTCGAGCTTCGCGCCTGGATAGCGGACCCAACCCAACGGCTTAAGGCGGAGAGCGACCTCCATTTTGCCATTGTCAAGCAGTTCAAGGAGCACGGCATCACCATACCCTTCCCGCAGAGAGACGTGTACATCAAGCAGATACCTGGCGGGACGGATGATCAGCGCGCCTAGGAATTAACTCACTTAAACACCCCTGTCTAATGATTTTGAATATACGTTTCAAAAGAGTATTGAAAATCACTAGGTTTTTTCTCAAATCCAGAAGAATTCCTTTGACCGTAAGTCAGTCTTCTGGTATTCTAAACGTGAGTACGGGATTAATTATTAGTTCTATAAACGGGCTATACCTTCCTGTGGTTGTTGACGCTTCCACTGAGGATAGCCCGATTATTTTATATATTTCAGCCCAAACCAGAAGGAGAGTGTACGTATGGCCGTTTTAGAGGAACCGATCAAAGAACCGTTGGAGCTCAAGAATTTCATTGATGGTGAGTTGGTTTCGTCCAAGGGGGAGCTTAGAGATGTCGTAAATCCTGCCACGGCGAGGGTCATCGCGAGGGTTCCTATTTCAACAGGGGAGGAGTTCGACCAGGCGGTGGAAGCTGCAAAGGAGGCTTATCCGGAGTGGCGACGTACACCCCCAGTGGCGAGGGCAAGGTGTCTTTTCCGTTTGAAGGAGATGCTGGAAGAGCATTTTGAAGAGCTGAGCAGAATTCAGACCATGGAACATGGGAAAACCATTGATGAGTCGCGGGGAGAATCAAGAAGAGGAATAGAGAACGTTGAAGTGGCTACGGGGATACCATCCCTGATGATGGGATACAATTTAGAGGATATTGCATCTGGAATGGATGAGTATCTCATTCGACAACCATTGGGGGTCTTTGGAATCATCGGGCCCTTCAATTTTCCATTTATGGTACCTTTATGGTTTGCACCCTATGCTGTCGCTACGGGAAATTGCATCGTTCTCAAGCCATCCAGTGAAGATCCGATCAGCCAGGCAAAAATCGTGGAGCTTGCAGATGAAGCGGGGATTCCACCAGGGGTGTGGAACGTCGTTCATGGAGGAAGAGATGTGGTATCGGCAATGCTGGACAACAGGGATGTCAAGGGAGTATGCTTTGTTGGTTCGACCCCAGTGGGAAGGGACGTTGTCTACAGGAGATGTGGTGAGACAGGTAAAAGAGTTATATCGCAGACCGGCGCAAAGAACTTTGCCGTGGTCATGCCGGATGCTGACATAGACCGAACGATAACGGCGTGCATGACATCGTTTTATGGCAACACGGGCCAGCGTTGTTTGGCAAACGCAAATCTGGTTATCGTTGGCGAAGGGCTTTCCAAAACAGAACATGAAGCTTTCTATAAAAGAGTCGTAGATGCTTTTCTGGCAGCGGCCTCCAGTATAAGAATGGGGTACGGGCTTGATGATACGGTCCAGATGGGTCCCTTGCGCGATTCGGGTAAAAAAGAGACGGTTCTGGGATATATTGAGAAAGGCATCGAAGAGGGTGCCGCTCTCAGACTCGATGGAAGAAAGACGTCGATCGTCGGAGATTATCCTGACACATGCTTTGTGGGGCCGACGATTTTTGAAGACGTGACCCTGGATATGACAATCGCCAGGGAGGAAATATTCGGACCTGTGGCAATGATGATGAAAGCCGGCAGCTTGAACGAGGCCATTGAAATGATTCACACCAACCCGTTTGGAAACGCAGCATCTATTTTTACCGGAAACGGCAAATGGGCTCGGGAGTTCCAGTACAGGACGGAGTGTGGTAATATTGGTATCAACGTTGGGATAGCTGCTCCGATGGCATTTTTTCCATTCAGCGGAATGAAAGATTCCTTTTTTGGCTCGCTTCATGGCCAGGGGTTGGAAAGCATTCGATTCTTCACGGAAAGCAAAGTAGTCATTCAAAGGTGGTTCTGACATGGGGAAATCGACGTTAACAGCTTCTGCTATCATGAGCTTTGCCGAAAAGTTGGAGGACGATTCCTCGGCTTTCTACGAAAAAATGGCAAGAAGATTCGATGAGGGCAAAGAGGTGTTTCTTGGCTTCGCCAAGGACAGCAATAAGAATAAAACCCACCTGGTAAGAACCTATCAGGAGACCATATCCGATGCGCTGGAAGCTACTTTTTCTTTCGAAGGTGTGGAACTGGACGATTATGACTTCGAGTCTGCGCTCGCTCAAGACTCCAGCTTCAAAGAAGCGATTAAAATGGCCTTGGATATCGAGGAAAGCGTGTCAAAACTCTACTCTCAAATAGCGGCGCAGGCGCAGTCACTCCTTGCCACGATACCGGGGGCTTTTTCAAGAGTCGCGAAAAAGAGGAGCGCGCGGAAGGAGCTTTTGCAAACCATGCTGAATAAAGCTTGACAGGCTTTACTCGGGGGGTCATGGCAATCTGATTGGATTTCTTACCCCGTGTGTACCGGGTTATTACATTTTTTCATTCCATAAGTTTTTGTTATAGATCGAATCCTTCCATAAAAACAATTTATCCTACATTCCGGTAAAAGCTGTTCTCAAACACGGGAAAAATACATACAATTATTACTTGAAGGAGGTTGTGAATGTGTAAATATTATCTCAAATGTATCGAGTGCGGTGCAGAGTACGAGGACGACAAGTTCCGTTTACGCTGTGACAGGGAGCATGGTCCAGCATTGCTCCGCTCGATGTACACGAACAGGAAGCTATCGACTTGTGAAGATAATCCCGGAATGTTCAAGTATGCCGATTTTCTTCCCATCGAACGTATGCTCGATGTTGAGGGAGCGCCGGTTACTTTTAAAAGTGAGGTCTTGGGAGAACATCTCGGTCTAGAGAATCTCTACATCATTTTCAACGGCTACTGGCCGGAGCGGAATGCCTGGATGCGTACCGCCTCTTTCAAGGAACTGGAGGCACCGTCCGTACTTGCACGGATTCCTGAAAACCATGACGGGACGATTGTGGTTGCCTCAGCCGGCAACACGGGCAGAGCATTCGCCCACATCTGTTCCATGAACAACATCCCCCTCGTTCTTGTGATTCCCGAAGACCGATTGGATGAAATATGGGCGCCACTTCCCTTTAAAGACTGTGTCAGACTCCTGCTTGCAACCGGAAACAGTGATTACTTCGATGCCATCACGCTCGCCGGGAAGGTGACAAACATCGACGGTTTCTTTCCCGAGGGAGGCGCGGCGAAC
>Ga0209427_10009197_pt1 | contig 11041 bp, 11 predicted proteins | sample DeeMarSWOR136_30_FD_187465 | JGI IMG/M metagenome (GOLD analysis project Ga0209427, IMG submission 187465) | Marine sediment microbial communities from White Oak River estuary, North Carolina - WOR-1-36_30 (SPAdes) (version 2) | ecosystem: Environmental > Aquatic > Marine > Intertidal zone >... | reverse complement strand
GGTACAAGGAGTTCCCAGGCCTCGACATGCTCATCGCCACGGGCAAGGTCGATGCAGTTTCTGGCGTCGCCTGTGGTGCCCTCGACCCTGATGTCAAGGACTTCAACTATAGCGATGTGTGCGGCGCAACTCCCGACATCGTAGAGTACATCTCCATGATGGACTTCTACCTCCGTCGCGTTGCAGAGCGCACGGCCCTTTCCCCCGTGAACTGGGTCATCGCCATGCGGCCTGAACTCTGGTGGGAGCTAACCGCCTGCTGGCCCTGCAAGTACATCTCCAACCGCTGCTGGGTGCGGGATACGGCCATGATCGACACCGTTCCCCAACTCGATGCAGCCGACGGAATCGCTATGCGGGATGCTATGCGGAACGGCAACTACTTGGTCGTCAATGGTCGGCAAGTCCCCGTCATCACCGACGATGGCATCTTCGAGGAGGACTCACAGAACTCCGCCAACGTGAACCCTGGCGAGTTTGCCTCTGACATCTACTTCATCCCCGTCCGGGCTCGTGGTATCCCCGTGACCTACTGGGAGCATCTGGACTACACCAAGACGGCCACCGATGAGATGCCGCTCAACAACCGTCAGGACTGGTGGAGCACAGATGGTGGACGTTACATGTGGACCGTCGAGCAGCAGGCGTGGTGCTACGTCATCATGGGCAAGATCGAGCCCAGGATCGTCCTACGCACCCCTCACCTGGCTGGTCGCATCCAGAATGTACTGTACACGCCGCTGCAACACCTGAGAAGCCCGTTTGAGGATTCTGTGTATTTCGCGAAGGGTGGTAGCCCTTCAGCTCCCGTACCGGAGTACTACAGCGAGTGGAATCAGCCCAGATAATGGGCAACATATGAGGGGCTAGGGTCGCACCCGAAAAGTGGTAACTCCTACCACCTGCCCCTCATATCATAAAGGAGGTCAGATGAGGAGGCTGACGTGGACGAGAAAGATTTGGCTTATTGGGCTGGATACTTCGACGCAGATGGGCATGTAACTGGCAAGGAGAGAAAAGATAGGCGGAATGAGATTGATTTCAGGGCAGGTGTCACTGGCTCAGACCTGAACAGGCTGGAAGAACTCAAGAGAGCCTTTGGTGGTAGTGTAGTTATCACGCACCGAAAGGGATTCCAGTGGCAGAAGGGTTCTCCTGTGTCAACTCGCACAACCTATCAGTGGGCTATAAGCTGGAAAGCTGCTGAAAAGTTCCTCTGTGCTATCTTGCCCTACCTGCGTACAAAGCGACCTCAGGCCGAGACATATCTCAAGGCTAGAGCAACATTCCTGCCTAGAAGTGGTAGGAGAAAGTTCTTGCCGCAGGAAACTTGGGATGCTCGTCTCAATCTGCTCAACTGTGTCAAACAGCTCAATGGACATTAGGTTACAGGTGGGGAGAGTGAACTGTTGCCTTTCTAGCTCGCCCGCGAAGAATCTTAACTTTCTCACTCTCCTCACACTTCTCTGCAACTGGGAGGGTTGCTGTAGCAACTCGTTGAAGCCTAGTCTTCACTCGGTTGCCCTTTGCCCAGGCCCAGAACATCCTACAGTTGATGGTGGAGGGGCCGCCGCAGGGAATGCGGGGCGGCAACGGTAGGCTCTGGATCGGTACTGGGTGTAGCGCGGGGAACATGGGACTGACCCACGCTGAAACGATGGATGGCTGCTGCATGGAGCTGGTAAGCACCGTTCGCCCCGTCGAGTCAAGGTCAAGCTAAGTCCATGCCACCTTCGATGGGAAAAAGCCCCCGCCAGGTCGGTACTCATGGCAACGGGGAGTGGGCTGACGGGCACGAGAAACGTCAGAAAACCCGACCGGCCATCCATCTCTCACTAAATAGTGCAGGGGGGTGCACTCATCGTACACGGCCACTCCTTTCCATCCCCCTGCACTTCCTTTGCATCACCTAGCCCAGTTTATTCATAGCGAAAGGTGTACACTGCCTCAAGGAACTAACCATGGCTAGGAGAAGAGTACGAGGCTCCGCTGAGCCTGTCTACATTGTTGGTGTTGAGGGTGACTACCTCCTTGTAGACATCACTGATCGCATTGATCGTCTAATTGGTGCAGTTCAGCTTGTTGATGAACACGGTGTTCCTTTTGGTGTTACACAAACTGATAACAGGCTGCGGGTATCAGCCACAAGTTTTCTCTACGATGTTGCTCGTGGCAGCATACCTGAACGTGAGCCATGGATCTCGATTGGCTATAACCCCAACATTGGCACAACTGAGGAGGACTTGTGGGATACAGGCGGAGTATACGCTTGGCCTGCGGCTGAACAGCAAATGGTAGTGGTGTCAACCAGTGCTGCTGATGACGGTAATCCGCCTGGTTTGGGAGCCAGGACGGTGACAATTTACTACTTGGATGATGCTTATGCAGAGCATTCTGTCACCTTGACCATGGATGGCTTGACGCCTGTCAATACAGGCGTCACTGACATATTCCGTGTAAACTCCTTCCGAACAATCACGGCTGGTACGACCGCAGGAGCAGTAGGCACTATCACCCTGAAGAACATCGCAGGAACTATCACCTACGGCTCAATTGCGATTGGTTATACCAGAGATCGCAATACGTGCTATACTGTACCAGCAGCGAAAAAGCTATACATCGCATCTGTAATGTTTTCTGTGTACGGAGCTAATAAGGGTATTCGATACACACTGCGAACGACCTACGACGACGATGCAGATGCAAATAGGGATTTCTTCATTCCTCATCTTGAAACCAACATGACCAATGGCGCGATCTTCATACCGCTTTTGGTGCCGCTACATGTACCAACGACAGGGCGAGTCAAGGTCTCTGGTATGTCTGATCAAGCAGGCGCTGTCTGTTCTTGCTCCATGAATGGCTGGCTTGAGGATGTATAATAGGTCTGAATGTATCCAATGAGGGCGAGTAAATATGATTGTCATTCTCGGGATGCACCGTTCTGGCACTTCCCTCGTCGCTGGCCTTCTCCATCACCTCGGCGTTTTCATGGGGGAGAATGACATCACCTCAGATCCATGGCAACACTACGAAGATCCCACCTTCGTCTCCCTGAACCAACAACTCCTCTCCTCTGCTGGCGGCTCCTGGTCTAAACCTCCTTCCGCCGAGGCCATCTGGCGTTTCTCCCACCAGTACAACGAACGCATCCAGCGCCTCCTTCGAGAGCGTTCTTCCTTCTCCCACTGGGGGTTCAAAGACCCTCGCACCTGTCTCACCATTAACCTCTGGCATCACCATCTTCTCCTCTGGTCCACTCCTCGCTACGTCATGGTCTGGCGAGAACGAGAACGTATCGTCTCCTCCCTCTACCAGCGAGCCAAGATTATAGGTGACGATGATCGCACCGAGGCCGAGTGGACGCAACTTCTCGGTGCTTACTGGGGTAGGGTGATTAACTTTCTCTCTCTCTATCATCCCAACTACCATGCCGTCTGGTACGAAGATCTCATCAATCCTGCCATCTCTGAATCCATCGTCCGCTCCCTTGCTGACTTCTGTGACATCCCTTTCAACTCAGATGCACTCTCTTTCATCCAGGTGCCGTCATGATCGTTCCCTTCTGCCGCCCTGACATCACCCTAGACGAAGCCGTCGCTGCTCTCAACACTCTTCAATCCGGTTGGCTAACCTCCGGCCCCCAGGTGGAACAGTTCGAGCAGGCCTTGGCTGAACGCACTCACTGTTCCCACGCTGTCGTCGTCAACTCCTGTACTTCCGCTCTGATCCTTGCCATCAAAGCCCAAAATATCACAGGCGAAGTTATCCTTCCTTCCTTCACCTTTGCAGCGACGGCCAATGCCGTCGTCCTTGCTGGAGCTACCCCAATCTTTGCCGACATCTTGCCAGACACTTACAACATCGACCCAGACCACATTCTCTCCCTCATCACTTCTCGCACTGAAGCTATCCTCCCCGTCCACTTTGCAGGCCAGTGCTGCCAGATGGAGCGTATTCAAGAGATGGCCAACGAACACCACCTTGCCATCATCGAAGACTGTGCTGAAGCCCTCGGTGCATCCTACCACGACCACCCCGCCGGTTCCTTTGGTACAGGCTGCTTCTCCTTCTTTCCTACCAAAACCATCACCACAGGCGAAGGTGGGGCCATCACCACCAACGATTCTGCCCTTGCCACCAGATGTCGCCTGCTCCGCGCCCATGGCGTCGCCAAGGATAACTGGAGGCGATCTACTATTGAACCCGGTTACAACTTCCGTCTCTCCGACATCCTCGCCTCCATCGGCTTGGTCCAACTCTCTCGCCTCGACACTATGAATGCCGCTCGCAAGAAAGCCGCCCGCTACTACAACATCTCTCTCCCAGGCCATCTGGGTCTTCCCATTCCTTCCCTTCACTGCGATCACGTCTACCAGATGTATGCTCTCACCCTACCCCACCGAGACCGATTCGTGGACTCTCTTCGCTCTCTTGGCGTGGAGGCTTCGGCCCATTTCGATCCACCTGTTCATCTCCACCACTATTATCAATCTCGCTATCCTTCTCCTCCCCTTCCTGTCACTGAGGAGACATCCCGCAACATCGCCACTCTTCCCATCTTCCCCTCTATTACCCAGGAGGAGTTGGACATTGTGGTCAATGCCATCCACCGTATCTCAAAAGAACTACGATGATCTCTTGGAGGTGCGAGCCGTGGGACAGCGAGATACTAGGAGTACCTGTGGTAAGGGTACTGGATCTGTATGACCCTTGCACAGTCACTGAGCAATGTATCAAACATGGCGTTCGCTATCTTTTTGCCAAGATCCCCTGGAGCAATACGAGGGCCATCCAAAGTTTCCAAGATGATGGGTTTCAAGCTATATGCAGTGAGATTGAGATGAGATTGAGTCATACACCCACTATCCTCCCATCCAGTCCCTCCTCTCCCCTCTCCTTTCGTATGGCAACTCTGCCCGACGAGGAGGAGTTACGGGAGATTGCCCTCACCAGTTTCTCTTACAGTCGTTTTCACTGCGATCCCACCATCCCTGTGAAAACTGCCGATAGCTCCCGTGCTGATTGGATCAGCAACGTCCTTCATGGAAGGCGTGGGATGCCCTGCGAGATCCATCTGCTGACTACCAAGGAGTGCTTGGTAGGATTCGTTGTGTGTGCAGTCCAAGAGAGAGAAGGCATCATTGACCTGATTGCCGTGCGCCCTGATCTTCGGGGGCATGGGCATGGCAAAGCCTTATGCCTTCGGGGTGCTGGACGCCTTGGGCAGCACTGTTCTCATATCAGAGCTATCGTAAACTCTGCCAATATACCAGCCCTTCGTACATACCTCTCCGCAGGATTCAGACCTACTGTATCTCAACTGGTGACGAGAAAATGGCTAGAGTGCTGATCACTGGCGGCATGGGCTTCATCGGTTCCCACTTATCCCACTCCCTCACTTCCCACGACCATCAAGTTCTTGCCTACGGCACCATCCAGCACTATCAACCTCCCACCCCCACTTTCCTTGAAAACATCACCTACCGTCTCTCCCATCTTCTCACTGGCACCGAAATCGTCCGTGGCAGCACCTTGGATCTCCTATCTCTCCAATCGGCCATCCAACAGTTCTCCCCCACTCACCTTGTCCATCTCGCTGCTCTTCCTCTTGCCAGTGCAGCTTTACATCACACCGACGAGGCCTTCGACAGCATCCTTCGTGGTCTCTTCAATGTCCTTGAACTTCTCAAGCATACTGATACCCATCTCATCTACATCTCCTCCAGTATGGTTTACGGTGACTTTGCCCAGACTCCCATGCCAGAGAGTGGTTCCACTTCTCCCAAGGAGATCTACGGCACACTGAAACTCATGGGTGAGCTTCTCGTCCGTGCCTACTCCCTTCGTTTCTCTATCCCTTCCACCATCATCCGTCCTTCTGCCGTCTACGGTCCTGCTGACATCAATTACCGTGTCATTCAAATATTCATCGAAAGTGCTACCCAAGGCCGTCCCATTACTGTCAACAGTGATGCTTCTCTCGACTTCACCTACGTTGAGGATACAGCCCAAGGTATTGAGAAAGCTCTCACTCCTTCTGCTATCGACCACACTTTCAACATTACCTACGGTCAAGGTCGTACTCTCATTGATGCCGCCGTTATCCTGCGCCGATACTTTTCAGATCTCATTGTCCTCCAAGGAGAAGAACCTGCCTATATCCCCAAACGTGGCACGCTCGATAATACCTTGGCGAGAAACATACTGGGATACTCCCCCACTTATTCCTTGGAAGATGGCATTGATGCTTATATCACTTACATTCATTCTTACAACAGGAGTCTCCATGGATCTTGCCGTGGTCACTGCAATCTTCGGGAACTATGATACTCTGAGACGGCCTCGTTTCTTCTCTCCTGTTCCCCATATCTGTCTCACTGACGGCTCCATCACTCCCATCCCTCCATGGGACATTCGCCTCGTTGACCCACGCCAACCTGATCGTCGTCTGAATGCCTATCATTGTAAGATGCTGCTCCATCGTCACTTCTCCGATCTCCGTACTTCTCTGTGGATTGACGGTAACTTCTCCCTTGCTGAAGACCCACGAGTCCTTGCCGACACCTACCTCCACGACCACGACATCGCCACCTTCCAACACTTTGCCCGAGATTGTACCTACCAAGAAGCCGAGGCCTGCATCCGTTTCAATCGTCTTACTCCCAGCAGAGAAGCCATCGAATCCCAGGTTGCCGCATACCGTGCTGAAGGCCTCCCAGAACACGCTGGGATGATCGAAGGCTGTCTCATCCTTCGCCGCCATGTTCCTTGGGTCAACGATTTCTTCGAGATGTGGTGGGCAGAAGCCATGAAATACTCTAGTAGGTTCCAACTCTCCTTTAACTATCTCATGTGGAAGCACCACCTTTCCTACTGTGCTATCCCATCTGAGTTCTATTACAAATACGTCAAGCAATCACGCCACCTGAAACGAGACCCATGATCGAACGCAGAAGAACCTACGTCAACACTCACACGGGCCAGACCTCCCTGAGCTACCTGGACGTTCTTCCCAAGCACCTGCAATTGAACGTCCGCTACACCCACGACAAGGAGCACAAGGGCAGCACTTACCGATGGAAATGGCATCAGCGGTTGAGTGACGAAACCCTCTTCCAAGGGATTGAAGTTCTCCCTGATCCACCCATCATCACTTCTGACCAACTCCCTCCTCGTGGAAGTACCTCCATTACTGATCTTCTCACCTCCATCAGAAACAGTGTCACCAACTACTGGCGACCTGACCAGTTCCACGTCATCATGCACTCTTCTGGATACGATAGCCGTCTTCTCTCTGCCATCCTCCAGCAAATGGGCATCACTGATCTACTCTTCGTCTGCACCAAAATTGAGGGCGAATCTTTCAAGCGCATCATGGAGTTTGAGGGCTGGCCCAAAAGTTCCTACGTTGTCTACAATGAGTCCACTCCCATGGACGAATACTTCGATTCCATTCGAGACTTCCAAAATGCCCATCTTCGCCTCGGGGGAGTCGCCCGCGTTCCCGTTAACCTCTTCTGGTACACCGTCGCTGGATTGCAACGACAGGGCCTGTGCCCAGAAGATGCCAAAATCGACATGTGGCACACCCAATATTCCGACACTGTGCTCTCCAATCTTGGTGCTGGAAGTGTTCAATCCTTCAACGACATCTGGAGTACCTTTCGCCACCATAACATCCGCACCAGGCCCTTCAAGTGCGCCAGAGAGTTCTCCCCTTGGCTCGACCTCGACGTGATCAAAACTGTGGGAGGCCTGCACAGAGAATCAATCCCTGCCACAGGTCTGGATGCTCCTCAGTTTAAGATACAATTGTGTGAGATGGTAAGGGAGGGGCTGGGCGGGTTCAAGAATGACCATGGATGGGGCGACGAGAGGATTGAGATCAGCAAGAATCTTTCAGCTTCTGCCCACCGTTCCTACTCTCGCTCATGGTACGGCCAGCAGATTGTACCTTTGGGTACTCCTCCTACTAACACCCAATTCTCCAATTACTGGGAGCACTGGACCTCTGCTTCCCTATGCGACTATTTGCTGAGGAATGGTTATGACATCTCCCATTGATGCAATTTCCCAAGTCACTGCTATCATGGTCAACTGTGACACCCTTCGTCTCACTGGGCCTGCGCTTACCTCCTTCTTACAACATTATCCTACCTTGCGTACTATTGTCGTGGACAATGGTTCCACCGATGGCTCCGTGGAGTACATTTCTCATCTTGGCCCTCCTGTCACTTCCATGCTGCTTCCCACTAATATCGGTCATGGTCCTGCTCTCCACGCTGCTATCCAACACATCACTACTCCCTACTTCTTCACTCTGGACTCTGACACCATTACCCGTCGTGGTGGCTTCATTGAACCCATGGTGTCCATCTTCAATGACGACGCCAACCTGTTCGCTCTCGGCGCTTTCTCCCTTTCGGACTTCGGCGCTACTCGTTCTGGCACTCTCCCTACAGTTCATCCCTCTGCTATGATGGTGCGCCGTAGCCTGTATCTTCTGGGCCGTCCCTTCGTCCATGCAGGGCAGCCTGTCCATCTTGCCATGGCTGATGCCCGAGAGAGGAGCAACAGGATTTCAGGATTTCCTATCTGTGACTACATTGACCATCTTGGAGGTGGCACCCGACATGTCCTCAGAAGCAGGCAAAGACTATCTCACCACACCAGCACAACTGTTCCACTCAGAACGACTGTTGCTGCGTGATCTAGCCCATAAGATGACACAGACTTTCTCTCCTACTATCACCATTGTCAACATTGGTATCAGAGAGGGAGGATCATTGCACTGCCTTCGTGCAGGCGCACCCCAGGCCAAGCTCATAGGCATTGATCGAGACCTTCGCACTACCCCTATAGTAGGAAACCCTAACGCCGTGCTCATTGAGGGCAATAGCACTAACCCGAAGATACAATCTCTTATCTGTGCTCCTATTCATCTTCTTTTCGTTGACGGAGGCCATGAAAAGCACACTGTTTCTCAGGACATCGCAGGCTATGCCCCTAAGATCCCACCTCGTGGCCTCGTCGCCTTCCACGATTATTACGAACGCCATTTGCCCTCAGGTTTTGGTGTGAGGCTTGCCGTTGACGAATGGATGTCTGCTGATCGCTGGCCATCCTGTTGGAAACATCATTGTTCCAACCGTCTCACCATTGTCTTTGAACGTCTCTAGTGTCTCCCAAACGTATCGAAGACAGAAAGGACATCGTATTCCGAACCAGGCGAGGGGCGAGAGAGCGTGTGCTAGGGGTCACAGAGCCAGAGGAGGGGAAGCAGGAAGAGGAGAAAGGACAGGCCATTTCGCATCCTCCCATTCCTCAACGACCGATCTCTAATGTGGACTGCATCATTGTGAACTACAAGACCTATGATCTCACTAAGGAAGCCGTGGAATCCTTTGCTGCTCACTATCCTGTCGTTTCTCTCATCCTGATTGACAATGGTTCCCAAGACGATTCCACCCTGTTCTTGCGTTCCTTTGCTCAAGACCACCACACTACTCTCATCGTCAATGACTCCAACATTGGCCATGGCCCTGCTATGCACCAGGGTATTCTTCTCAGCGATAAGGACTTCATCTTCACCTTGGACTCCGACTGCATTGTCATCGAGGGAGGTTTCATTGAACTTATGCTAGAGGTGTTCGACTCTGATCCCTTCCTTTACGCTACCGGCAAGTTACTCTGGACCAATGTCAATGGTGTCTCCTACCCAAACCAATCCAGCCCACAGGTGAGGAAGGTCGGCATTCCCTACATCCACCCCTTTGCCTCCATGATTCGCAGGAGCAAATACTTCCAACTTCCCCCCTTTCGCCATAGTGGGGCACCTGCTATAATTAACATGCGAGTGGCCTTCGAGCGACGTGTCCACGTCCAAGATTTCCCTATCTACGATTACATCCAGCATAGGGGCAGTGGAACTAGAAGGAAGTTTGGAGGAACATGGAATCCCATCTTAGAATTGGCATCGTAGGTTCAGGCTTCATGGGTAAGGGCCTGACCATGGCACTTCACAGCCAGGATGACGTGGCAGTGAGCAGGGTATTGACCCGATCTGACCCTTCTAACCGTACAGACTTTCCCCTGCCTGTGCTCACAGATTCCCTCGATGAACTCATCTCAGAATCCGATCTGGTCGTGGAGTGTACTGGCGATACAGTCTACGCTACTGATGTCGTTGCGGAGGTGTTGAAGGCTGACTGTCCTGTTATCACCCTCGACCCTACCTTGCACATCACCTCTGGCTCCTACCTCAACACTTTGGGGTGGTTCTCTGAGGCGGAGGGAGATCAGCCTGGATGCTTGGCTGCTCTATCCAACAATCTCGTCTCCTGTGGCTTCTTTCCCATCGTCTACGGCAATATCAAGGGCTACCAGAAGCTCGATCCTGACCCCAAGCACATGGAGGTCTGGGCCAAGTACCTCGGGATCTCCCTGCGGGAAGTGATCGCTAACACCGACGGCACCAAGCTCCAGGTCGAGCAAGCTCTCGTCGCCAACTGGTTTGAGGCGGACATTGCCTGCGAGGGCATGATTGGCTTGGACTGCAAAACCCTCGAAGGGGGTGCCTATGCTCTTGCCAGCAGTATAGATATAATACCTATTGCTGACTACCTCATCCCCCAGCATGGTTATCCTGGTGTATTCATCCTTGCTGACTGCCCTGACGAGTACCAACATCCCTATCTCAAGTATCTCAAACTGGGCAGTGGTCCCTACCTCTTTTCCACCAACTATCACCTCTGCCATCTCGAAGTCATCAAGACCGTTCGCAGGTGGCAGAGGGACGGGAGCGTGCTGATGAACAATGGCCTTGGTACACCTTCCATCAGTGTGGCCTCCGTTGCCAAACATGACATGCAGGTGGGGGAGAGCATAGAAGGCATGGGCAGTTATGATACTAGGGGGATCACTGTAAGGATCGAAGACAGGCCGCAGCATGTCCCTATTGGCCTGCTCCAGGATGCCAGGGTGAAGCGATCCATCGAAAGAGGCCACATCCTGACCTTCGACGACGTGCTTCTCCCTG
>Ga0209427_10009196_pt1 | contig 11042 bp, 6 predicted proteins | sample DeeMarSWOR136_30_FD_187465 | JGI IMG/M metagenome (GOLD analysis project Ga0209427, IMG submission 187465) | Marine sediment microbial communities from White Oak River estuary, North Carolina - WOR-1-36_30 (SPAdes) (version 2) | ecosystem: Environmental > Aquatic > Marine > Intertidal zone >... | reverse complement strand
CATTCGACCTGCGCGGGGGCTGGTATTGATCTGATGACGATAGACCACGACGGCCCCGGTGACAATCAGCACAGACAGTAGAATCTTGAGACTTGCTCCGATCAGCGTACCCCGCGAACGATGAGGTTTTCCTTTTAAGCTCCTTTTAATACTTTTATTTTCTTTCATAATACCACCTATTGGTCTTGAGTAACATTCTCCGACGCTGCCTCTATTTCATTTGAGTTACCGGTTTGAGCGAGCGTGGGTCGTGAAAGATCGAACGGACCGGCAATGGAACGATAAAGGTCGATCCTGCTTTGAATGAGATTACTTTGGGCCCTTACTACGTTACGCTCCAATTCCTGCAGGGACTGAAGCGATTCAAGCACTCGAATATAATCAACCTGCCCCTTGATATAGCTTTCCCGGTTGCGTTGATAGGTCTGGCGTGCAAGGCTTAGCTGATGTTTGAGATTGTCGAGCAATTGCGTTTGCTGCTGATGCCATGTTAAGGCTGTTTCGACATCCTGCAGCGCGTAGAGGATAGTCTGTCCCCATGTGTGGATTCGCTCTGAGACTACGGCCTTTTGGCGCTCTACCTCCGCTTTTCTGAGGTCTGCGTCAAAAAGAGGCTGAATCGCGTTGGCCGCCAGGTTAGACAGCCAGTCATCGAAAAGGTCGTGCACCGAAATGTCGGATGAAGTCTCGATATTTGCCAGGATACTGATACGGGGATACTGATCTGCAATAGCGGCGGCAAGACGCTGGTCGGCGGCTTGTATCTGCCGATACCCCTGCCGAACATCAGGACGGCGCTGCAGGACCTCAGCAGGGATACCAATCTCGGGCATCGGCGGCAGGTCCGGAAAAGCAATGGAAGTTTGCTGCCAGTCCAACTTTGGTTGTTTGCCAATCAAAACCGAAAGCTGGTACTGAAGCAGCTCAACCGTCTCTTCAGCAGTAATCAACCGGGCTTCTGTTGAAGCCACCAACTGGCGCTGCCTTAACACATCGGCAGCGGAGGCCATACCTTTTCTGAACTGGACGGTGACAATATCAAGAACCTTCCTGTTGGTCTCAATCTGTTCGTGTGCGATTCGGACGAGGGCTTTATTTTCGCCTAATTGGTACCACGTATTTGCAATTGAAGCGGCCAGCGCAATTGCCGCCGTATCCACAGCATCCCGGCCGGCTTCTACATCGAGTTCGGAGGCGTTCTGCAATGACCTTAGTTTAGACCACAGGTCGACTTCGTAGCTGGCGGCAATGCCAAGCGTGTAAAGGCTGCTGTAGTTGGTGATATCCTGATTTTCCTGACGGCTGCGTCTGAAGAAGGCTTCAAGGTCCGCCTGTGGCCGAATAATTGCTGAACTTTTTTTGGCAATGGCCTCCGTTTGGGTTAGACGATCCCACGCTGTCTGCAGGTCGAAGTTGTTAGTCAGGGCACTTTCGATGAGATTATCAAGTTCATCATCTTCAAATGCCCCCCACCACTTTTCCGGCAGCGGCGCTGTGCCCGCAGTAGAAAACGAATTGGAAATTTCTACGGGCATTACCGGCTTCCTGACCTGAGGTGAGCAGCCTACAACCAATAAAAGGATGATTCCCAATAGAAGCGGCTCCTGTAGTTGTCTTTTCAAACGTATCATATTTCTCATTAATAATGTGCTCAGTCTATATTTCTCTTGGTCTTTCCTAATAGAATTCAGGTCCGACAAGCTTGGTTCTCTTTGCGAACGGCCTTTATTCCTGCTAAAGAAAAACGCGTTATATGCTCTACAAGGGCATCAATGAATTCCGGTGTTGGCCTGCCTTCAAGTATATATGGCGGTAGTTTCCCATTGCGAAATCCAATAGCCAAACATTGATGAATCACACTCATTTGACATAATCCTATCTGCCTGTTATCTGCGCCCGGGCCCAGCAGTTCCGTTATGACTTTTCGTGTATGGTCGCGCAGAGGGCCAATCATATCACGGCGAACCTGCTGAATCACATCCGTTGGATTTGACATTTCCTGTAGAAGTATCTGCCCTGCATATCCAAGTCGACCGTCATCCATTATTCTATGCAGCAGGGAGTAAATCAAAGCGCGTAAACGTTCTTCCGGCGATGCCCCATCCGGCAATCCACCATCCGGCGGATATACCCGCAAGGCTTCCTCAAAAGCGTTCCGCCATACTAATGCGTATAGCGCATCCTTACCACGAAAGTGGTAGTTCACCGCCGCCACATTGCTGCCCGCTCGCCTGCAAATCTCGGCTACTGTCGTGTTCCGGTAGCCTTTTTCGGCAAAGGCTTCTGATGCAGCCTTGAGCAGCTTATTACGCGTATCTGTGCCGTCTTTTCGAGTTATCATATACGTTACCTTGAAGTAATACGCTTATTTAAAGTATTTATTTTAAATAGTCAATAGATTTTTTGTATTCAAACCTGATTTTCCCAAGTTATTATATTTTCTACACTTCTTGCCATTGCACTTGTAAACATTAAGTACATGTATAGTAAGTTCTTAGGAACACTTGTGAATACAGCCACATTTTTGAGGTTCCGTGGCCAGACAATATCCGTCATAGTCGTTATTCAAATCCTTGGCTGGCCCGATGTTTTTTTTCTAAAAATTCCAATATTCAACTAAAAAAATGGCATTTTTTGGGACTTGATTCAGACAAAATCAGTTTCTGTGGAGACATTTTGGTGACAAGGATTTGTCGTAGAATTCTGACATTTTTGCAACTCGTGGGAAGGGTGCTTTGTAGTATGGCCTCTTATCTAAATGCTTCAGTCATGATGCACGGATATTGATTGTAATGCTGATAAATCAACCACGCACTATCCCACACTTATCCTAAACTATGTCACAACACAATCTGCTCAAGATACAAACTAATATGTTGATTCAAAATGTCACTTTAAAGGCCAGTCGGCCGGGCAATAGCACAGCCATTGTTCAACAAAGACTCTCAAATCATGCTCGTTGACCTTATTATCCAAGTCTTCGTACAGATCAGCAGGCAATCCGGTCCCTGTTAACCACCATTGTTCAGCGAATCTTGTAAAGTGCTCGAAGTTAACAAAGCATAATGGTCCGCCCGGCCAGAAACCGCCCAATAGTTCATAGTTACCACCCTTGCTGTAAGCGGCATCCGGCTGACCTATTGTGCCGGTTAAAGTGTATGGTCCACCGATGCTTCGCCCACCACCGCCATCTATTGTGTACCAGCTTAGCTCATATTGGCTGCTCGCACTCGATGCTATTGAAATAATTAGAAGTAGCACCCAAATCTGTAATCTATGGATTATCGTAGTTTTATTTTTCATGTTTATCTCCTGATCGTCCTTTAATTCCGGTTTCATTTATTCATTATCAAATTCCTCATTCGTGAAATTTCATACAGCCGTTCTGGTACATCCTGATCCCACCATTGTAGATCTGGATACCTGCTATTGTGGCTACTCCTGCAGTACCCTTAATCGAGAAAAGCCGAGTATTGAGGGAACTTGAGCCCTCGAACCGGATGTATTCGCCCGTAGTACTGGTGCACCTCGCCGTAATTCGTGGAAGAAACTGAAGGTACTGTCCGGCCGCAAACGTGGCGCTGCTGCCCGTAGCATCCCGTTCAAAATAGCGATATGGAAATGACTCTCTTGAGTACGTACCCGATAATGAACTCCCCAGGGCTGGGGCTGGATAGATACCGACGAGCATCTTTTCCTTGTAGTAATCACCTAAATGTAACGCATCCAGAGTATACCAGGTATTGCAGCCATTTGGGTCACCACATATCCGGGCAAAACCATAATTCATGTGGTATTGTTTAACACCATCTATTATCTGCCACCCGTCACCGACAATGGAGTGTCCTTCGACACGGTATTGCACCGGCCTATTCCAGTTGAGTTGTTCTTTTATGAGATCGAACCATTCCCCGGCATCGTAATTGTCTCTATCCCTCCAATCACAGCTGGTTGAGTAGCGGAAATGATCTTCGAACGCGTCATCCACTTCATAGTACTGAGTCCACGACCCATCACACTCATAATGCATATCCTGCGCCACCCCTATCTCGTGGCACAACTCAGCTACTGCGTTGATTTGGGCTATAGGTGAGGACGTTGTAAGCCTGTTGGGCATATTGGGCCAATCATAGGAGTCATTGTAGGGGCTTTCTACCCCATAGGGGGGCCAGCACCAGTAATGCATAATCTGGGCGCTACTCAGAGCTGCACAACCAACTACCGCATTCTGATTATAAAACCCAAAATCGGGCCAGCTACAACCCTCATTGGGGCAATCATTATTATAAGGGGGCGCTTGATGCCATGGCGAAGAAAGCAATACTTGACCTTCCTGGTAATCCATTTCTATCACCTCAGATTCGAGCCCTTCTTTGAGGCTATTGATATTGCCGCTCAATTCAGCCCAGACCGGCCGGTAGTCGATTTCAAGAATTCCGCCTACCTCTTCGGTTCTGGCTGACTTAATCGGACCAACCTGTCTTTCTATCTCATTGAGGATTCGCTCCATCTTCCCTTTTACCAGGTCAGCCAAGTCTTCTTCACATTCAGGGGCTAGGTCGCTGGTCGCAGAGTATATTTTAATCGGAGCCAGCTCCTTGCGAAGGGAGATTACAATGTGGCCCTTCGGCATCACCCGACAGAAATAACCGATCAGCCGCTGTCCACGCTTGAATTCCCGAATTCCTTCTACCTCAGCGGTTTCGGAACCGCCCCAGTTTCCCTTTTTCTGTATGATAAGGGTGACCCAGTTCTTTGCCACGGTAAGCGCCTCGTCCATAGTCGCCATCTCGGCGCGGACAGGCATTGTCAGCCCTACAAGCACGAGCGAGGCAATCAGAATTGTATTTCTTAATTTTTCCATGTTCATTACCTCCTATCTATTGCAGGGTTACAAGCACTAATATTTGTCCTTTTTGACCTTTTTCCAGGCTCTCCATGGCCTTTCCTAAGATGGCCCCTTGAGCACGCATATAATCTGCAGCTTTCATGGCATAGCCAGGAGTGGCTGACGTGGTCAGCAGATCACCTGGTTCTACACCTGCCTGGGTTGCATCGACATTGCAATAGACCCGGCCTGCTAAGGCAACGTCGTGATCAAACTCGCCTGCTCCCAGACGTACACCGGAACCGATTCCTTTGGCCCCGGCCACAATACCGGCAACCTTGCTGTCGTAAGCCTTTACACTTATTGACAGTTTGCCCGGATTGTCAGAGTCAATGATGAGCACCGTACCTGCATCAATCTTTGTGGGCTCGGAGACGTCAAAACCCTCCGCATAGTCAAGCCCTTCGCCCAGTTCCAGAATGTCTGTGCCGTCGGAGCTCTCGATCAGGATATTACCACCACGAACTGTGAGTTTCTCATCCGGACTCGTCGTCCCAATGCCGACATTGCCGGTGCTTTGTTCGGCAAACAGAACACTGGAATAGGCGTTGTTGCGCAGGCTAAAACCGTCCGAGGCTGATTCATTGAAAAGGTGCCATCTAACAGTGGTGCCTTCATAAAGACGAAAGCCGGTGTCCTCATTTATATTACTCTCCAGGAACATAAAGGAACTCGGATAATCCGCTCCCTTCAAATGCAGTCCTGCCCCCGGGTTCGTTGTCCTGATGCCCACATTGCCACTTGGTTCAATATACATCGCATTGCCTACTCCGGTTTCAGAAAATACTAAACCGGAATTGTATCCTGCAATGTGCCATTTCTTGTCACTTTGATCGGATTCTTCAAACATAACCTGAGGCTGAGAATGCTTGATATGCAATTTCGACTCCGGACTTGTCGTTCCAATGCCAACCTGACCGCCTTGTTCAATATACATCGCATAACCTTCTCCGGTTTCAGTAAATGCTAAACCGGAATTATATCCCGAAATGGACCACTTCTTGTCGCTTTGATCGGATTCTTCAAGCCTAACTTCCGGAGAAGAAGACCTGATATGCAATTCCGCCTCCGGAGTTGTTGTCCCGATACCGACATCACCGGCAAATTTTGCCGAGTCAGTGGTAGTTGCCGGATCTAAATAGTAGCTGGGATTGTCTCGATCATAATACCTTGAGGCCGTGACATAACCGGATACGTCTAATTTTTCTGCCGGACTTGTTGTTCCGATGCCAACTTGGCCACCTTGTTCAATATACATCGCATTGCCTTCTCCGGTTTCAGCAAATAATAATCCGGAATTGTATCCCGCTATGTGCCATTTCTTGTCGCTTTGGTCGGATTCTTCAAATCTAACCTCAGGCTGTTGAGACTGTATATGCAAACTGCCCTCTGGACTTGTCGTCCCGATACCGACATTGCCGGATGGAATTGAATACATATCATCCCCCAAAACCATCCAGTCACTATCGGCTCCGGCATTTTCTGCATAAAGTGCATAAGGCGTCGGGGTTAATTGCTGTCGCGGGCTTAGCACGGTAAAGCTGCTGCCGTCACCCGGTCGAACACTAATATCCAGCCAGCGGGCATCGCCGTTAAACACATTAGGATCATTAAAGTCCAGTTCCACAGTAAAGTAGCCGTCAATTACATCAAGGTCGTTTATATCAATCGTACTTGCCAGCTGATTTCCACCAACCGGACTGTCATAGAGCTTGAACTCAAAGTCGTACGGCCCGTCCGTGGGATTGTTGTCGTCAAGCAGACGCCCCTGATAGGTAAAAACGGTACCCATAGGTACAGGTATAACCGTGATGTGTAACGAATCTAACTCTATTTTAAGAGTGTCGTCAAAGAGTTTGATATCGGTTTCACCAACCTCTTGCGCCTCAAATTGGAATACGAAATGAACACCGGGAGACGGTATAGTCATCTCGCTGCCGGTCATAACGTGATAGCCGCGAAAACCCGACGTAGAATACCTATCTACCGCGGCCCCTTTCCCGGCCTCCGGCTTAATCTCCAGAGGCGAAAAATCGCCAATGATCGGAGCGTTATAAAAGCCGACATAGGCTTCGTAAGATGTACTATCGTCTGAGACTACTTCCACAGTACACAACTGATCCACATCCAGTGTAATCGAGCTGACGTCCTGGTTGTTCACGGTCAGAGTTATCTTGCCGTGGGCAACCGAAGCCAAAACAAACACCAAAATTGTTAACATTTTTTTCATTTTCATCTTTTCACCCTTTCAAAAATTGTTGATATTTTCCCGGCGCACACTATGCGCACCGATATCTTCTCGTGAAATTGAACAATATCCTCATTATGATGTCGCATCTATCACTCTGCCTCCTAGATTTAACCAGCCAAATTCTACACCTATTAAGATAAAAAAATCAAGGGAAATCTAAAATAATCAGTGATATAGGAATTGAGTAGGAGAGTAGCTGATGGTATGTATCAAGCCTCATCGGTCATTGAATCCGTTATTTTTTTTGGAAATTGCGTCTTTGGCCTAATAATCTACATTTTTTCGGGATTGACTTACGCAAAACAGCATCTGTGGAGACATTTTGGTGTCAAGGTTTTGTTTAAGAATTCTAACAACTTGTGACTCAGGAGAAGGGTGTCCTATGTTATAGTCTCTTACTTAAATGCTTCAACCAAAACGCACGGATATTGATTGTAATACCGACAAAACGATCAGAAAGTTTTCTATATTAAACGCAGTTACTCCATAAGATTCCTTACATGCTCGGTAGTCAATATGCCATAATCAATTGTCAAAAGCCTGCCAGCCAATTATCAGCAAAGATTCTAAGATCCTTGATATCTACGCTGCCGAGCAGGTCAAGGTCTCTGCCGCCGCAATCGTTCGATGCGCCGCAGTTATCCTCGGCCCATCGTTCTGAGAAAAATGAAAAATCGAAGAAATTTACCCCATCCGGACAGACAAAATCACCTATTGGTATCTGCCATAAAAATTTTGGATAATTCGTACCTTCGCAGATGTCCCATATATCATTCGGCCCGTTCACCGTTTCGCCTACAAAATCCCACCCGGTATCGGTAAACGTGCTCTGTATTTGCATCTCCGCTGTTGTTTTTCCTACCCCACCGTCGCTATAATCCAGTCCGCTGGTATTGACATCCCAGAATGAACCTGTAATTGTACCACTCATATATTTTCCAACCAAACCCCCAACAAGTGAATCACCTGAAACACTACCTACCGAATAGCAGTTGGATATTGTTGAAGAAAAATTCCATCCTACCAGTCCACCAACACTTTGACTCGACGAAACGTCGCCTGATGCGTAGCATTTCGATATTATTCCACGTGAATTATCACCAACCAGTCCACCCGCAAACATCCCTGAGCCTGAGACACTGCCTGTTGCATAGCACTCTGATATCAAGGGCGTTAACTTCGCATAATAGTCCCAATTACTTCCTGCCAATCCTCCAACCATGTCACGACTACTTGAAACTTCACAGGTTGAATAGCATCTTTTGATTGTGCCCCCTCCATTATTGCCTACAAGACCTCCCACGCTAATATCTCCCGAAACCATACCATTTTCAGAATAGCAGTCGATTACCATACCATTAATTAACTCGCCTACTAATGAACCAACATAATCTCCCGTACCTCCGTTGATATTCGGGTCAATCAGCCCTAAATTCTTTACTATGGAGTTTGGACCATTGATTTTTGAAAAAATCCCGAGACAGTGTTTCTGAGCAGAGTTGTAGATGAAGTTAGAGATTGTGTGACTATTCCCATCAAAGATACCTGTAAATTGTGTAGCCGGATTTCCAATAACATTAAATTCTTCCCCTGCATAGCCACTCAAATCAATATCAGCCATCAACTTGAAGTGTTTGTTCCAATGCCAGTTATTGGCTCCTATAGCCTGCATATGCTCAGCAGTATAAATCAGATAAGGTGATACCTCTGTACCGCAACCACCACCATATTGGATCGCACCGCAACCGCCATCGTCGGTAACGGTAACAGTATAATCTTCCACTTCACCCCTGGGTGTTTCACCACACGGACTTTGCGGTAACTTACCTACTCTAATACGCATACGGGTATCACCTAACATAGCTCCTTCAGGAGGCGTAATGGTCCCAACAAAGGTATCGCTTAGGCTGCCACCAACAGATATCTGCTCGTCAGCATCATCAAAGTCCAGATCTTGATTCCAATCGATCCAGACACCACATTCGCTATACTGATAGCTCCCTCCGATTATTTCGAATGGGTATGTTGTATTAATATCCAAACTCAAAGGCAGCGATGTGTAATCAGAATAAGTGCCGCAACCGCTTGTGTTATGGATATCTTTAATCCGAACCTCCGATATGCAATCAAAGCTTCCGCCCCCCGCGGCCGGACAATAGTCACCTACCGTGTTGACAACCGTAATTGTATAGTCTTCGATTTCACCAAAGTATTCGTCACCACAAGGACTGAGAGGATCAAACCGAGACATAGCTCGTATCCGCAACCGAGTCTCTCCCAGTAACGCATCAGGTGGTGGTGTTATCGTTGCCGAAAAATCTTCCTGGCCACCGGTAGCAATTATTTGCTCGCACGGATCATCAAAGTCGTAGTCCTGATTCCAATCCACCCAGATTCCGCAATGCCCGTTTCCAAGTATCGTTATCTCGGTGGGATACCCCACACCAATTTCCATCTCCGCTGATATTCCTGTATAATCAGCGTATCCGTTCTCACTCCAACTACTTGAATTCTTAATTCTTTCCACCTGAACACGATACACATATATAAGATCACCTACGGCCGAGCCACTGCAGTATTCGCCGGGAATGGTAATCGTATAGTCCTCGACTTCGCCATAGTCCGTATCGCCACACGGAAGCGGGGTCTGGTTCCATGTTATACGAACGCGCATACGCGTATCACCTACGGCCGCATCTGCCGGCGGCGTGATGGTACCTGTGAAAGTATCAGGATTAAGAGTCATCGTTATTCGCTCACCCGCATCATAAAAATCCCCATCCTGGTTCCAGTCCACCCATGATGCACATTGATCTCCACTCCACGGATTGCCGCGAGTAACCGTTAGAGGATAACCGACCTCCGGCACCATCGTCGCAGCCAGCGCCGTGTAATCGGCATAATGGTCGTTACCGGTTGGTAAATTATTGATACTGCCGACCTGAACGCCCATGATGTACTGATACTCGGTCAAGTTGCTCCCTGAAGCACTGCAGTAGTTACCTCTGACGACCGTAATCGTATAGTCCTCGACTTCGCCATAATCCGTATCGCCACAGGGCACCGGGGTATGATTCCACATTATACGAACACGCATACGAGTATCACCCATGACCGCATCCGCCGGCGGCGTGATCGTACCTGTGAAAGTGTTCGGATTAAGAGTCAAGGTTATCTGCTCACCAGCATCATAAAAATCCCAATCCTGGTTCCAGTCAACCCATACCGCGCACTCATCGCCTTCCCACGGATTGCCGCGTGTAACAGTTATCGGGTAACTGATCTCTTTTCCCATCTCCGTAGATAACGATGTGTAATCGGCATAATGACTATTACCGGTCGGAATATTATTGATACTGCCAACCTCCACGCCCATGATGTACTGATACTCAGTTAAGTTGCTGCCCGAGGCATCACAAAACTTTTCATTTCCTTCTATCACAAATCGGGTGTCGTTTGTTACAATGTCAAACCAACCGAAACCGGGCCACCAGGCGAAATAGGACGCATCCGGAAAGGATGTTTGCCCCTCGTAGGGCATTCCACCATCGCCATATGAAGACCCCAAAGCATCCGTGCCAAAAATCAAGCCGTAATAGCCGCGTCTCAGTGTAACCGAAAGCGGGGTCCTGTAGTCGCTACTGGGCAAACCGGGATTAAATACGGTCGAAGCGAGAACCTCACTGCCGAGGAAAGGATTACCGGGTGGAAGTAACTCTGTACCGCTCAGCGATACAATTGCTCCGAAAAAATTCCCGTAAGAAACCGATTGGGCAATATGGCCGCCTATCTGACTGACTTCAAGCCTTCGATTAATATAAAAACGAGCGCCCAAATATTGTGTGTTGTCCAAAAGAGCACCGGTCGGCTGACCGGCCGGGCCCATTGTCGCCGATTCGAGAA
>Ga0209427_10009195_pt1 | contig 11044 bp, 8 predicted proteins | sample DeeMarSWOR136_30_FD_187465 | JGI IMG/M metagenome (GOLD analysis project Ga0209427, IMG submission 187465) | Marine sediment microbial communities from White Oak River estuary, North Carolina - WOR-1-36_30 (SPAdes) (version 2) | ecosystem: Environmental > Aquatic > Marine > Intertidal zone >... | reverse complement strand
TTGAATTGCGCTGCGTCTTACTCTTCTATCTTTGTCTTTTAGAACAATGTTGGGATACTTGTGTATTGCATAGTTTAACTGGGTTATCCTTGTTTTTTCTGATATTTTCTCGTATATTTTATTTGTTAGAGTTGTAGCCATTATTGCTACCATTATTGATATTGCAATTATTAGATTGGCTTCTAAATTGGTGACTTTCCAAAGGATTATCGCTGCTAGTATAGTTGTTATTAGGCCTATTCCTGTTTCTTGTAGTCGTTGTTTTTCTTTTATTATTTTCAAGGTTAGGGATTGGTTTGTTGCGAAAGTGATTTCGTCTTCTTTTATTTCGATTTTTTTGGCTATTTTTTCTATTTTCTTTTTTTCTTTTCCGATATAATCTGCGATCTCGGTGTTTCTCCGTGTATTTATCAAGTCTTCTAGTCTTTCTCTTTCTTTTTGTATGACTTCTATTGTTGTGAGTTTTGATCGTAATAGTTGGGCGTATCTTTTCTTGGATTCTTTAAGCATTTGATCGTTATTATCAAGGTTTTCAAGTTGGTTACGTAGGTTTGTTATTCTTTCTTGTTGGCGGTTTTTGTAGGCGGGGATTGGTATTATTTCTCTGATTAGGTAGTCTCGGTATTCTTCGATGCTTCCTATTCGAAGGTAGAGAAATAGGATCGAGAGTAGTGAGGATATTGTGATTATGGTTATTGTTGGTTCTATGTCGAAGTCTGAGAATGGGCTTGAAAGTATGAGGGATAGGGGATAGCGTAGTAGTGCTGTGAAAAATAGTATTAGGAATAGGGATGCTATTATGGTTTGAGTGATAAGTCTGTCTTCTTTTGATAGAAGTTCGTTTTTCTGCATGATTAATGAAGATTTTTTGAACTTGTTTTTGTTTTGTTTAGATGTGTGGAGTATGTTGGTTCTTTGTAAAAAGAGTTCTTTGATGATGTTTTCTGTTTCTTCTTTTCTGATTTCTTGTATGCGGTTTTTTAAGATTTTTACATCTTCTTCTGTTTTTTTCCCTCCTAGTTCTTCTAGGGATTTTTCTATCAGTTTCTTATCGTATAATTCGACTGTTTTGTCATCAAATTCGCCAAGATAGTTTCTGAGGCATTTGGTTGTTGTGATTTTTAAAAGGGGGTATTCTATTGTTCCTATAAAAAAAGCAATAATCAAAGTAAAAAAGACTATTATGCCGATATTTGTTGTATCGGTTGTAAGTTCATTAAGGAGAAGATAGGAAAAGGAGATTGTAAACACGGTTGCGGGGAACAATTTTTTTATTATTTCTTTTCCAATCGTTCTTAACCAATAACCTCTTTCAGTATTTGTTGCGCTCAGCTGAGATTTCCCCTTTGGATTTTATTTATAAGAACGTTGGTGTATGAATGTGGGGTGGTTTGATTGATGGTTTTTCGTTGTTTATAATATTTTCGAATTTCAAGATCGCTGTCTGGATTTACTTAAACGCAAAAGCTGTTTTCAAATAGCATAACATGTTGTTTCAAAACTTTTTTTGAATGGTCCATCTTTTATTTTTTATATATAATAAGTTTTTTATGTTTTAAGCATTGATAATAATAGTTTGGGAATTCTTAAAATCCTAGACTACAAGAAGGTAGCCGTGGGTGAACCTACAGCTAGATCACCTCCCGTTTGTTTTGGGTGGAGGGGGATTTTTTGTTTGTTTTTTTATGTTTTCAGTTCACTTTTTTTATGTATAATAGTTTCATATGCCTCCCTCTATGGGCATGTTTTCTTTTTTTGTAGCATTAAGTGTAAACTGATCAAGAATTTAGGATGCATTTTATTGTCATCTTTCTCTTGATAATTGTTTTATAAAGCGTGTTTTTTCTTGCTTATTAGCGCTTTTGTTTCATCTGTTGGGGTCTTGACGGTGTTCTTGCTTGTTTCCATGCTTCATAAGAATTATCCAAAATGTTTGAGGAAAAATAGTTGATTGATTTCTCTAATCCTAAAAAGCAAGAAGCTTTAAGAATAGCTATAGAAACCCGTTCCCACATATATAATGATTCTTCTAGTCTTAGTTCTATTCTGCATAAATGTGCAACTGTTTGCACCTTGCTTGAGAAATCTCGTGATTATGAATGGATTAAGAAGGAACTACGAGGTTATCATTCGGATGGAAAGGAGGGAAAGCCGCGATATCGGAGGAAGTCTAAGCTGATTCTTTTCAACGTTAACGATGCGCCGAAAACGATTTTACCCGATGGTCTAGATTCTATCAAAGATCATTTCATTTCTAACCCTATATCTGAACTTGAAAATATCAAGGAAAAGGGGCTTTTAATAAATGAAGGATTACAAATTGAGGCTCTTAGAAATTATTTTAAATTTGTAACGGTTGAGGCTCAGATTTCTTCGACGGCGGTTAAGGGGGTGGTTGAGGCTGTTAGAACTAGAGCTTTGAGGTTTCTAAACAATACTATAATGGAGCTTGAATACGGGGAAATTAATGCAAACATCTTCGATGAGATAAGGCGTGAGGTTGATGCAAGACTGGTCAGGATATCTGATACAGCGATAGAGGAACTGAAAGCAATATATGAGCAGTTGGTTCAGGAATCTTGTGAGGGGGGAGAATGGTCCCATGTAGCCAGTGCTTGTATTAAAGTCATTAAGAGGGTTGCAGACAGGCTTTTCTTTCCCCGCGAAGAACCGTATACGAATTCAAAGGGAGTAGAACACCTTGTTACGGATGTCGATATAACTAATCGTTTGTGTGCTTATGTGGATAAAAAGATCGACAGTACAGAGGTTAAAAGGTTTACGAAAGCCCATATTCGATACATTGCAAATTTCTTAGAAGAGCTCCAATCTTTTGCTAAAACCGAGTTTAGAGATAGTATTACTAAGAATGAGGCAAATCGTTGTGTAATCTACACGTATCTGCTCTTAGGAGACATCCTCAGAGTGCGGTGGGAAAAAGCAAGACAGTACTAGAAAAACCGGGTTTTTTGTTTTGTGAGGTGGCTGGTTTTGTTTTCAAGGGTTGTAATGTTGGTGGATTTGGACTACTTTTTCGCCCAGTGTGAGGAGGTGAAGGATCCTTCTATAAGAGATAAGCCTGTTGTTGTTTGTCATCATACTGGGCGGAGCGAAAACAGCGGTGTTGCCTGTACAACGAACTACATTGCAAGGGAGTATGGTGTTAAATCTGGAACAACCATCACAAAAGCTCGAAAGTTGTTGAGGCATAAAAACGCGATATTTCTTGAGTCAGACTACACTCTTTATAGAAGGGTTTCAAAGAGTGTAAAGAGGCTTTTGGAAAAGTTTGCCGATCATTTCGAGCCCTTTGGTGTAGATGAAGCGTATCTTGACGTGACAAAAAAGGTTCAAGGCAGTTTTAAAAAAGCAAAAATCCTGGGCCAAAGGATAAAGGATGAGGTTAAAGAAAAGGAAAAGCTTTCCTGTTCCATTGGTATCGGGCCGAACAAACTCATTGCTAAAATTGCTTCTGAACAAGAAAAACCCAACGGTTTAACGGTTGTTAAGCCGTGCGAGGTTGAAAGTTTCTTATTTCCCCTACCGATAAAGCGTCTTTTCGGGGTTGGGAGGAGGACGGAGAAGAAACTTTTCAGCTTAGGTGTTATGAAAATTGGTCATCTAGCAAAATACGACTTGGAGAAGTTGAAGTCTATTTTCGGCAATAAGCCTGGCGCCTATCTTCATAATGCTTCTTGGGGTATAGATAACAGTCCTGTTGAACAGGTGGAAATAATAAAGTCTGTAGGTAATTCGTATACATTGAAGACTAATACGAGGGATTTGGAGGTAATATTGGAAAAAGCTTCCGAGTTGTGTGAAAAGGTACATAAGAGGCTTTTGAAAAAGAACTTTCTTTACAGGACTGTTGGAATATCTGTTTCTACCAGGCGTATGGGATTTATTACTAGGGCAAAAACCGTGAAAAACGCTTCCAACAATTTGGAACTTTTCAAGAAAACTGTGAAAGAACTGTTTGAAAAAATAATGGACGAGTTTGAATCAGAGGTTAGAAGAGTGGGGGTTAGACTCTCAAACCTTGTTAAAGAAAAGAAGAAGCAGAAACAACTAATACAATTTCTCGAAGTATTACCCCGAATAAAATCATCCTAGAAACATTGAAAAAATCCATTAAAAACTTCTTCCTATTTGTACCAATAAATGATTCCGTCTTTGCTACATAACATTTCTTTCCCTTTCTTAAAAATGAAGGGTATATCATAGTTTTCAGCTATTTTCATTATCGTGTTCTTGTCTTTCACCCTTATCCAGAATAGAGCGTGTGATGGTAATGGGGATCTAGTTATAGAGTCCCAGCTATCTATTTCGATTATTTCATACAGCTTTTTCACCTCTAAGTTTGCTTTTACACACAACTTATTTTATTCCTACACATTTTTAGTTTTTCGACGGTTTTTTATTGTCTGAACTATTCGAATGTCCATTCATCTAAATTTTCTGACAGATCTTTAAGTATTGATTGAGACTGTTTTTCTGGGAGTGTTAGAAGTAGTTTTACTATGTGTTTGCAGATCTTTTTACTATTTTTTCTTCTTTCCCAGTCAGCGCAATCATGTTGGATAATCTTTTCTTCTTGGTCGATCAGTATGTTATAATCTCTTATTTTTGCAGTAATTTTTTGTTCTTCTACTTTTACTTCTTTTAGTTCTGTTTTTTCCATCACTATTCCCCTGAGAATCCTCCCCTGATCTGCGAAAAGTCTTAGAAGGGATTCGGTATCGTCCTCAGATATTTCCTTTCCTCCTTCTTTTTCTTTTTTTGTTGTTTTTTTTGTTTTCTTTTTGGCAAAATCTTTTAGTGTTATACCGGGTTTTTTCCGGTATTTTTTGATTCTTTCCCTTGTTTTTTGTTGAAATGGTGTTGCAATCCCTAACATTTCCAGTATGTCTAAACAGTTTTCAGGGGCATAGCCATGATGGTGGTTGTTAAAATATCCGAAAACTTCGTTTGCGCTTCCCTCTACTTCTTGAACTTTTGGTACCCATTCTTTTAGTTCTTCTTCTGTATAATGATAGTCATACCAAGGTTTATCCCCCCTGCCATGCCATCTAATATACGCAAAATTTGCTGTGATTTTAACATCTGGGGGTAGTAGAGGTTCGTCTACTATCGTGTATGCAAGGTTATATTTTTCGAGTAAGTTGAATGATTTTTCACTAAGCCATTTTTTGTTTCTGAACTCGACAGCAAACTTGTATTTATCCGTTGGAAGTAAAGCGTAAAAAGCTTCTACTTTATCCTGGTTGAATGTTATTCTTGGCGGTAGTTGAATGAGATAACATCCAATCTTCCCGCCTTCGGCTAGGGGATCCATTAGTTCGAGGAAGCTGCAGAGATCTTCCTCCACTCCCTTTTCCACGTTTAGTTTCTTGTCGTGAGTTATCTGTCCGGGTATCTTTGCACTAAAGATGAAATCTTCTGGAGATTTTCTTAACCATCCTAAAACTGTGTTTTTTCTAGGATAGTTGTAAAATGTAGTGTTTATTTCCGAGGTGTTAAAGATTCTTGCATAAGCGGGTAATTTACTAATGCTTGCTCTTTCATAAAAGGGTCCAACCCACTCCTGGTAAAACCAACCAGAACATCCAAAAATAAGCTTAGCCAAAGATAATCCCACTGCATAATCTATATTTGAAACAACATATTCATATTAAAAAAAATGCGTATTAATGTTTATGGACATACGAATTGGTACAGGCGGTTGGGCATATTTCAAAGTCCCTGGAATGGATAGCCTCGTTGCATACTCCAAAGCTTTTGATTTCGTTGAAGTAAACTCAACCTTTTATCAAATTCCTAAAATGGAAATGGTTAAGTCTTGGAGGAGGAGGGTTCCTGAAGATTTTGAATTTTCTGTTAGGTGCCACAAGAGTATAACACACCAGCATTTTCTAGAACCCACCAGCGAAGTTATAGAAACCTTTAATACGATGATTGAAATCTGCCGCTATCTTAGGTCAAATTTTCTTCACATTTCATCCCCTCTAAAGATGGAATTTAACCGCGAAAAAATCAAGTCAATAAGAGATCTTTTTTCAATAATAGAACTACGAGGTTTAAGATTGGTCTGGGAGGTTCGAGGTCAAAAAAACGAATTAGACCATGAAGTGGTTAAAATCATGGAGGATTACGACATTGTTCATTGCATAGACCTTTCGACGCAAAATCCCCAGATAGAGTCCGATATTTTATATACAAGGATTTTCGGGAAAGGGCATCATAATGTTTATCAATTTACCGATGATGAACTTGCAGAAATCTACGGAAAGGCTAAAGATTCAAAGCCAAAAAGGGTACGCAAAGCTATTCACGCAGCAAGGATGTATAAAGATGCAGCAAGGTTGAAAGTTTTTCATCAAACAGGTAAGTTTCCAAGAGTCACGAAAAACTTGGGCGTGTTATCTTTAAAGGAAGTTTTAATGGAAGATACTAAATTCCCTATAACAAAAGAAGAACTTGTTGAAAAACAAGGTTGGAAAGTGATAGATTTAACAGAGACAGAGAGAGTTCACGCAAGTTTACTCTTAGAAAAACTCCCTGAAAAAATATATCAAAGAGTAGGAGAAATAATCAAGGAACTAAAGAAAAGGTAGGATTTGGGAAACTTTTTTCTATTGGTGGTATTTTTCATACATTAAATCAAGATCTTTATGTGTTCTAATAAAAAGCAAAAGGATATGCCGGGGCTTTTTAATGTACAAAGAAAAAGATGAAGATGTGTTGGTTAAGATTGTGCTTTTAGGGGATGCTGCTGTGGGTAAAACATCCCTAAGGAGGAGGTGGATGGGGGAAAGATTTGAGGGACAGTATCTTATGACTATTGGCGCGGATTTCAGTGTTAAATCAATGAACATTAATTTTGGCGGAAAGTCGATTTCTTTTAAATTTCAGGTATGGGATCTTGCAGGTCAAGTGAGGTTTCAGGTTGTTAGAGAGGGCTATTATAAAGGTGCTCATGGCGCTATATTGATGTATGATATTACTAATGTTGAAAGTTATCAAAATGTTCCTAATTGGGTCGGTGAGTTGTGGAATAATAGCGGGAGAGGAGTTACTCCTTTCGTCCTTGTAGGTAATAAAATAGATCTAAGAAACGAAATACCTAAAACTATAAGGTTTGAATATGGGAGTAAATATGCTGCAAAACTCACAAAAGTAACCGTGTCCTATGGTTTTGAAGTGCCTTTTCTAGAAACTTCAGCAAAAACTGGGGAAAACGTTGATCAAGCCTTCCATCTTCTCGGTGAAATGATAGTAGAATACTTAGAGACTTTAGAAAAAAAAATAAAATGCCAGAATGATTACATATCTTGAGAGGGATTAACAAATCTTTATGAGAAGATTTTCAACGTTTAAAACTCAAAAGAAAGCTCACTCTTTTTTATGATTAAAGCCATCTATCCTTTCTAAAAGTAGTTATCCTATTTTTTATTTTTTAGATAAATATTCTACTCTCTCCCTGCGTTTTTTCAGACATTTTGAGCGTTTGAGTTTATAGATTTTTTATTGTTCCTATTTCTCGTTTTATCAGGTTGTTTAGATAGTTCATAGCGTTTTTTAGGATTATTTCTTTTCTTTCGATTTCACCTTCGTTTCTTGGGCATATGTGTTTTCTTAGGAAAGATTTTGCTTTTTTTCTTTCACCGTCTACGCAAAAAGAGTAGGCGAAGTTTATTAATACCCTGTTCTCTTTAGATTTTAACCATGCGTCAAAATCATTCTCTTTTTCATTTTCGTTCAAGATGCCTGAAGAGCCTAGAACTTTTACTTCATCTTTGTTAAAAATCTCATTTTCAACTTGAACGTCCAAGCTTGTAAGGTTGACTAGAAGGTTTTTTGCAGCTTTCAAATATTTGTTTTCAACAAGCAGCGTAACTATCTCTATTATCATACGTTTGATACTTTCCTGCTTTTCTCTAACACTTTTTCTCTTTGTTTTCATTACTTCTTTTGAAAGGAATTCGTAGGCTTTTCTTGGATCTTCTAAAGCTAGGTCGTATGCGTTCATTATCAAAAATCTCTCAAAACGTTCAAAAAACACATTTTCATTACTTTTTCTATTAAATTTTATTATTTCCTCTTTGATTTTATTTTCTTCAGACGCTTTATTTACCATTAAAGACATCATAATAACATAATACCTCCTTTTTCCTTCTAGGGGGTTCTTTCAGGGGGGAATTGTGAGGGTTTAAGCTTGTACTTTTTTCCTCACTTTATACATGGAATTTTAAATAGGAGGGATTTGAGAAAAAATAAACAATTTTTATTATTTTTTATTTATTTTACTCATTAAATTTCGCTTTTTTTAAAAATTAGGACATAATTAGGCGAGAAATTCTAATTTTATAAAGTATAATGTTTGTATTTTTAATTCTATTTTTTTAATTGATTAATAGTAATTTTTTTGAAAAAATAGGTATTACATAATTTTAAGGTTATTTTAATGATAAACTGGATATTTTAATAATTACAGCTTATGAAAAAACATAATTAGAAGGCGATACGAAGGGTTAGAGGGAATCTTTTTAGATTCTTATATATAAAATATTGTCTTTATACTCTCTCCATGAGAAAACTACTTTTTCTCATTCTTTATTGCGTCTAACTTGAATCTTTTCTGTTTCAGAACTTTTTATATTCTTGGATAAGTGCCCCCTGGAGGCATCGATAATCACCTTTTCTTTGTTTATATATAACTTTTTACTTATTTGAAAAAAGTTGTTGGACCGTTTTTTTATTATTTTGTCGGTTTATAAGTTTTATCTTTTAAAATATAAGCTTTATTATTGGTTTTAGGATTTTTTGACTATTAGCATATCTTTTTTTATGATTTTATGTTTTTTATTTTAGATAAGTAATTTTTAAATCAAAAAAATAAATCACTATTGTTAAATTTTTTTACTGATTTTATATAATCTTATTTCATAAAAGTAAATTTAAAAATAAAATTTTAATTTTACAATTATTGGAAAAGAAGAATTGGATTTATATAGTATTTTTGTTAAATTATATTGGAGTAAAAAGTCCTTTCTTTTAAATAAAACATTGTTTTTATTTTCATAATAAAGTCTTAGACTTTTCAGATATTCATTTAACGTTATTTTTATTAGTTGATACGATAATTGGTATTTTAATAGTAGAAATATTTATTACGATAATACACAGATATTATTATATGGAAGAAAAAATTTTCCAAATAGGAGAAGACCTAGGTCTAAAAGCAGATAGAAACCTAATTCTAAGGGCGGAGAAAGAGTTTAAAAGAAAGCTCGAACTATTCCCGAAATATTTAGTTTTCCATGAGGATCTAGAAGTTAGAGACTTTATCGAGCAGTTATGTATCCTTTATGTTTTAGACGAGTTTAAAAAATGGGAGGAAAAAATCTTAATAAAAACTTGGGGGAGAATACGATCCATCATCTATAATGGAAAACCGTATCATATAATCATGTCCCTTTACCCTCAAAAAAAGCAGATAACTGATAATCTTACAACACGTCTAAAAGAGTTGGAAGTTTATAAAATCACGGAAAAAAAAACCGTTTTTGATTATTTAACAGGAGATATGACGCTTCAAATATCTCTTAAGAATGATGATATAAAGTTTTTAAAACATGTAAAAAATAACCTCTTAGCTACTTATGCAGATTGGGGTAGGGATTTTGGAATTACTCGACAGTCAGCCCGTGCACGATGGGAACGACTAAGAGACCGATTGTATCCACAAATCTCTGCTTATGTGAATTATAAGAAAATAAAGCTCAAATTTTTAATAGGTTATATTGACGTTGGAAAAAGGATGTTTCTTTTAGATAAGCTTTCTAACGGAATCTCTGCTTCAGTTTTTGGACGTTCTGTAGGAAAGTTTAGATCTAGTTTGAACGAACTTTATTTCACCTTTCAAATTCCCGAAGATTACCGATGTCAAGTTCTTCTAGAAAAATCTTTTAAGAAAATGCAGGATGAAGGGTTGATAGAATCTTACAAATTGGTAGAAGTTGTTGCAGTTTCTGGAGATATTGATTTCAACTTGTATAATACGGAAAAGAATAGTTGGATTTTTATTCCTGAATTTTGGTTAAACTATTTAAAATACTATTTACCTGAATATGAAGAGTTTGAGAAAACACCTAGAAAATTCGATTTTGAGCCTTATTCTTCAAAAATTGGTGGTCAAGATCTAAAGATTATAGATGCATTAATGTTGGATGGACGTATGAGCAGTAATTTTTTGGCTAAACAACTTAATACAAATCAAATTACAGTTCATAGAAAGCGGAAGAGGCTCATTGAGGAAAAATTTGTCAATTTTTTCTTTGCTGTACGCAATATGGGGCCGATCGGGTTTTTCATGGTTTTAATGGAGGGAGATAAAGTATCAAGGGATAGGTTTAAACAAGCTTGTTTAAAAGTTCCTCAATATCAATTTAATGATTATATTAGTAAAGGATCTGATGAAGGAACTATCTTTGCTTTTGAAGTTCCCTCAGAAAATATGTGGAGAATGTATACCTATTTAGATGATTTAACCCCTGATTTCGGAATTAAGAAGATTTGGTTCGACTTTTTACCCTTGGAAAGCTTTACAATCTCAAATTTAATCGAAAGATGGGATAAAAGATATCAAAGATGGAGATGGCTCCACTCCGATTTCGACTTAATATCCTTATCAGAAACCGAAAGATATCTTAAAAAATAGTTAAAAATAATACAATCGTAAGATATTTTTACTTTGTTTCAATTTTATTTTTAGTGAATACTATGTCGAAACATATTGTTGCTCTTTTTGCTGTTTTAATTGTTTCAATTGCTTTAGTGGGTTTTATGGGAGATTATTTCAATGGAAATGATAACGATGTTGATGGGGTAGAGAATGGAGGGGAGGAAGAAACGGATCCATATGGTAACTTGCCGGATATTTTAACGTTTCTTACTGAAAGATCTGACCAGTTTATAGTTGATATCTCGGATATTTGTGATGGGCATCCCTTCAAAGGGGAGAACGCTAATGCCCCACATCAAG
>Ga0209427_10009194_pt1 | contig 11044 bp, 10 predicted proteins | sample DeeMarSWOR136_30_FD_187465 | JGI IMG/M metagenome (GOLD analysis project Ga0209427, IMG submission 187465) | Marine sediment microbial communities from White Oak River estuary, North Carolina - WOR-1-36_30 (SPAdes) (version 2) | ecosystem: Environmental > Aquatic > Marine > Intertidal zone >... | reverse complement strand
GCAAGTGCGGCGAGCCTCAGGAGAGAATCGATCCCGCGGATTTTGGCGCCGAGAGATTCATGAGCCGTTATGATCCTGAGAGGATGGAGTTGAGTTCCAGGGATGTTGTAACCCGGGCAATCAACCAAGAGGTACTTAGCGGCAGGTGCACTCGCTCAGGCGGTGTGCTGCTCAGCGTTGTTCATTTGGATAAGCTTACCCTATCTCCACCTGGGTAACTGAAAAGATATCGTTGCTGCTCCCTTCAATCTTTTTCAGGTCTTCCCTTGAGAGCATTCCGTCGATCTGGATACGCGCACAGGCACCCTCTGCACCGCTGAATATTACGTTTTCCATGGTCTCCACGTTGATGTCTGCATCCCGTATCACATCGAGAACCCCTGCCAGAATACCAACACGGTTTCTATGGTGCACAGAAAGGGTGTAGCGGGCTGGCGTCCGTACGAGCAAGTTCACGCAGTTCGGGGGTCTGCCGGAACTCATATACTCACGCACGATTCTGACGGCTTCATCGGCAACCGCGCTCTGTGCCTGCTCTGTTGAAGCACCGATGTGATGCGTCCCGTACAGGTTCCTGCACCCGAAGATATCGCCGCTGATGGGTCCTTCCTTTTCCTCGGGTTCCTCGAGAAACACATCGAGCCCTGCCCGAATTCCCTTCGCGTCAATTGCCTTGAGGAGCGCCTGCTGGTCAATGATTTCTGCCCTGGCAGTATTGATGAAATAGGCGCCCGGCTTCATCTTTTCGAAAAAAGATGTCCCGATCATACCTTTCGTTTGGGCGGTGAGCGCCAAATGCACGCTGATGATGTCTGCTCTAGCAGCAACCTCTTCCGGGCTTTTACAGTAGTCCACTCCGAGCTCTTCGGCTTTTTCGAACGTCAGAGACCTGCTCCACGCAACGACATGCATACCAAAACCCTTGGCCCTCAGCAGTACCTCCCTTCCGATTCTCCCAAGGCCAATGATTCCGAGGGTGCTACCGTACACCCCCCTCGCCTTTGAAAACTCTTTCTTGTTCCACCTTCCGTTCCTGAGCTGCGACACGTTGTCCGGGATGCGTCTGTCCAGACCGAGGATGAGACCGAAGGCGAGCTCTGCGACCGCTATGGAGTTTTTTCCAGGGCAGTTTGAGACATATACGCTTCTTTCCGATGCGGTTTTCACATCGATCGTGTTATAACCGGATCCCGCCCGTATGACGAGGTTGAGAGGGACGGATGCCATGATCATCCCGCCACTCACCAGCGTGGAACGCACGATCAGGATGTCGGGCTGCTCTTTTGCAAGCGCCTTCTCGAGCGATTCTTCTTTCAGGCTCTGGTCATAGATGACTGTACATCCTAGTTTTCTTAACTCCTCGATTTTTTCTTTGGGAAAAGTATCGGCAATAAGAACTTTCATACACATCCCTCCTTTTTAGAATCTGTGGATGAGAAGACCCGAGCGAAGCTTTGGAGAAAACCACGTAGATTTCGGTGGCATGATCATGTGGGCATCGGCAACTGCAAGCAGCTCTTCGACACCTACCGGGAAGAAGCTGAAGGCGACCCCTCCCTCTCGGTCGACCTGCTCCGAAAGTTTTTTAATGCTCTCCTCGCCACCGAAGAAATCGATCCGTCTGTCCTCCTTTTGATCACCAATCCCCAGAACGGGGGCAAGCATCGTTTCGTGAAAGACGCTTAAGTCCAGTGAGGATACAGGGTCAGATGCAGCGGGAGACATGCCCTCCCTCAGGGAGAGTCTGAACCACTTTCCCTCGAGATACATGCAGAACTGGCGCTGCTTCTCAGGGGAAGGGTCATCGGTCTCCTGGATTGAAAACTGCCCCCGTACACGCTTTAAAAATTGTTCCTCGCTCATGCCGTTGAGGTCGCTCACGTACCGGTTATAGGGAAGTATATTAAGCTGGTCTGAGGGGAACAGCACAGTGAGGAAAAAATTGCACTCCTCCTCATCTCTCAGATTCGGATTTATCTTAAGTGATTCTTTACGGACTCTCCATGCCCCTGCTGCCCGGTGGTGCCCGTCTGCGATGTAGAGCAGGGGGACCTCGAGGAAGGCCCTGGTAATCTCCTCGGTGTGACTCTCCCGCCAGAGGGTATGCTGCACTCCATCGTTTGCCACAAAGTCGTAGAGCGGCTCTTCGTGTGTGCCTCGTGCGAGGAGGGCGCCGATACTCTCTCTGCTTCTGTAGGTCATGAGTACAGGACCCGTGTGGGCGGATAGGGTGAGCATGTGCCTGACACGGTCGTCCTCCTTTTCCTTTCTGGTATGCTCGTGCTTTCGAATGATGTCCTTCTCATACTCGAGCACTGAGCTGCAGCAGGCAACGCCGGTTTGTTCATGGGTGTCTGTCTTTATGCGGTAGATATAGAAACAGGCGTCCTCATCCTGGAAGAGCGTACCCTCGCTGATCAGATGGGAAAGGTTCTCCTTCGCTTTCTGGTAGACCGCTTCTGAGTAAGGGTCTGTGCCCTCAGGAAGGTCTATTTCCGGGCGGATGACATGGAGGAAGCTTGAGTGATTTCCGAGGGCGAGGGCTTTAGCCTCCGCAGTAGTCACTACATCATAGGGTACGCTTGCAACATCCTTTACCCTGTCAGGAATAGGACGAAGCGCTCGAAAGGGTATCACCATTGCCATAGGCAGTTCCTCCCGTAGATAGTTATGATTCTTTTATAGGAAATCTGCTCAAAACAGTCGCTTCTACCTGAAGGGGAAACCGGTCTCCGATCCTGAGTTCCCCAAGCGGTGTACACTGCGCTCTCTCTCCAGCAGGCGCCGGGATCAGAGCGATCTTGGTGCCCTCACGTGTAAACCTCCGGTCCAGGTTGGTCATTCCCACCTGAAATCCTTCGGCATCAACAGCGCAGCTCGTGACATGCCCGACGATTTGCTGGGTCCTACTGCTCGCAACAAGGTCGCCTGGTTTTACAATCCTCACTCCTTTTGAGATCATCCTGAATCTCGCCACCGCCATTTTGGAAGACAGCATCCACTTCAGCATTGGAGTTCTCCCGATGAAAAAAGCCTTGTGGAACTTCACGTAGTAACCGAAGCCGGCTTCTATCGGCGAGATGCTCAGGGGACCTGAAAGCTCGTGGCCGTACAGGGGGAGCCCCGCCTCCGTTCTGAGGGAATCACGTGCACCGAGCCCCACCGGTTTGAGACCGAAACGCTCCCCTGCCTCAAGAAGGAGCTTCCACATATCCGGTGCACGGTCTGGGTGGAGAAAGATTTCATACCCGAACTGCTCACCCGTGTATCCTGTTCTCGAGAGCATAACCTCGAGGTCTCCAAGCGTCAAGAAAAGGAATTTCGTTTTTTGCAGACGGGTGAGAGCTACTCTGTCCTGCTCGTTTCTGGCAATCTCCCTGAGTATGTGAAGAGACGCGGGACCCTGGAGAGCGAGGTTTACGAGTGAATCGCCTCCCGACTCACTTTTGTTTTTCAGATTCCGTATCTCGACCTCTGCAAGGATCTCCTTATACGGATTCTGCCTGTCGATTAAGACACCTTTTGAATTCACCGCGTTCATCCACGCAAGATCTTTCTCGCTATTGACCGCGTTTACCACAATGATATACCTTTCATCGCTCACCTTGTAGAGCATGACGTCGTCGATCACCCCTCCATCGATATCGAGCATATAGCTGTACTGGGACTCACCGGCGTTGATCCAGGGAGCGTAATTTGTGCAGAGCACGTCAAGAAATTGGGTTGCGTGTTTCCCCGTGACATCGAGCACTCCCATGTGGCTGATATCGAAGAGTCCCGCCCTTTCCCGAACAGCTCTGTGCTCTTCGAGAATGCTCTCGTACCGGATCGGCATTTTCCAGCCTGCGAAGTTGACCATCTGTGCTCCCATTCGTCTGTGTTCCTCGTACAGAGAGCTCTCTCTGGGCTCGTCTGGTTCCCCCTCGTATACAAACTCCTGCTTTTTAGATTCTCCCATTACGGCAAGGAGAAGGTGCTGTCCGATGAAATAGGGTTTGGAAAGGTCGAACTGCTCGGGAAAGCGCTTAAAAAGATCGTGCACGTCCATGCCCCCTTCAAGAGAAGGGAGGCTCGTCTCTGCGTTCACTCTTTGCAGGATGCTCATTATTTGCTCCAGCACTCCTTTCTGCGACTCTTCATCGGAGAACTCATCTGCTTCACGGATTATTACGGGTCCATCGATTTTTTTGAATATGTCTTCGTCTTCGAAGGCCGCATATCCGTCTGACAAACCTGAAAGCCAGGATTTCACCCTTTCCTTCGCCTCCCCCCTGCACAGAAGGACAAAATGATCCTCGCCATGGTCGTTCGCTTCAAATCGATGCAGGAGCACGGGAGCAATCAGCCTTCCCCTACGGTCGAGGAGATAGCTAAGGAGCGTCTGGTTACTTCTCAGTGAAAAAACCTTACGGGTACAAATGGCCTCAAAAAAGAGCACAGATCGTCTTCCGCTCACAAGGAGCGCGCTCAAGTCTGGGTTATGCTGCGTTTTTCCTTGGGGAGATTTCTGCTGCACTGATTTCCCCTCAGCTTTCAAGCCCTGTACGAGCCTTCTTATACGGGTCTGCGCCTCTAGGAGGAGTTCGAGGTCGATCTTGCCCCTCGGAAGGCTTCCGGTGAGCCCCTCGTAAGTAAAGGGGTGTATGTTAGTAAGCACCATTGCAATGATGTTTCCCAGCTCTTCAATACCTTCGTCTGTGATGCCTCTCTGGGTGATCCAGGGAGTACCGAGCCTTACTCCGCTCGCTTCTGCAGTTTCGCTGTCGCCGGGTATGGTATTCTTGTTGGCGACGATCCCTGCGAGATCGAGTAATCTGACGGCAATTTCGCCCTTGAGCGGAAATCCACTTTTTGTTTCAATGCTATTGAGATCGATGAGGAGGATATGGGTATCGGTACCGCCATAGGCGAGCTTGAGTCCGTTCCTTTGGAGCGCCTGACCCAGGTGTTGAGCATTTTGTATGATCCGCTTCTGTACCTCTTTAAACTCGAGCGTCTGGGCGATCTTGAAGGCAACCGCCATTGCTGTAAACTTGTTCAGGTGAGGTCCCCCCTGCTCACCTGGGAATATGGCCTGATCGATTTTCTCCGCGTGTTCTCTGTCAGTGGTCATGATGATTGCGCCCCTGGGACCGAAGAGTGTTTTATGGGTGGTGCACATGGTGATGTGCGCGTAATCGATGGGATTCGGATACACTCCTGCAACCACGAGTCCTGCAGGATGGGAAATATCGGCGAGGAGGAGTGCGCCAACCCTGTCTGCGATGCTCCTGAACCGCTCCCAGTCAGGTGCCCAGGGGTAGGAGGTGTATCCCGCGATGATCATCTTTGGCCTGTGCGCAAAGGTCATGGATTCGATCTGGTCGTAGTCGAGCTTTTCTGTTGCCGGATTGACTTCATAGGAAACAATGCGGTACTGTTTACCGGATCTGTTGAACTCGCTTCCGTGGGTGAGGTGTCCTCCGTGCATCAGGGACATTCCCATGAGCACATCTCCGGAAGAAAGAAAGGCGTCATAAATTGCACTGTTGGCAATGGATCCAGAGAGAGGCTGCACATTCACGAAGATGTTTTCCGAAGGGTTCTTTTTAGTGCGGAAGAGTTGGGCAGCCCTCCTTCTGGCGATGGCCTCTATGAGGTTGCCGAACTCGCACCCCTTATAGAACCGCCTATCAGAGTAACGTCTGTACCGGGCGAGCTGAAAGTTGAATTCCGAGAGTGACTGTTCATCCTCACCGTCCATCATGGATGGTGGGTACCCCTCTGCATAGACGTTGTTGAAGGACGTTCCAAGGGCTTCGAGCACGGGTGCAGGACAGATGCTTTCCGAGGGGATCAGGATGATTTTATCCTTCTGGCGGGCTTCCTCATGACGAACGATCGTGCGGACCAGCGGATCGATTTCCTCAAGAAATTTTCCGAACACATAATCGGAGTATTTCATTGTATACCCCTGAGATCCAATAATGTATGATTATACATGTACTCAGGTGATACGTCAACAGATATTATTGCTGATAACATATATTATAAATGTATTAATCATTATTTCGCAATTATTTAAAAAAAATATTACGAAAATAATTAAATAATTGATTTTATATTTCTCGAGATAAATATTTTGTGGAAGTTTTACCCTTTTCGTTTAATAATGAAACAATAAAGGCGGATGATTGGGATGGAAAGACGGTATATATTGACTGCTTTTGGAAAAGATAGGCCAGGTGTAGTGGCCGATGTATCGCGCCTCATCTTCGAGTGTGGCGATAATCTCGAGGATTTGACCATGAAAGGCTCGAAGATGAGTTTGCGATCATATGGATTTTTAAGTTTCCAATCTAAACATATATTACACAGTTCCTTTGTTTAAAAAGCGGATGTATTTCGCCAGTCAGCACTCCTTGGATGACATTGCTTAAAAATACAACTATTATTTTTCCACTATCAATTATCTTTGGGCCAGTATCTTCCAGCAAGGCCAAATGTATCATCTCTTAGATCGGTCACCGCCGCATGGATGAAAGCTATAGCCGGATCAATAGCCTTTGAGCCTTCTACTTCTCTTCTCAAGTCATCTGCTCCGACAGTAACTGAAATGAAGATTTTTATCTGTAAATAATCCTGAACGTGCTTAATAGCTTCAATAATTATTTCATCAGAAAGTGCGTGAATAGCTGGAACGCCCAGCTCGATAGATTTAATAAGTATCTCTTCTATGTTTTGAGGATTTAAATAAAACCTTCTTTAACAATTCACAGATCTGCTGCCGAACTGCCCGGCGCCTATAAAGGGAGAGGTGCACAGGCTTACAGCTGGGATTTCCCGCCCTTCGAGTTTGAAAGTTTTAACTTCGCATACATCCTTCCAACTTTTCATTTTAATATCTGTGGTGCTTTTTTAAAGCTTCTCCATTAGATTTCGCTATGATGTAACCCGAATTGTGTCTTTTCAATTTCTCATCTCAATCTCTGCGAATATTTTTAAAGCCTTTCCAGATGCTTTCTCTGAAGCCCGCGTGTCAACCCAAGCTCCTTTGCCATATCTATTACCCGGTAAAATTCATCACTGGTAGAAGGACGACTCAGTTTATTGTGTTCGTATGCTCTTCCCTCCGGCCTGTATTGGGACATCACATTGACGTAGCTTAAGGTTGAAATCTCATGAGCGATGAATTTCAAAATGGCTTCACTTCCAGCGAGATTATACGGGAGGACTAAATGCCTTATCAATAAACCCCTGAAAGCTATTCCTCTTTCATCCAGCTTCAAATCTCCAACCTGGCGGTGCATCTCTTTAATGGCTTCTTTGCACCTGTCGAAGTAATCAGGAGCGTTTGAGTACTTCTTTGCTGGTACGCTTTCGCCGTACTTGAAATCCGGCATATAAATATCCACTATACCGTCAAGTAATTTTACTATTTCAAAATTTTCATAGCCGCCGCAGTTCCAGATAATCGGCAACTTGAGCCCCATTTCAGCGGCAAACTTTATTGATTTTACAATCTGCGGCGCGTAATGCGTGGGAGTGACAAAATTAATATTATGACAACCGGCATTTTGAAGATCCAGCATCATCTCAGCTGCCCTTTCAACCGACACCCTTTCCCCCTGGCCCTGATGGCTAATCTCATAATTCTGGCAGTATATACAGAGCAAATTGCAATTCGTTAAAAATATGGTACCTGACCCACCGGCGCCACCGATACCAAAAACACTCGCGATTAACAATTTAACTTCACCAACCAGAGGCTCTTCCTCTCCAAAATGGGGGTTGTAACTTGATATCATTAGCTCCTCACCAGACTTACACGTGCCTGTTTCTCCTTTTAGCCTGTTTACCCTGCATTTCCTGGGACATAGCTCACAGGATTCAAGTATCGAATAGAGCTTCTCTATTCTTTCATCAAGCGTTCCGCTTTTATAAAGATCGAGATAGGCTGGTTCGTAGGACATCACAATCCCTTTAAGAATAAAAAATAACACTTAAAATTAAACCTTGACAGAAATAACTGATGTAAAGAGGATGGTAATATTGCTATGCACTCCGGAATCAGTAAACTGCCTGGAAACAAGACTTTCGGGGTTGAATGGGTAATTGATTGTGCGGACAGGCAAGCTATAAGAAAATTGAGGTCACTGTATCGCACTATCAGAATGAAAGAATACAGTAAAGTAAAGGTTGCTTCTTCTCTGAGTGGAAGTGCTAATTGATAGAAGAATTATAATTCACGGTTTGCAAAAACATCCATACTGTGGTACACAAAAAAGCTCAATGTATGACTGGTAGGAGACGATGACTCCTGTCTTCACTGATGTTTTTGCTATTTCGGTGTAATAATTTTATATGATCGAAAAATAATCCTCGAAACAGCTTCGAGTTGTCTGCGCAACAGACAACCGAGATCCCTGTCATATTTGGAATATGTTCGAAACAGTTTTGGGCGGGTGAATACGAACTGTCTGTGGGGGAGTTTCAGGAGCACGTTTTCTGAAAGGCGATCCGAGAAAAGCAGGAGTCTTTTCTGATTACAGCTTGGACAGAGATATCATCTCTTACAAGAAAAGGGTCTAAAATATTAATGATCACAGTAAGGATTGGTGCACTTTATACGGGTGATACCTTTCGAGTAGTCCCTGCATTCTATAAAACGTTCGACTGTTTCCTTGATACGTATAATCCTATATTTACCACACTTTTCCGAGTATTGGGTATCATACTTTCTTTTCTTCAAAAGCACTGAAATAGTCCTGTAGTATGTTCTAAATGACATTCTTTTCCCTTGGTTTATAACCTAGCAAACGATCCTCCAACAACCCTTTGCCTTATAAAAACCAAGGAAATGCAGGATTTATTTATATTCGGAGGAAAGAGGTGCGTCCCACCTCTGGAATAATGGTCATCCGTGATAACTATTTCAGGGTAAAAACATGCGGTTAGTAACCGGCAGACCTTACATGGACGTCAGGTCGTATACCCTAATAAAAAGCCCGCATTTAATATGGTCAGTTAATTGGGTATTTTTAATACTGCCCTAGGTCCCCACTAAAACTTCTCCCGTGTCTGAAACCTTAACCGGTAATGATTCCAAATTTCTTTTCGCTGGACCTTTTTTCACTGTACCATCATATTCATACATCGCACCATGGCAAGGACACACATATACGTCCTGTTTCTTTACCCTCACAGTACAACCTTTATGAGTACACTTGGCTGATAGCGCAGTGATACTGTTCTGTTGTCTGTATATTATTATGGGGTTGTGAGCATCTTTTTTCACCAGGACTGGTTCTCCTACTGTAAAATCTTGGATTGTTCCAACTGATTCCCATTTGAGATCGTTTTCTGCCAACAGAGAGCGAATGGGTGCAAAGGTAATCACTCCAACAACTACAGCACAAAACTTAATAAACGTCCTTCTCGATATTCGTTCCATGACTTTTCCCTTTCCTGAACTTGTTTAACTATTATGAGTAGACCATAGCCTATACATTTAAAATTATCAAACTAAATAATCATCTATAAATGATCCCCTTAAGTGTTATGTCCCTTCGTCATCACCATCATCATCGTTCTTCTTGCCTATGCCCATTGGGACATCATACATCTCAAGGGTATTCTCCACAATCACATCGTCAATACTCTTATACACTGCAATCCTTTCAATCCCTCCATGCACATCCACTTTCCCTACTCCTACTCTGCTCGCATACTCCTTGAACTCTATCAATATCGTCCCATCCCAGCCTTTATTCTCTTCATCCTCTCGCTCACTCCATCTCCTTGTCCCCCCACACATCGGTTAGCTGAATTTCCCTTTCTCATAATACCCGAAATCCTCTGAGGCGGCTAATCCCTCAGTCTCTGTTATCGATGCAACTCCCGGGTCCGCATAATTATCATACCCCACAGGCCCTTACTCTTTATCATCAAAATCAATGAGCCTCCCAAATGTTGGATGAGACGGGTCAGGTTCACCGTAGAACATATCAGCACGCAAGCTGCACACAACTCCATAAAGAAACAGCATCACGCTCATAAATAATATGATCCTCTTCATCTTCAACCCTCCTTTGATACAGTTTGATTACGTACAAAAATATTTTATCCATACTCACATGCAGTTATTTGTATGTGCACTCCTTTTTTTGTTACAGAAACAATGCTGCAAATTCAATGATACTCATTGGAAATTGGTTATATACCGAAAGCTGAAAAGTGAATCCGTAATTCACTCTTTTAAAAAGTTTTTTTCACTGTTTGTATACAGACTTGAAAATGATATGAGATCAATTGAATGTGTGAGAGAGAAACTAAAACTTCCCATGGTCTGATATTAGTGTAAGGCTTTCACTATCTACTCTGTAGGAATATTCCTATATTGTGTATAGAAGATCGATAACACTTCTGGCAAAAAAGATGCAGTCTGAAGGTAGAGAAGAATATACTTATCTCAAGTTTGTCTTTATAACCAGTGAAAGAAGGAAAAATATACATGTAGCTTATGGTTGGATCATATCATTAAAAAGTGGGGATTTATTCTTCATGAGTTGATTAAAGATTTTCTGTCTCTCTTCAGGATTTGTAATAACGGTCAACACTATCATCTTAAAACCACATTTTAAACAAATATGCGTATCTATTCCGTATATCTTTTTTATCAGTCTGGCCCAGATCTGTTTAAACTTCTTTTATTGAATTAATTTTTATAATTTGAGATTCGCCAAAATAATGTATAAAAATGGGCTCTCCCATTAGATGAATAGAATATCATCCAGAATTGCCCATAAATCGCCTGGCGTGGTAAATAATCGCCCTCCAACATTGTCCATTAAAAGTGCATACAAATATGCCATCCCAGAATGGAAAAACGCCACGCGATAAATATTCCTCCTACGTGTACAGCCTCTAAGACATTCTCTGGATCATCTAAAAAGAGCCTCACATTGCAGTGTGAGTATATTGTAACGAACAGGACTGATATACACCGTATTTTTTTTTACATCGGCACCTGGACTGTTCTCGGTGGATACAGCCCGAAGTTTGT
>Ga0209427_10009193_pt1 | contig 11044 bp, 10 predicted proteins | sample DeeMarSWOR136_30_FD_187465 | JGI IMG/M metagenome (GOLD analysis project Ga0209427, IMG submission 187465) | Marine sediment microbial communities from White Oak River estuary, North Carolina - WOR-1-36_30 (SPAdes) (version 2) | ecosystem: Environmental > Aquatic > Marine > Intertidal zone >... | reverse complement strand
ACGATCACTGATATAATTATCAAAAATACACTAAAACTTCCTATTATTACAAATATTGGCATTGAAAATCCATTGAAGCGATTAAAAATCACAAAAAATAGGAATCCAAATATGAATAACAATATTATCCCTGCAAATACTCCCCCATTTGGTCTATTTCTATAACGTCGATTTGGAACAACAATAGGACCCCAAGCAAATTTAATATTTACCATTATATTTTCTTATATTTCTTTATATTTTTTTTTTTATACGATATACTATTATATACCTATATATTTAAATGTTATGAAATATTAAAGAAAGTATCAAGAAAGCGGGAAAGCCTAAAATTCAAATATTAAGATATATATATTAATATATATACCTAAATAGAGAATTGCAAAGAGTTAAGTATTCTTTTGATATATAAATCTATATATTAAAAAAAAAATTTTATGAATCTCTTGTTTCCTTTAAATAATAGACTTAAAGTATATAAATATAATAATATATATTCAAATTGAGGTACAATAAAAAGTCAATCAATAATAAAGGAGATGGTTCAAATGGCAAAAAATTTCGACAAAATAAATGACTCTCAAGATGATGATATAAAAGAACCTGAACATAAAGATAAACCTGTATATATCAAAGTTAGTGATGAAACTAGAAATTTAATTGATAAATATAAAGAAAAAGGAACCACTATCTCAGATTTAGTGAAAAATGCAATTAAATGTTATGATGATTTTAATAATATTTCTCCTGAAATTAATGCCATAATTAATAAGTATAAAAAAGAGGATCAATCTACTATGGATTTCATAGAATTTGCGATTAAATATTATGGAGACCTGAGAGCATTAGATAGAGAGTTATGGATTCGTGCAAGAGATGAAATGAAGATGATGCTTATTGGTAAAACAACATTTAATCAACTAATCGCTGCAGCTGAGGCTCCGGAAGATGCAATCTCTAAACCATGGCGTAAAAACGTAGCAATCGATCTAATATTATGGTATAATAATTCAAAACCACTCAAAACTTTGTCCATGCAAGATATTATATGTACTGTTCAGAAAATGTGGGTTGTAGCTAATTATTTTCATACTATTGATGTAAAAAAAGAAAGTGAAGATACATACCATTTACTTTTTAGACATAGGCAAAATAAACGATATGGTATTTATTGGCTTGGGTATTTTACAGAATTATTTACTTCTGAAGAGATGCCCTTTAAATGCGAAGTTGAGGGTCAAGCATTTGATGAATCAGTCTCAATGTCGATAAAAATAGCATACAAAAAAGAATAATTTAAAAAAATGTAATATTAAACTTGAGTAAATTGATTTTTTAGTTCTTCTTTCTCTTGTTCGTTATCAAATAAATTGAACCAATCCCAAATTATTAATGCAAAATCCGTGAATGCATAACCCTTAGCAGTGATTATATTACCATCTTGAATGACCCTTGTTTCTAAATAACTTTCCCTTGGAAAAGGGTCTTTTTCATTTATCTCTTCATATGATTGAGGTTGTTTAGATGTTGTATATTTTTTACCGTTTAAGATACCACTTTTTGCAAGATATTCAGGTCCCGCACAAATAGCTGCTAATAATTTTTTCTCTTCGTTTAAATGATTAATCAATTCTTTTAGTTCTGGCTTAAAAATTCTTGTCCCCCCTCCAGGAATAATCAAACCCGCAATATCTTTTAAATTAGATATTTCCGAAACTTTTTTTTCAGGTATAATTTTCAAGCCACCGGAACTATAAACTGGTTCCGTTTCATAAGCAATATAAGTCACTTTATAATTGTCATCTTCATTTAAAGCTGAACATGTAAGCACTGTCTCAAAATCAGCAAATCCATCATATATAAAACATAATACTTCTTTCATTATTATTAACCTCTGTAAATTAAATTAATTCAACTCTAAGAATTTTTTTTTGATTTAAAAAAGTTTCAAGACCCGTTAAGCAATAGGTAATATTATTAGCAATTTTACCATTGATATTTGCATTTTCATTATATAAGTTGATTATTTTATCCATTTCTTCAAATTTATCTTCAATTTTCAATACCTACTGGGATTTCTTAAATCTTCGCTTGATCATATCACTTTGCCAGAAACCACATGGTGTAGTCCGAAAATTTTCAACTTTTTGCAATATATCGCTTTCTTTTTTAATATTTTGTTTTTTTATAGCTTTCTGAAGTTTCATATCTTTTGATTTTTTAAATACGTTTAACAATTTCAATCATATCCTCTCATAAATTTATAAAAAGTATAATTATCTTAGGATTATTGCTCTAATTCATCTATTTGGGCTAAAAGTTTTAATTTCTTCTCATGCCATTCTTTTCTCATTTCAATATCGCAAAAACAAGTTTTTGTTGCATATTGTCCTTTTTCTAGGCTTTCTCTCGCTAAATCATAATTCCCTAATTCCATATAACATTTAGCCATAAAATAATATGAATTATAAGTATACCAACCATAAGGGTTAATATCTAATGCTTTTTTAATTTCTTTAAGTGCTTCCTCATATTCGCCAAATTCTGTTAAAACTTCTCCATATGAATCATGATAATTACCGTCATCTGGATCTAGAGTTGTTAGTAGTTCACCATTTTCTATCGCTTCTTTTTTCTCTCCTCGATACAAATGAAAGTAAACCTTATAATTAAGGATATCAAGATTGTCAGGATGTTTTTCTCTCAAATAATCAACTATTTTTAGAGCTTCATCAAAGTTATTTATCTTTTTTAGAAAAAACGCTTTATTTACTAATATATCTCTTTCTTTTTCTGGAAATACTTTAAGACTCTTATCAATTAAATTTGCCACTCCGTCATAATCTTCTTTTTGAAGTAAAATTTTTGATTTGTAAAAAAATGAACTGAGACTTTTAGGATCTAAATTAATTGCATTGTCTATTGCTTCAAGTGCATCATCAAATTTTTTTAAATATCTTAGAAAAAGGCTTTTAAATTGAAGGTACCTTGCTTTATTCTTTTTATCTTGTTCCAATGAAATTGCCTGATCTATATCAACTAAAACTTGATCTTTTTTCTTATCATCAATCTCTAATTCATAGATAATTTTGTAACCTGGTATTAATGCTTTTATTAAATAAGAAATAGGATAATCAAGAAATTTGGTTGTTATTTTTTTACTAACCTGAGATGCGTCATCGAACTTTCCAAGTGTGAGGTAACAATAAATTAGAATAAAATAATAAGATATAGTCGAATTTTCATCTTTATCATCAAGAAATGGTTTTATTTCAGTATTTAGTAAATAAATGGCTTCTTGATACTTGTTTAATACACTTAATATTATTGCTCTAAAAAAATGTTTATTTTCTTCTTCTAATTCTGTTTCAATAGCAGTGTTTATTTTTTCTAAAAGATCATTAGTTCTCTTTTTTTTGTATGAATGTTTAACTTCCTCAAACAATTTCATAACTTTAGATGATGAAAATAGCGGTAGCGTCTTTAATATTGAAAAATCTACGTAATATATATGCTCTGGTCGCTCATTTAATTCTGTCTGTGTGCTAATAGATTGAAAAACATCTGGGATATTTCTCCAAGCAACACCTTCTAATTTATCTATAGTATCTACTAACTTTCTTTCTGTTTCTATTTTATATGCTAAATAATGAATATATTCAGGTAAAAAGTTACCTAGCGCTTCTTTTAACTCTTTATTAAATAAATTGTTACATATCTCTTCTAAAATCCCCGCCACAGTATATTTCAGACTTAATGGTCTGATACCATTTGGACTATTTTGATATAACTTGTTCAAATATGTAAACTTGGTTATATGATCCTCAATAATAGCACTCAAAACTTTCTCTAACTTCTCATTTGCTTGAAAGAAATATATCTTGTTTTCTGATGTTTTTAATTGAAAAAATTTAGTTGTGTAAACTTCCTTCTCCACAATTTGACGTATGTTAAACTTGAGATCTAATAAATTAATATGATATTCTTTAGCAAATTCTTCAGGAGAAATGTAAAATGGATATTGATTTGGATGATTCATTGAGAGAAATAATAAAACTTTATTAAAATCCTCCTCTGAATCTAATGAACCCTTAAGATTAGCAAATGGTAATTTTAAAACATTGTTTAAAAATCGAAATTTAATATCACCATCCTCTATTCTAAATTTCTCAAAAAATGAAATTGTTTTTTTTGTGATTTCCTCAATTCTTTTACTTTCTTCATTCAATATAGACTGTCTATCTAAATCATATAACTTTAACATCCTTGAATATTCTGATTTTCCTTTTTGAGTAATTCGATACTCTTTATTCTCTTTTCTAATTATCTCTCTCTTTTGAAGATCGTTAAGATTCTTTGATAAACTAGATTGATTAATTCTAAGTGGTTCTTCAATAAAATCTGACCATTTACAAAAAGTATTATTATAAACCATCCAAAGAATCCAATGATCATAATTTCTTTCATTTGTTATAGCTTCTGGAGGATAATTTAATTTTCTTTCTCCTTCCTTAGCTTTAGATAATTGGTTGTATCGCTCTGCACCTTTAGAAGTTATTTTATATACTCCTCTCTCTACTTTTTCAACACAATCTTCAAGCATTAAAGATTTCAGATAATAAGATAAAGTAGATTGCGGAATACTAACTGGCTCTTCTTTAAAATTTGACCATTCAACAACATCATTATTCTTGAGCATCCAGAGTATAACATGCTCAATATTTGGACGCTCAACCCCTATTTCTCTGAAAATTTCTTCAGGGGGGTAGTTAATTTCTTGAGTTCGACTCATAAAATTCACAATAAAGTCTTCTAATTAAATATAGTAACAACTTTTATTTAAAAGTTTCGGGTTCAGTTTGCCATATGTACTCCAGTTGAACTACGAACTATAATTGAACTATATACAAAAAAACTATAAAATGAAGTATTAACTATTAATAAATAGGAAAAATAAAATAAGAAAATAAGAAAGCGGAGGTAATAAACAATGGCTCAAGCAATAATGAATAAAAATGTAAGAAAAAATTGTGTTAATGTAGAAAATGTTTTTATGGAGTGCATTTCCGAATCTAAAAGCAAAGATTATAAGGGCTTCGAGGTAATAATAAAATCTAGGGAGCTTAGTAAAGAAAGTGAAACCCTATCGTCAAATTATAATGCTAAAATGCATCAAGAATTAGTTTCAATAAATTATTTTAGACAGAATTTAGTTTACAAAAATTATTACGAATATAATAGATAGGCAATTAAAAAAAAATCGAAAAAGGGGTTAAAAATTATGAAAAAAAAGGAAGAAACAATAATCATCATCAAACATGGTACTTCAATGTACAATCGTACTTATATCAGTTATTAACCATTTTTATGATTAAAAAAAATTCTTTTCCATCTCCATATTAAATAGATTTTTATGAGTTTGGGCGAGACTCTAACTCGCCCATAAATTATTAAATTAAACGATTGAAAAGTTAGGAGTATAAAAAAAAACAAAAATTGATGTAAGACTCTATTGTCCTGAATATAATAATATGTATATTATAATTGATAATGCACTTGCTTTTTGTCCCGAATGTGAATTATCTAGTAGAAAAAATGGATCGATTCTTCATGAAAAAGAGTACCAAAAAAGAATTAGTCCAATAACAATTTTAAACTCCAATAGAAGTTCATGGTCTTAATCTATAAATTAAAAAAGTAATTTAGAAATAATAAAAAAGAAAATCAATTAAATAGGTAATCAAAAATGGAAGAAGACACCACAAAAAAATCATATTGGCACTATATGTATTTCTTGGTAGGGCAACAATTCTCAATGTTAGGTTCAATGATAGTAGGTTTTGTAATAACTTGGTGGATGGCTGATAACGTTCTTTTTCTATCACTGTCAGTGTTTTTGATGTTTATCCCCCAAGTTCTTGTAACACCATTTTCAGGTGTAATTTCAGACAGATGGAATAAAAAGTTAATAATTGCAATATCAGATTCGGTACAAGCAGCAGTAACTCTGTTTCTCTTCTTTCTTTTCCTAATGGATCTCCAAAACATCATTTTTGTATTAGCAATAAATACATTTAGAGCAGCACTCTATGCTTTTCAATTACCGGCAGTTCAATCTTTAATTCCTGTTATGGTTCCTAGAAAAAGCCTAAGCAGGGTTAATGGAATAAATTTTTTGAGTTCTGGAGTAATTTTCACTATTGGTCCGATGATTGCAGCAGGTCTTATGGCTATTTTTCCAGAAACAGAACAAATTTTTCTTCTTGACATTATGACATTTCTAATTGCTATGGTTCCCTTAATAATAATAAAAATTCCTAAAGTAAATCAATCCACAGAAGAAACAGTAAAAAAGTCAATGTTTAAGGATTTTAAAACGGGATGGTTAACAATCAAAATGGTTCCCGGATTATTTGCTATGATTGCTTTCGCAATGATATGGAATTTTATCAACAGACCCTGGGCTGTTTTGCTACCTAATTTTATTTATGATACCCATGGAGGTACTGCTTTCGATTATGCGATATTGATGACCGTTTCTCAAATTGGGAATATTACGGGATCATTAATAACATCTATTAAAAAGACGTGGAACCATAAGATTAAAATAAATATTATTGGAGGAGCATTATTTTTTGTATGTCAAATTCCTGCGATTCTTGCACCTCAACGAAATTTCATTCTTATTATGGTATCTTTATTTCCAGCCTGGTTACTATTACCAATTACTGTTTCTACATATTTAGCAATTTTACAAACAGTGGTTTCAAAAGATAAAATTGGTAGAATTATGTCCATAGATCATATGATCTCCATGGCTATTGCTCCAATAGGAGCACTTATATCGGGTCCATTAGCATTGGTATTAGGAATTAGAAATCTTTTTCTAATTGCTGCAATCCTTGGAGTAATTCATCCATTGATAATTTGGTCGTTCACGAAAATAAGACAACTTGAAGTTATTGAAAGAGAAATACTAATGAAAACAGAAGAAGCCGCCGAAATAGAAGAAAAAACAGAAATTACTGAAGTGATTCCCGTTCTTGAAACAGTAGAATAATTTTTTTTTATTAATTTATAACATTTTAATTTTTATATATTTTGTTAATATATTCATTAATCTCTCTGGTTCATAATAGAGTATGAACTTCATATGAAGTCCGAATCAATAGTCTATATATGAATTGTAAATCTAATAATAATAAGTAAAAATAATTTGGGTCCATAATTCCTATATTGAAAAATTATAACCTAATGTACACCAATTTTATTAAAATCAAATAAAAGAGTCGTATAAATTGTCTGAAAAATCAGAAATCGAAAAACTATTAATAGAACGTTCTAAATTAAGTAAACTGGAGATTAAAGAATCTGAATTTGTGTCAATTGATAAAGTTTTTCAAGAATATGCCCCAGAAATCGCATATTTATATCATATTAGGGAAGATGAGGCAGAAGAACAACAGATAAAAACGGGACGCCTTCATGAAAATCGCATATTAGGAATAATATTAAAAACCTATTTAGAAGGTACGGATAAGGTCACTACTGCAGATGTAGAAAAGGAATATAAAAAATATTTCAGAGAAATTGCACGGTCAACTACTTCAACGTATTTAAATATGCTGAAAAAAGAATCTACTTTATATACTGAGAGAGATGGAAGAATAGCTTATTATATCTTTTATGAAGATCCTCCTGTTGATATCAAACCTTTTTGGTTTACAAGAATCTTTTGTATAGTTCCCGCTTACTTTGATAGAGCAATGAAGTTTTCTAATTTATATCTTGACGCTGAGACGTTTGTCCAACAATATATCAATGAGAATGGTCATGGAGAGGTAGAAATTTTAATAAGAAATTTCAAATTTATAATAGGTCTAATAGTACTAAAAATTTTGAAGAATCGAAGCTCTAAGTGTATTGATTGTCAATTTAGTAAAAGGAATGTTTATAAGAAACTGGAAGAAATGATTGGTTTAGCAATTAAAGATAGATCAGATGTTTTACCTGGCGAATTAGTGGTTGATGTAATTGAAAAACATTCAGAAATACCAATATTTAAAGGAACTGATTTTAGAGAAGAGAATTTCAAAATAAAAACCATTAAAGAAATAACAAAAAGCGCTGATATTTTCAAAAAAGATTTGGATTTTCAAATTATGGTATCATCAAGAAGAAAAGATTCAAGATTAAAACAAATAAAATCTTTAGAAGAAAATAGTACAAAATTATCTTTTTAACTTTATTAAACTCTCTTTTTCTATATAATAAGTAGTGAAATTTTTCACACTATAATCACCTTTAAATATTATATTCAATTTGATAATATTAGAAAGTTGTGAAAAAAATATTCACAACTTAAAACTCTTTTAAAATAACTAAATGTGGATAATAAATGCCAGAAGTAGATGAGAAACTAAAAATATTGAGAATAAAAAAAGCTGAAGCGTTATTAAAGCATAAAAAAATGCCAGAAACTATAATACAAATCCATTCTTCAGAAGAGTTTCATAAATTATTAAAAGATTATTCTGGACATCCTATTATTATAGATTTTTGGGCTGTTTGGTGCGGACCTTGCATTTTCTTTGCTCCCATTTTTAAGAAACTTCAAGAAGAATTTCAAAACGATTTCATATTTGTAAAGGTGAATGTTGATGAAAATAATGATATAGCAAGGAAGTATGGGATAACTGGTATTCCTACAACTTTATTTATTAAGAATGAAGAAGTTATAAATCAAATTGTTGGAGCAATGAATTACGAGGGAATGAAACAGGTACTAGCAAAACTAAAACAATCAGGTAATTAAAATCTACCCCCTTTTTATTAATTTATTTTTATATTTTTAAGTTGATAAGTAATGGAAGTAATTGGAAAGCAATTAAAAGAATTTGAATTTATAGATGAGATATTAGAAAATAAGAAAATCTTTTCTAGTATACGTTTATTTAAATGCATTTTAGGTCTAAATAAAACTGAATCACAGGTATTTGGATATTTATTAAGAAATAATGATGTTAGTACTTCTAAAATAGCTAATACTCTAAAAATGGATAGAAGTTCCATCCAAAGAGCTATTCAAAACTTATCTGAATTAAAACTTATCTATCGTAAATCTATATCTATGAAAGAATATAGTAATATAAAAAACAAAACTAAAATTAAAAAAAAAGGATATCTCTATGTTTATAATGCTAAAGAAATTGAGATTATAAAAATCCAGTTGAAAGAACTATTACATAAATGGTACGGGTCAATGTTAAAATATATTGAGAATCTTGATAATTTCTGTGAATGTTATGGTTTGAAATTCGAACCATGTTAACAATTTTGATGGATAGAATAAAAAAAATATTATATTAGAACATATATATTACTTTAAAAGGTAGTTCATCTAATATCTCTTTAATTTCTTCTTTAAATCTTTTTGAAACTGGTTTAAAGCCGTCTAAAGTATAGTTACTAACTGAATAATAATCTGGTATAACTTTTAATAAGAATTCCTTTAGCTTTTCCACAGTTTTTAAGTTGTCATTAATACCTCTTAAAAACATAGTATAAATTCCTAACTTACCCTTAAAATTTTTACTAAATTCTATGATTCCTTTTAATACATCTTTAGAGTTTATAGATTCAGAACATTTATTAATTTTTGAGAAGTGAAAGTTATCAACGGTATTAAGATTTATTGCAACCAAATCACATTCACAAAACACCCTTCGAAAGGCCTCATCTTGAAAGATTCCGCAATTTAAATAAATCCCGATTTTTTGTTCAGGATATACAGCTTTAATCATTTTTGCTATTAACATGAATTTTGAAGGATTTATTGTTTCATTTATTCCCTTGAACCAAATTAAACTGGGAATTCCTCGAACATTAATGCAATCTCTAATTTCATAAAATATTTCTTCAGTAAGATTAATCAAGTCTGAATCTTCACTACTTGAGCTAAAATCAACTGATAAAAGAGTTCCAAAATTAAAGTTAAACTCGAACGCTTTTACATATCTGTAATCCATAAAGATCACATTTTTTTATTTAAATTATTCAGTGTTTTTCGATTCCCCTAGTAATACCATAATTTCAGAAATTAATTTCTCTGCCTTTGGCAAAGTATCTCTACTTTCAGTTGGATGCATCTTTTCTGTAATTTTCCTTGCTTTTTCATAATATTCGAGTGCTTTTTCAAATTTCCCAACTTCCTTATAGCAACCTCCCATTTTTAAGCATGTATGAAACGCAAACCATCCAGCAGGTTCTAGCTCCAAAGCTTTCTTCAATTTTTCAATAGCATTTTCGTATTCTCCTAAAACCATTAAAACTTCACCATAGGTATCAAAGCAGTTTCCGTTATTGGGAAAAAGACTTATCAATTTTTCAGCAGATTCAATGGCTTCCTTTCTTCTACCCAAATACCCTAGTATTATTGTTTTATTGTTGAGAAAATTCATATCTTTCGGATCTAACTCCGCTCCTTTTTCTACAGCAATTAAAGCTTCTTCATATTGTTTTAGATGAACATAGATGTATGATTTTTGTAATAAGAGGTACTTTTTCATAGTAGGTCGGCTTTCAGATAATTCATCAATTAAAACTAAAGCTTCAGATTCTCTTTTAGAACTAATTAAATAGTATGATTTCCTAATAAATAGAGAATTCAAAGTTGGAACTATTTCAATAGCATTATCAATCGATTCAATAGCTTCCTCATCTTTACCAACTCCATTTAAAATGTGTGCTTGAAATAAAAGGTATTTTGTTTTATTATATGTTATAGGGTCAGAAGAGATTGTAGTTTTTATTAATTCAGTAAATGTGTCAATATTTGGCTCTTTTAATGAAAATCTGTAAATTAAATTATAACCAAGTACTAATGCTTTAGTGAAAAATGAAATGGGATGATCGGGATAAAGTGTTAATACTAGATTAGCAATTTCCAAAGATTTATCAAATTTCCCTCTGGCTAGATAAGAGTATGTTAAAATATAATATGCTGTGGTATCAATTCCAGGATTCTTTTTAAATGTATTTAAAT
>Ga0209427_10009190_pt1 | contig 11046 bp, 7 predicted proteins | sample DeeMarSWOR136_30_FD_187465 | JGI IMG/M metagenome (GOLD analysis project Ga0209427, IMG submission 187465) | Marine sediment microbial communities from White Oak River estuary, North Carolina - WOR-1-36_30 (SPAdes) (version 2) | ecosystem: Environmental > Aquatic > Marine > Intertidal zone >... | reverse complement strand
CGAACATGTGGGGCGCTGTATTCAGGGACCTGCCCGGAGGCAAAGATTTTGATTTCATGAGACTAACAGGCAGTAATAGGGCCTTACAGCAAGTCGTCGAGAGACTCCGCACCGCCTCGGACGAGGACCTGCCAAACACAAAATTCAAGCGATATAAATTCTTTTTGAAAATCCCCCTCATCATCGTCGGCGCACTCCGCAACACCCCCGCGAAGGGCCAGCGCATCATCACGGAAATAGCAGCCAAGAACGAGAAATGGTCACGTTTAGACGTGGCAAGCTTATCCTCCGAGCAGATCGCAGAGTATTGCTGCCAAGACCTTGTTGCGAATTTCCGCGAGCTGCTGGGCCACGTGCTGTATTTGCTCGGCATTTTTGCCGCATTTCCGATCCTTTATGCGGTATGCGCCAAATGGCTGTTAGGTGATGGCCGCTGTGCAGAAAAACTCCTGGCGGGTCTCGGCGACATGGACGATGCGGTTGCGGGTCTGGATCTATGGCGATTAGCGGCAGCGGCCAATGCAAGCACTGAGGTCAAGGACCTCATCAGTTCAGATGACCCCTGGTGCACGATCGAAAGCAAACTCTCTCAGACAGACTCAGGCAAAGATTTTCTGGCCCAGTGGGACCGGTTCATGGGCCGTCACGGCCACCATTGCCGCGGCGAAATAGAGCTATACAACCCACGCTGGTTCGAAACGCCGGATTACATCCTGAAGCTCGTACGCAGCTACATCACCCAGATGGACGAAATAGATCCGGTTCAAAACCACGCTAAGCGCGCCCAGCAGCGCCGTCAACTGGAACAACAGTGCCGCCGGCAACTCAAAAACCCGGTAAAGCGGCTGATATTCAATCATCTTCTCGTCCGTTCCCAGAAAGGTTCTGTCTTCCGCGAAAACGTCAAAAGCGAGGTGGTAAAGCTGCTGACAACCATGCGAAAAATGCTCATTGAGCTGGGCAGAAGACTCAGAGACCAAAACGTGCTCAAAAATCGAGACGACATCTTCTTTTTGCGACTCGAAGAAATTACGCCCGTAGTAGAGGGCAAGGCAGACTTTGATATCGAGCAAGTTATTGCCAGTCGGCAGGCCGAATATAACAAAAACAGGTCGATCACACCGCCCGATGTTGTTTTTGGCAAATTCGACCCCGAGAACTTCGTCCCTGATCTGGTCGACACCGAGGCCGAGCTGTTGAGCGGGCTGGCAGTCAGCCCCGGCGTAGCTACCGGCAAGGCCCGCGTGATTCTCAGAGCCGATAGCGACGAACAGCTCTTAGCCGGCGAGATCCTGGTGGCACCGTTCACCGATCCCGGCTGGACCCCCTATTTTGTGCCTGCCGCCGCGATCGTTATGGATCAGGGTGGCGTCATCTCGCACGGCAGCATCGTGGCACGCGAGTACGGCATCCCGGCGGTGGTCAATGTAGGGGGCGGCACCAAAATCATCAAAACCGGCCAGACCATACAGGTCGACGGTAACCACGGCGTGGTCAGGATACTTCCATGAACTTAACTGGTCGGCAAGAATCGGTTTACCTAAGCAGCCATTGATGAATGAAAGCCGCGACGAGCCAGACCCCAAAGCTTGCGCAAAGCACAATCCACAGGGGCAGGTGCCTTCGAAAACACACAAAGGCCACCAGGAAAAACAAAATGCTCGGCAAAATCCCCCAAAACGCCCCCTTACTGTATTCGGTCATCAAGTTGAAATCCGCAGGGTGATCCACATACAGCCAAACAAGAAAAATGGCCCCCGTCAAAGGCATTACCGCGATAAGCCCGGCCAGCGTCGGCAGCTTGTGTTTATCCACTATCCAGGCACACAGGGCCAGAATACACAAGCTGAGCAGTATCTTGATCACGAATCGCATACCGAGCGGTCCCTCGTTACTGGCGCGCACACGGCGAAAACAGGCACCCGGAACTCCATCTTCAAAGCGGCACAGCCGCCGAAGGCCCGATTGCTATTTAATGAACCGGATACTCAGCGGATAGCGGTAGTGCTGACCGTTGTTAGCTTTGATCGCCGCGATCAGCAGAAAGACCACGTCAACAATGCCCACAATAGGAAGGAAAAACGGTATCAGCACCGCCCCAACACAAGTAACAAGACACGCAACGGTGCCTATGATCGCATAGAGGAGCATCGATATCTGGAAGTTCACCGCCTCTTTGCCCTGCTCATCAACGAACGTAAAGTCGTCCTTTTTTACCTGCCAGATGATCAACGGTGCGATGACGCTGCCGATGGCGGGCAGAATGGGCAACAGCCCGGCCAGCCCCCCCAGGTGACAAAACATCGCCCACATTCGGGCATCTTTGCTCATCTCCTCGGTTATCCGGGCCTGTTGGTCAGTTTGCGGCCGCTCAGCCCCTACGGGCTGCTCGGCTTGCCCGCCACCGGAACTCTCCGGAGCTTGTGCGTTCTCATTTGTTTTTGCCATAGTCCAGCTTCCTTCAATTCACTTCTGTTTTCCTCGACGAATCGCCCTGTTTTTCTAACAAAAGCCGGCGCAGTCGTCAAGGATAATAATCCGACACAGCGACAAATCAAGTGCCGGCCTTGGCCTCAATGGCTTGAACTGCTGCAGACAAAGCCCCACCGATGAGCAAGGAAAACGCCGTTGGAGGGATACGCGGTATTCTCATCTGGGTGGTCCCTGACCAATTCTGCACAGGAGATTTAGAACCGCGCCGACAGGCCCCGTTGTTTGTAATAAAAACCGCTCAAACAGGGCAAGCGCAAAATCACAGCAGAGCCACACAGGCCTATCCTCCTTCGAACACACGCTTACGAGAACGAGGGCACTACGGTAATCACTTGCCAGCCCCACTCGCAGAGAATTACTTGAATAAATCTGAATGGCTGCCGCTTCGTACGAATACTAGGGCATCATCTTCAACACGGTAGATCAGAAGCCAATCCGGTCTAATGTGACACTCTCTATGTTCTTTCTTGAAGGGGCCTTTTAATGAGTGGTCTTTGTACCGGGCAGCTAGTTTTTCGCCGCGAGCGAGTTTGTTGATGACTGTCCTTAGTTCCTTGAGAGGCCGACCTTGCTTCTTTGCCCGTTTGTAATCCTTCTTGAATTGCGTCGTCCAGACAACTCTCAACTGTCCAGTTCCTTGAACATTTCCTCAACACTCGCTGCCTCATGCAACTCTTCGCCGCGTTCAGACTTCTTGATCGTCTCTGTTGTCAGCTCGTTGGGAATCTTAACCTCGAAGGGGATACCCTTGCAAAAGATGATTTGCCGAAGATAAAGGGAGATCGACTCGGAGAGGTTCATCCCAAGCTTACTCAATATGCTCTGCGCTTCGGCCTTCGTGCGCGCATCTACTCTGGCATTAATTGTAGCCCCGTTCGCCATCGCGATATCTCCATCCCCCCAAGCCTTATGAACTTATCATGTATACATTGTCTACACAAATAGTATACGATTGCTATCGGCGAACATCAAGAAAAAATTTGACTTTTTATGAAAAATTCCAAAAAAGTCCTGGGAAACGACTCTAACGTGCTTAATAGCGGTGCTATTATAGGGGCAGCTTCTACTATGAGAAACAAACAACGACGCGGAAGGCCATGAAAGCCGATATTACTTGGCAGGAACAACTAACGGGTGGGTTTTCTATTCTCGCGGCAGAATTTACCCATCAGCTCCATTGCCCTGTTGAGCCTCTCGGCTGAGCCGTCCATCTTGGCGTAGGCATCGACCAGCTCCAGCAGTTCCGGGGCCGGCTCGACTTGGCCGTAGTGGTGTGCAACGTTGACAATGGCGGCATCAAGGCCATATTCCATTGCCTTTGCAACGTAGGCCCTGCACACGCCGATCTTTCTACCCGGCAAATCACGGACACAGTTACTTACCCCAAGCGAGCAATGCACACCGTTCATTTCAGGGTCACTTTTGATTTTCTTCATCGTCTCGAACGCCCGATAGGTATAACCCGGCACATTCGGCTCCATCGGCATATCTATCGCCAACGGAAATACCGTCGAATCGAAGAGAATCTCTCTCGGCCGAAAACCATATTGCCCCACCGCTGCCTTGAAAATCTGCTTCGCTAAGGAATAGAGCTCATCGACTGAGTGCGAGCCGCCCGGGCCGCTGGGCAGCCCCTCGCTGACCAAAAGGCCAATGAACGCAAAGTCGAAATCCTTCCTCAGCGGCAGGATTTGCTCCATCGTGTAAACCTTGACCGAATTGATCAGCGGCGGTCTAACGTGCTGGTCAGTTTCATACCACCGCTTCAAGCCGACCGTCAGAACATCGTTGCTGCTGCTGTCGATGCAGATCGGCACCCCGTGGCCCCATTTGCGAACGAGCCTGACGTACTCAGCCATCATGTCAACGGCCACTTGTGGATCGTCCTCGCCAAAGGCATCGAGGTTAACCGCTATATAATCGGCACCGTCGGAGGCCTGTGATTCAATCAGGGCCTTGATGTAATTCAGCGGCCCGCTGGCGGTCGAATACGCAGCGGGTCCGAGCTCGGCCAACTGCTTCATGATCTTACCGGTCTTCGGGATTGAGGCGTGGATTGATTCCCCAATAGTAATTAAGGAATTCTTCATAATGTGGTCCCTCACAAACAGGTAATTCAAGATCGCTGATGTGTGCTCTAAGGCGTGATTTCTGGGCTTGTTTATGGTGGCTCTGAGTCGTTCGCGGCCGTCTTTTTCAGCGGCCGCCGCCTGGTAAATCAGTTCTCCGATGCAGAGGTGCTGGGAATACAGCTTCGCCAAAAGGTCATCGCTAACGAAACAGCCCGGTAAGTTGATATCGTGCATGAGCCTCGGCGCTGGCGTTATCGTGCTCAAAAGATAAACGTTGCCGATGACCGGTACATCCAGCCTGCCCAGCAAATCTTTCGACCTTAGCTGACTGATCACATCCGCCGGCTGGATATTAGCCAGCCCGCCGGGGTTCTGCGGCAAGGCGATGCCGGCAAACTCAAAACCATCCGGGATGACCGACGGGCCGACGAAATCGAAGCTCTCCGGCCTCACCAAACCGTCGGCCGTCTTGTAGGCCTCGAGAAACTTTTCAATGGGACCGAAATCATACGCGGGCCCGCTTGTCAACTCCACACACACGATGAAAGTCGATTTATCTTCTAAACGTTGTTTCAGCGTGTTGCGCTCCATCGGTAGCTAATCTCCACTAACATGTGCTATGCACTGCTCGGGGCGCCAACAATTCTTGAGGACCCAGGGTACCAAACATATCACTGAGCTGCCAGTTCCTTTATAACCAGTACTCACAAACACTTACGCCGTCGCAATATCCTTATCTTGCGCAGCGCGCTGGTGTTGTAGTCTGCCACAAGCGGGGGCCTATAAGCCCTTCTTTGTTGTGGATAACCTGTTGATAACACGAAGGGTGCCTCATAAGTCGCCCTCGGACGACCATAGATAAAGCCAACAAAGCAACCGGCATTTTTCCCCAGCGCCTCCTTGGCTGGCGCGAAACCTGCCGTTTCTTGGCCTAAGTCATTCTTAACAAATAGGTTACGTTTACCCACAAAATCGCCCTCTAAAGTCGCCTTTTTTCGACCACACGCGAGCCCACAGTATCCTCAAATCTACCTCCCTCTGCAATGGTCTGGTGCAAAAAGGTGCCGTTGGTGGATAATTAGTAGAAAAATCCCCCGGCATGTGCCAACAAAACTCCGATCCTCAAAAAGCTAAGTCTATCGTTGAAAGCGATAATTTTCCGTTTCCATACCCCACAGACAACGGCCGGCGAGTCGTTCTTACCTACTGCGCTTCGGCGTCGCTACGGGCAGTGACCAAGTCAAATACATCGTACAGCAGGGCCTCGGCATGAGGGCCATCCAGCAGGCCAAACCAAACATAGAGAATTTTTCCACCGCCGTTCAGCTCGACATAGGCCACAGCGTCACCGAGGTATTTATCCTCACGGTCGCGTAGCTGCAGCAGGCTGCTATGTCTGACACCCCTGCCAGCAAAGAACGCCCGCCAGCGCAGGTCTCCTGACATAGGAAACGGAAATTCCTCCGGCACATGCGGCAGGCAACGCTCGGGCTGCACAAAACGCAGGCCAGCATTCTCCGGAGGATTCTCCCATCCCATGCGCAGTGTCAGTCCAAAGTGGCCGCTGCGGTTTACCGGCCGACCGTTTTGGTCGTAGTAGAACGGCCACGGCAACGCAGGGACCACCACAAGACAACCACCTGCCTTCAGATAGCCAAGCAGCGCATCATCGACATCGCCCGTTTGGCTAACGCTGCGACGATACGTTTCCCCCGCACAGTAAAGCAGAACGGGATGCCGTTGCGGCGTCAAGTTATCCTCTACGACCTTTTCCCACGTCAAGACTTCCATGCTGGCGCCCATATCCAGGAGCCACCAGAAGCCCATTGAATCCGCACCCGGCAGCACACCAATCGCCAGCCGCTCGAGCCTTTCGCGCAATCGATCCTTTTCTCCGCTGGAGAACCCTCCGGAAGCCGCAGGACCACGAACACCACGCTCCTTGGCCTTAAAACGTTCGGCATATTCAGCAGTAATCCTGATGTACTGCTCCTTGTATTCAACTGACGGCTCAATCTCGCTGCCCTCGTGCCACTCGTTGAAGCTGGTAATTAATATCCAGTGCGGGTCGGCCTTTATCGCCTCTTCCCATTGCGCACGATAAAGCTCACCTCCGTATCGCGGCACGGCCAGTCCGGGTTTGCGAATTTTCGTATCGTCGTAGCCGGGAATCACCGTTATACCACTTATCTTCCCGGCCTCGTCGGCCAGTTGGACCCAAGAGCGATACGTCTCAGCCGCCCACTTTCGAGCAGCGGTCGGCCCCAGTGCTCTAAGCCTGCCCGCGGTGTTATACGTGTGAATCCCATCAAAAATTCGAGCCGCGCCATAGCTAAACTGATCACCAATGGCCGTAACGCCTTTCTTGCTCTGCTTGTTGACCCGTTCGATGGCCTTGAGCCAGTCAGTAAGCCCAAGCTCCTGAAGGGTTCGGCCATAGACAAACACCACCGGCTTGCCGTTTACCTTCAGATGAGCAGCATGGTCGCCGTATTTATCCAACACCTTAACGATATCATCGGCGGCCGACTGTGGCGTCTGCGGCCTTGGCACCGTCTCGTAGTAGATGCATGCGTTCAATCCATGACGCTCGCAGCCATCGAGAATCTTGTCCATCGCGCGGTCGGTGTAGTGACCGTGGCCCCACCAACTGACAATAAACGTATCAATGCCAGCATCTTTGGCCCATCGGCAGTGTCGGTCTATGAGCTTCGGGTCGTGCGAGTCATAGGCGCCAAGTACCGGATAATGGGTGCTCGCCTTGATGTCGTTGCGAACCGCGTCGATGCGGCCCCAGTGCACCGTCCTGCCAGCACCGCCCGGGCCGTCAGCGGTGCCATACCACGGATAATAGAACGCCATGACCCTGCGGTCCAGCGACCCGGCGCCAGGCCGCGCCCGCCGCCGGAGGGCTTCAATCTCCGATTGCCCTCTTGCCTGCAAGACAATCACAAAGCCCACAAGTGCAAATAACAGTGCCAATACGCGAGCGTCTCTGCGCAATATACCCATGCGTAACCTCACATCTTCTTAGAAACTACTGATACTCAACTGCCACCAAAGTTCGTGCTGTCATTTTGGTGAACCTTAGCTTTCCATCTCTACAGCCAAAATCAACCTTCCCATCAGCCGGCAAAATCAGCACCTTTCGCGCGCTGACCGGGTTGGAGAATTGCAGCGACATATCAACCGGCTCATCGTTGAAATTCTCGACAACCGCACAATTGTCCCCAATCAGGTACAAAGCCACTTTGTTGGGAGCACTAAACGTCATTCCGAGCGGCGCCAGTAATTTGTCCCTGATGGGCTTGAGTTCGTTTCGCGTCAAATCGAGCAGATTACGAGGATTTCCGTTGACGTTCAACACAATCACACGTTCGTGGTCGGTGTTCACGTTCCTCAGCCGTTTTGCCAAGCCATCCGTTATCAGTACGGGCTTTCCGGCGGCAAGCATGCTTTCAAGTTTCCCCTGGAAGCCGGCGTCCTTCAGTGCATGCACTGAGAAAAATGCAGCTTCAGCCTCGGTGTTAATCTCTGCCGTTGGCACAAGGGGCAATCCCAACATGCCCACAAAATCGAAGACGTACTGCTCATCGAAAGCGTCGCTGTTCGGCGGCTTCGGGGCGATCATGCCCTTGATGGGTTTGCCTCGCACAAGTTCGGCGAGTTTGAACAAGCCCGGAAGCTCGGCTCTTAGCTTCTCGACGTTTGCGGGCCCAGTATCCCGCAAAAGCGACCCATAGCAGAACAGCAGCATCTCCTTGGCGTCGCCTAGAACGGTCTGGCGTGCCTGTTCGACGTAGGTATCTTCCGTAGTGCCGTAGGGATCGAACCAGCCGCCGCCCGTCTTGGCGCCACCGATTTCACCGAGCCATCGCATGATGTAGTAGGCTTCGTACTGAACCTTCCCTCCCCAGCGTTGATTGTCAAAATCGCGCGTCTCAGTGCCGACCCAGATTCTATCGTAGTCGGTCGTTTCACGTGAAACCTCGTAGCCGCGATTGTGGAAGTTGTCGTACCATTGAGGATACTTGATTATGAGCTTTACACCCGGATTGACTGCTCTGGCCGGGCCCAAAATACGTTCGCGGCTTACTCCGACCATAAGCTCACAGCGGTAATCAGCCCACGACTTCTCGTCACGCGCCTTCGCACATTCGTCGCATTCGCAATCGGTGAAAAGAAAATCGTCAATCATAATCTCGTCGAAGACCGATGCCGTGTATTCAAAGATTTTCTGAAGCTGGTTCTGGGTATCCACGTCGGTATAGCAACTGATCACCTTCCAGCCCGTTGATATCTTCCCGACTCTGGTTGTGGTAACGCAACCTGAGACCTCGAAGCCTTCGTCTTCGAATCTGGACCTGGCGTGTTCCAGCACTTTTCGCTCAGCGGTATAATTGTCCCTGAACGTCTCGATGAAGACGTGCGTAACGCCGGTCTTCTTACACCACTGGATAGCCCTATTGATGCCTTCCCCGCCAGACAAATGGTCCCGTACATTCTGGGCAGTGAAGAGCGTTGCTATCCGCAGCAGCCCCTTGTTCTGATTCGCCAAATCCCACAACGGCTGAGATTGACACATCGAGGCTGCCAAAAGAACAAACAGCCCCGTCGCAATAGCATATCCCTGACGTCCTCGCCTGATCATTCCTTCTCTCCTACAGGTTTTGCGCGTACAAGTTCGACCGCGCTGATCGCAAGCTCCAGCTCCCCACCGAGGACGGCAAAACGAAAATCGGCGCCGTTGCAACGATTCATCAGGCAGCAGTCCGCCAGCGCAAAGGCCGCGGTCTTCCACTTCCCGCTCCCCTCAATTGAAACGCTTCCGGCTGGGCTAAAAGCCCCTTCAAACGGACCGGCCTTAGGATCCGAACTGTCGTATTCCAGCCGAAACGAAGAACATCCCGCGTCTCTATATGTAGCGCAAATCACAACCGACTGCCGGTAGAGTTCATAGGCGAATGTGTCATCCACATTGAAGTACAGATAACGGCTCTCGTCCGAATGAGGATTGTGGTCACAGACGACCGCGTCGACACCGCCGAACTCGGTTCTCTTCCAGACACCGTCGCCGCCGCTTTGACGAAGGCTTAGGCCCTTGGCCCGGCCCGGCCGCCAGGTGACGGGGCCGGAATCCGCATACGGTGATCCAATCTGGAGATGCGATTTCGCCCGCCACATATCCGCGAAAAGGCGCGTTAGGACAATGTAGCTTCGGCCGTACTCGCGCGACTCAGCGACATCGGTCCCCTCGTGCCACTCGTTCCACGTCTCGAGGTGTACGATCCAGGGCCTGTGTGCCGGGTTCAGATGCAGCACCTTCAACCAGCGCTCGATATAGGTCCTGCCATCGCGTCTTTCGACCACCAGCGGACTCCTGCCCGGCACGGCGCTGTGATCGTATCCAGGACCGAGCGCAACAACCTGCCTGTAAATGAGCGGCCCGCTTACCGCGCCACCCCAGGAATACGTCGCATCGGCTTGGCCCTGCCACCCGGATGACTTTACAATGAACGGCTCGATACCGAAATCTGCCTTGAATCGGCGTTTCGCATAGTCGAGCTGTTCTGGGTCCTGCTTTTTGGCGAAGGCCGATGCGTAGAGAAAGATGATCGGCCTGCCGTCGATACGCGCCCACTTCGCCGGCGGAACCAGGCTGAAAAAGTCGCGGATCGCTGTGTAGAACCACTCCTTTCCAAATTCCGTCGTCAGGTCAACATGGTAGCTTCTGCCATCCTTGCTGAAACCGTTCCACTTTAGTATCGACGTGTCGTAGAAGAGACCTATGGCCGGAGGGTCAAGGCCATCCTTCTGCAACCGACTGTGAGCCTCAATTAACGGCGGCAGGCCGACAAAACTCCACCCGTCATACTTTCCCGGCACGCCCCAATAGACAGGCATCAGAAAATCGACGCCCGCGTCGACCATGTCCGCGAGTTGCTGGGTGTGCCACGCGGCCCGCCTATAGCTGACATTTTCCATATCAGCCGGATGAGTCGTCAACGCATCGCTGCCGTCAGAATCAATAATATGGACCTTCGTATCCACGTCGTACCAGTAAAAGTACGTTGTGCCGACGACCGGCTCGCCTGAGCCGAACGAATCCGCCCCCGCGTGGTCTTTCACCTGCAGTGGGAAGAAGCTGCCCGGCGGCTGTTCCGGCAGCTCGTCGTCTGCGCAAACGACCGCATAGCATATACATAACAGCAATACACCAAGAGAACCGCCCCTGCGAATCCACGTCATGGGGAACCTCATAGTCCAAGAGCCCTGATCGGCAATTGGCCAATAACTATCGCAAAAACAAGCCGGTGTCAAAAAAATAAAACGCTGGCAACTGCGGCTTTAGGGAAACAACAACAGACTTATTGCTGCTAATCTTTCCCGAAAGCGGTGATTTTCTGCTTGAGTGCCCGGCAGGCCGCTGCCGGATCGCGAGATTCGCTCACCGCAGAACACACCGCAATCGCTCTGGCGC
>Ga0209427_10009187_pt1 | contig 11048 bp, 11 predicted proteins | sample DeeMarSWOR136_30_FD_187465 | JGI IMG/M metagenome (GOLD analysis project Ga0209427, IMG submission 187465) | Marine sediment microbial communities from White Oak River estuary, North Carolina - WOR-1-36_30 (SPAdes) (version 2) | ecosystem: Environmental > Aquatic > Marine > Intertidal zone >... | reverse complement strand
CCATTTCCGCAAATTCTGCGTAGGCTATAACGTCAAATTGCCCCGTTACCGCATGTGCCATTTTGATGCCCTCTATTTCTTGAGATTTTTCGGAGATTTTCCATAGTTTGTCTGGCTCTGTACCGATCAAGATATAACCTTGCAAGTTATTTTCACCTAATAACAATTAATGCTTGACATACCTTAAAAGCCTTAGATGCGCTGCGGAAGAAGGAAAAAAATTGCTGAAGAATTTTGGCATTTTTTCCAAACCAACATACAGAGATTGCCATCAAGATGAAGGAGTGAAAATATCTTTGAAGTCCAGAGAGAGTTCGCCGTCTAAGGCATCAGAAGTACCTCCACTACGAAAAGATACTTACATTAATAATGACATTGAATAATCCCTTCTTCATTGTCATAATATGATATTTTCGGAAATATCCGAAAATCTTGTCAATGAATTGAAATGGTGGGGCATTTTTAAGCAAAAAAGGCTAGGCAAACCATTTAAAAAGTAGCAATCATTTTTTCAATGGTCTTCAGAAATTTTAGAATCCGCATTCAGAAGCGTCTCAAATTCATAAAATTCAATCTGGCTTACAAGAGAAACCCATATGAGAAACCAATTTGAAAATATCCGCAGTCCAATTCAGGCGACCGTAGTCTAATCAGGCCTCGTGCGCCGATGTTGGTTTTGTTTTCTGTTGTGTTTTCCATTTTCTCATCTCCTTGTAGTTACTACTGTAGTGATAAAAGTATTTAATAGTTACTGTGGTTGTGATATGGAGAATGGTGCCTTAATGTGAGAGAATACATCTTAACTGAGAAAGAAAGGGAAGTGTTGAAGGCATATTTAGAAAGAGATGAGAAAATCTATGGTATCTATCAACTATTGAACCGAGCCAAAAAAAGTTATTCACGTCTCCGTGAGGATATGGAATTGCTTAGGAAGGCTCTGAAAGTAAAATAATTTTCTCGCTCTTCTTTTTTGTTGGTCATAGCTAACTACTTTTTGTGAGGTTTAGGCATGCATGCAGCGCGCTAGCTAAAACCTTTTTCAAGAGAGCGGGAAATCCATTGTCTTCAAAAGACCTATTTGAAGGGAGCGGATATTTATTATTTGGCTAATTCATAAGTGTGAAGAAAAATGGGTGAAATAAATTTAGAAGATATAAGAGAAGAAATAAAAGAGGAAAAAGTGGATTATATTGAAAGAATAATAAAGAAATTCATAATGAAAAATTATGCGCAAGCTAGCTAGCTAACTTTTGATCTTGAAAATTGTGAACTCGCAAGAATTGTGAGCATTGAAAAGGGAATTTACGAACCAGTGTATGATTTAGAAGTGAATCAGACACACTCATTTATTGCTAATGGCGTGGTGGTTCATAATTCCAATATAGAAAAACAAGATTTATTTTTTACCAAGCATTCTATAGTTCCTTGGGCATCACGACTAGAACAATGTTACAACACACAGTTGTTACCAGAAAATGATCAACTAGATTACTTTTTTAAACATAATCTTAGCGGATTGTTGCGTGGTGACATTGAAGGCAGAGGTAAGTATTACTCCACTGCACGCCAATGGGGATGGCTCTCCGCCAACGATATTCGCGAGCTTGAAGACATGAACCCGATAGAGGAAGGCGGGGACGTTTATCTCGTACCCATGAACATGACTCCATCTAACATGTTTTTGGGGGCGGGTGCAATGGAGGCGGAACTCTCCGAGTTGCCGGAAGGTAATATAGAGGAAGACCAGCAATTATTGCTTGGAGAAGGTGACAAGGACGATAGCAAATTTCCCATGAACCGCCACAGGATACGGGGCAGTTTTTACGGGTTGTTTCTTGACGCCGCAGAACGCTTTGTGCGCTTGGAAGCTAATGCCGTAAAGCGAGCGGTAGAAAAGCACTTGACCAAACGAAACCTTTTGTCCTTTGAGGAATGGATGGAGCAATTTTATTTCGACCTGCCCGACAAAATAAAACGCATGTTCAAACCCGTGGTCATGTCTTACGTAGATGCCATACAGAAAGAGGCACACTCCGAAATACAGTTAGAACCCGAAATGACGCCCGAACTAAAAAAGTTTGTTGATGAGTATTTGGATACGTATAGCGGGCGACACATTAAATCTTCCCTTGGGCAATTGCGTCAAATGCTACGAGAGAGTGACCCTGCAATGTTGGCAGAGGACGTGGAAAAACGGGCGGACGAGTGGGCAGAAAAGAGACACGGTAAAATAGCCACGAATGAAGGCAGTCAAATAGGTAATGCTGTTGCTTCAATGATATTTCTTGGGGCGGGATACAGACTTGTGTGGAGAGCACGTGGCAAATCATGCCCTTATTGCAGAGAACTAGATGGCAAGGTGGTTTCAAGGGGGCAAGACTTTGTGTTGCAGGGGGATTTTCAACCGAAAGGTGATTTAGTCCCCATGCGTATACGGCGGTCGGTTGGGCACCCGCCACTCCACCACTCGTGTGATTGCGGCTTAACTCCAGGCTAATTGGTATTAATTTTGCACTACATATAGTTTAACATAAACCAAAGAGGATTATAGAGCGACCGTGCGGGCGGAAGCATGAGTCGCTTTTTTATTTTATGTCAGTAAAAACCAAAAAATGTAAAAAATGTAATGTAGAAAAATCCCTTGATGAATTTGTGAAAAATAAGTCATGCAAGGATGGGCGTGCGGGCACTTGCTTAGATTGTTGGCATGCATACCAAAGTGAATATTACCAGAAAAACAAGGACCGCATTAACAAGAGAATTTCTGAATACCAGAAAGCACATCCCGAAAAAAGTCGTGAACGTACCAGGGAATGGCGAGCAGCAAACCGAGATAAGGTAAATGCCAAAAGAAGGAAGCATAGAGCAAATCACATTGAAGAATTTCGTGCTCAAGCTAAAAGGGACTATTGGAAAAATCCAGAAAAAGCCAGGGCAAGACAGAAAAAATGGCGCGATAAAAACAAGGACAAAATAGCCGCCAAAAACAAAGCATACAGGGAACAATATCCAGAAAAAATCAAAGAATTTAAAAAGGTAGGCAGAGAAAGACAAAATAGATTAGCGAGAGAGCGCCGAAAAATTGATCCGAAATGGAAATTACAACGAACGATTTCCAATTACATATATCAAACATTGAAAGGCAGAAAATTAAATCACCACTGGGAAGATTTGGTTGGTTATACGTTAGATGAATTAATTCGACATTTAGAAAATCAGTTCGACACAGATATGACTTGGGCGAATCATGGGGAATGGCACATTGACCATATTGTCCCCATTGATGCTTTTAATTTTATTACAGCAAATGACATTGATTTCAAGCGTTGTTGGGCACTGGAAAATTTACGCCCTATATGGGCAAAAGAAAACGAGAGTAAGGGGGCAAAACTAAAAACACCCTTCCAACCATGTTTAGCTATGTCATTAGAGAATAACAATGCCAATTCCTAAACCGAAGAAGAATGAACCAGAAACAAAATTTATTGAACGCTGTATGTCCAATGACACTATGAAAAAAGAATTTAAGGATAACAAGCAACGTTTGGCGGTTTGTTACGATAGTTGGCGGAAAAGCAAAAATAAAAAACGTGAGGATGGGAAAATGACAAAGAAAGATCAGGATACCTTGAGAAAAATATTATCCGATGAAGACCAAGCAAAAACATCCAAGTTTGAAATGAGGATGCACGAAGGCCCGGAATTGCGCGCTGAACGTGATGGGGACAAGATTAAATTAGTTGGCACCCCAATAGTATTCAACGAATTGTCTTTAGACCTTGGGGGTTTTCGCGAAAAGGTAAGCCCTGGGGCGACCAAGAAAAGTTTACGCAAGTCGGATGTTCGGGCGCTGTGGAACCATGACCGAAATTTTGTGTTAGGTCGCAAAAGTGCCAGAACACTAAAACTAAAAGAGGATGCCGAAGGATTGCAATGTGAAATCATTCCAGACATGAATATAAGTTGGCATCGTGATTTAGTCGCAAGCATTGAGCGAGGTGATATTACGCAAATGTCTTTTGGTTTTCGGACGGTTTCCGATAGTTGGGAAAAGAAGGGAAAAGAAAATATTCGGACACTTGAAGAAATAGAAATTTTGGATGTGTCCGCAGTTACATGGCCTGCATATCCACAAACAAGTATAACCGCCCGAAGTGTTTTACAACGCGTGGGCGTTGACTATGAAAGTGTAGAGCGGGCCCTTATAAGGCTCGAATACGATTTGGATTTAGATGACGAAGACCGTGGCGCTATCGCCAAGACGGTTGAGGCATTAAACGAATTGATCCCCGAAGACGCGACCGTCGATGAGGGGCAGGTTGATGACCCCCCTGCCGAGGAAAAGGCAGAGGCAAAAGATGAAACAGTATCCGATCCTGAAGGCGCGACCGCCAAAGAGGATGAGAAGGAAACCGAGGTGCCGATGTACCAGGTGAAAATTCTGAGGGAGAAGTTAAAGTTGAAGGCCAGAGAGGCCGGTATTTTGGAGGACGACAATGCAAGAAATTGAAAAAGCATTAAAAGAGTTACACGAAGAACGAAACAAAATACACGAGGACCAGAAGGCGCTTTTGAATAAGGCGGGTGAGGAAAAGAGGGATCTTAACGCCGATGAGGAAACCAATTACCAGAACATGGATAAGAGGTTTGACGAACTAACTACCGCGATCAACGAGAAGCGCACCGAACTGGACAAACTAAAGGAATCGGCAGCGCGGAAAGAAAAACTTGAAAACCGCGACGAACTGCTAAAGCAGGTTGAGACTGGCGCCATTAGACCGGAACCAGAGGACAGGAAAGAAGACAAGAAGGAAGAAAAGCGCATTGTGAGTATTTACGATACCCCCGAGTATCGAAATGCGTTTGACCAGTTCTTGGCAACGAGCATTTCTGCCGATGAATTTCGGGCACGCTTGGGCACGCCTGAACTTAGAACAAACACCTTGCAGATGGACCATGACACTTATGGTGGTTTTCTTGTGGCCCCGGTTGCGTTTGTGGGCGACTTGATTGCCGACCTGAAAAGACTGACTTTCATGCGCAACATTTGCAAAACCTATGACATGCCACAGGCGGCGGAAATTCAGCGACCAGTGCTTGACACCGACCTTGCAGACAGTGACTGGACGGCAGAAATCAGAACTGGCACGCAGGGCGACCTGAAGTTTGAGGGTCGTGCGTTTCATCCGCACCCCAGTGCCAAGAGGATCAAGGTTTCTGAAACCCTAGTTCGTTATGCTGGCGTTATGGGTGGCATTGAGGCTTTGGTGAGAGACAGAATGTCATACAAGTTTGCCGTCACGGAAGAGAAGGCGTTCATGACTGGCGACGGTGCAGGCAAACCGTTGGGGATTTTTACGGCCAGCGATTACGGCATCCCGTCTGGGAGAAACGTGAACACAGCCAACACTAGCTCAGCAATCAAGGCGGACAATTTGATCGAGGTGGTCGGTAATGTTGAGAAACAGTGGCGAGCAGGATGTCGTTGGATCATGCATAGAACCTTGGTGACAGCGATTAGGCGCTTAAAAGATGGATCGGGTCAATATCTTTGGGTTGCAGGCTTTGGCGTAAAACCCGACACTATCCTTGGCTACCCAGTTGAGGAGAGCGAATATGCCCAAGATTATACAACCCCTGCAGCTTCTACTCGTTATGCGGTGTTCGGTAATTTTCAGTATTACGAAATTTACACGGCCCTTGACATGCGAGTGAGAGTACTCGATCAACTATATGCAGAGACGAATGAAATTGGTTACATCGGCCGGATGGAGGTCGATGGGGCACCGATTAGACAAAATGCTTTTAGTTGTTCAGCCACTACAGCGTAATTATTTAATTCTGTGACGTATCGTTTGGTACGTCACATCATAATAAAACTATGGTTGAAAAAGGTCGATATACTGGAGAAAAAAATCCATTCTTCGGTAAAAAACATTCTGAAATAGCGCGGCAAAAAATGCGTAATGCATGGAAAAAACGTGCACCAGTATCAGAGGAAACGCGCAAGAAAATGAGTGAAGCGCATAAATATCGTTCGCCAGCAACAGATGAAACCAGAAGGAAATTAAGTATAGTGAAATCTGGTAGAAATAATCCGATGTATGGCAAAACGACTTCTGATAAGCAAAAACAAGGAGTCATTGAGCGTAATAAAAATAATAAATGGGCTTTGGGTTGTAAACATAGTGAGGAGACTAAACGTAAATATTCGCAGATGAGAATAGGTAATACCTATATGAAAGATGCGATAAAAAACGGTTACAAAATTATGTCTCCCCCACCTAATTACAATCCTCGTGCTTGCGCTTGGTTTTATCTTTTCGATCTTAAACACTGCACTTCAGGAGAGTATGCCACGAATGGTGGTGAGCATTCTATATCCGAATTGGGTTATTGGGTGGATTATTACAATCCTGACTTGAAACTCATTATGGAGTGGGATGAGGAGCACCACTACGTTGGTAACAAACTTAAACAACAGGATGTGGAGCGCCAGAAGGAAATTCAGGCGTTCCATCCTGACTTTCACATAGTTCGACTTAGAGAGAAAGATATTTTTAATTGACTAGGAGGAAATAACGAAATGGGTTTACTTGAACACGTAAAAATAACTGGAGGACGTGGCAGCACTGGTACTATTACAGCATATGAGTCTACGTTCTTAGATATGCAGGGTTGGGACGGTTGTCTGTTTATCTTGCATCCGGGGACGACCAGAATGTCTAGTTCCGGCACCCTAATTTTGAGGGAATGCACTGGCACATCAACCGCAGGTGCCTGGGCAACTACGATGACCAACTCGGTTCACTGGAAAGATAGCACGCACCCAAGGGGCGACATTGGTGCCGTTGATTTTTACAGACCAATCAGGCGGTACGTGCAGCTTGCAACGCTGACCTGTTCCGGGACTTTTGTTATCCCGATTCAGTACAGGGGATCACGATTGGGTTCCACGGAGGCGAAGGTTAATTTGCAGGCATGGTCCACATTGAAACTAGGTTCTAGCTAACCCCTGGCGGTTAGAAATAAATCGCAAGGAGGTTAATTAGATGTCTACAGAAATAGGACACCATGAATATTCTGTTTATCGTTCGCAAGACGGGAAACTTATTGTTCCCACTAGCGCTTACATAGACGTGGAGAGTGGTGGCGAAATTCAAATTGAATCTGCTGGTCTGTTACAGGCGAAAGCCGGCAGCACGATCCTAAACCTTGGTTCCATGAGAACGGGGAATGGCGGACTGTTGAGGATTAGTTCTGGTGGCAGGATGGTCTTTGAGTCAAGTTCGTACTATACGGATCAGAGCATTTTCACTACCACAACCACTGGCGAGAGGTTGAAACCCTATGGGTTGAACATCATTCAAACGACCCAGGGTACGGGTAATGGTGGCATACATTACATTGACCAACCGAGAAAGGGCGCCCACATGCGCATAGCCGTGGACACGAGTGCCAAGATCGAGATTAGGTCTATGGGTACCTCAACGTCTGCGCTTGTTTATCCGGTTAGACTGGGAACAAGTGTTACAACCATAGCGTTTACGTCGGATCATGGTAAGACGGTCAAAGCTACCGGAAGACCAACAGTGTTTCATTTGCATGCTGGCTCATCCAACCGTTGGTACATTACCAGCGTGGCAGGCACGTCAATTGTAACTGTAACGCCAAACGCAGCATTCACGTTTTCGAGTTGCACTGGCTAACATCGTTCATGGAAAGGAGGAGGACATGGCGGACAAACCCGCAAAAGGACAGGTACAACAGGCGCCCCAACCTTGGGGATTACTAACCAATGGTCATTACTTACAGGAGGGCGGTTTGCCTCTTGTGCGAAACAAGGTGGCCATAATCGGGTTCGCTCCGAGTTCCATGGGCGATGCCAGGGCATATTTTACTGACCCTGACACGGAGTTCTGGGGATTGAACCAACTCTATCTCCAGTTCCCGTTGCTGGTGCAGTATGCCACGCGGTGGTTTCAGATACACCCAAGAAGGGAATACGACATGGCTGTGCGAGACCATGCACATCACGATTGGCTCGCACAGCAGACCACGTTTCCCATCTACATGCAGCGCAAGGAACCGGACGTACCCCTCTCCATTCCCTACCCCAAGGACGAAATCATAGACTATTTTGGGCGCTATTTTACCAACAGTATTTCGTGGGAGATAGCGCTCGCCATTTATGAGACGGTCAAGGCGCGGGAGGCTACGGGAGACCCGACGGCAGGGTTTAAACATGTGTATATTTTTGGAGTTGATATGGCTACTGACTCCGAATATTGTAATAGTCCATATACTAAAGTGCTAAACGCAAACTTGGAATGGGTTGATATTGGTGCAGTTAAAGTTGGGGATAAGTTGATTGCATTTGATGAACATCCTGGGACGCTTATGCCAACCTATGGGAATAAACGGCAATGGCGTTGTACAACAGTAGAGAAAACAATTGAATTAAAACAACCATGTTGTGAGATATGTTTAGAGGATGGAACGGAATTGATTTCATCAAAATTACATAGATGGTTAACTTACCCTGAAAATGAGTACAAGTGGCGCAAAACAGAACAATTAGTTACACCACATCATCGTCCAGACCGACCATCAAAAATTGCGAAACTATTAGATGTATGGAAGGAAGACAACTCATGGGATGCTGGTTATCTCGCGGCTGCTTTCGATGGGGAAGGTTGCTGTCCACAAAATTACAGACCTAATACCCACAACAAATCTATTCGTCTTCAGTTTACGCAAAAAGATAACGGAATGCTCGGACAAGTTGATGAATCCCTAAGACGACTTGGTTTTGATTTTATTGTTAGTAAAAACAAAAATATTATAACTTATAACATTAAAGGTGGACGTCCAGAAATATTGAGATTTTTGGGGCAAATTAGACCACGTCGATTGATGGAGAATTTCAAACCAGACATGCTTGGGGTTATGTACCGTAAAGATGCAGTAGGCGTTAAAAGCATTAAAGATATAGGCGAACAAACTGTTATAGGTTTGAAAACATCAGATGGGACTTATGTCGCAGAAGGTTTTGCTTCTCATAATAGTGAGCAACGTCCATCTTGTGAATTTTTTATAGGTTGGGCACGTGGATTGGGTATCAACGTCTATATCCCCCCGCAGTCAGATATGCTTAAAACTACATGGTTGTACCCGTTCGAAGATGATTCATTGATGCGCCAAAAGATAGACGGAAGACGCCGGGAATTGAGACAACGCGTGGAGCAGTTGGCACAACAGGAGCAGGCGGGACACGATGGGCGGTTGAGTATTCTAGGTGCTCTGGAAAATATGAACTACATAAACCAGACGTGGTTACATAACCGCAAGTTGTTAACCTTTACGGAGGGACCTGGTTACGACCAAGACATAGAACCCCCCGATATGCAACTGGGATTCCCGCCAACGGGAAATGAATCACCAAAGGAACCTGTAATGGAACTCTATCCAGCCATAGAGAAACAGGATGACGACAAAAAGGAATAAACAATGGGGTATTTTACCAAACAAACAATATCTATTAGCTCTGAGACGACCACATGGTCTGGCGGCAAGGTAGCTCATAAGGGTGCGCCTATAAATGGCACCCTTTATGCCGTGCGTGTGTCGGCTGCAGGCGGAAGCACGAACAAGTATTGGGCTATACACGCAGGTGCTACCGATTTATCCAGACGGGCAATTCAGGCGACACCCAGCAAGACTACGGCGCTCATGCTATTTCCCAAACACCCTGCGGTTGATGCTCAAACGACGACCTACGTTCCACTGACAACGGCGCTGTTTGTGTCATATCCGTTTGTTGACGAGAAACCGTGGATTGTTATGAGTGGCACGCAGAAATCTTTCACGTTGACGCTTTACATTGACGGGGTGACGCCATCAGGTGGGTCAACATCAGCTTAAATGAACGGCTTGCTGACCCTGTGCGTTCGAGGGGCTTTCCCTCCTTTCACCCTCCCGTTGATACGTGCGGGGTTGGCAAGATTTTAATATGAATACAATAAAAAAGTTGTGCTCCTTACTAATATTTACAACATTTTTGTTGTCTGGTTGCATGACCATTGTGCCAAGTGCAGACTATGAGAATTTGGTTGCACGGGTTGAAAGACTTGAGAAATGGTCGGTATCCATAGACGGCAAGATTGCACCTGCTACCGCCATGTTATTAGCGGAAGAAGCAGGGGCACGCAAGGCGTGGTGGCGTAACACAAGGACTGGTGGCACGAACGCTCTTGATGGCATAAACGGTGCGAATCTGAGCGATGGCGATTTGGGAGTGGTGGCGATTCTCAGCGGGTCAAATGTTGACTTGTATTTTTACATATACGATTCGGACAACACATCTTCTGAGTCCGACCCTAGAGTGATAGAACCCGACACGGGCGGGAGCGGGGCGTGGTTGTTATGTGATGTACATGCCAATGCCGTGGAGAGCGATGCTTCAGGAGACGCTTACATATTGGTAAACAATTCCGCAACCCCAAGTTCTCCCAGTGAGGGATGGATTTGGTATGACACTACGGATAATAGATTGGAATATTACAACGGCACAAACGTTGTTTACATACAACCAACTGGTGCTTTAGTAGGTACTGAATAGGGACTATTTATGAAAATATCCAGCAAACAGATACGCAAGATTCTTGCAAAGCAATGGCCGCACCTTGAATACATATGGTTATGGGACAATACATATTTTTCACTACCTCTTAGACAGGCAGAGGTATTGCTGAAAACTAGCAGAATACCAGACATGAGGTTTGTGCCACTGTTTTCCGATTGCGATAATTTTGCCTTGCAATTTTTGGCTGAAACCCGACGCAAGCGCTATCTTGCCGCCTACCCGTTAGACCCCAATCAGGAACGCACATTACCCGTTGACCAGGAATTTCCCGTGACCATGGGGTTTGCCTTTGGGAACTTGCTTCGCGGGATGGCCAAGCTGCATGCCGTAAATATATTCATAGACAACGAAGAGAAAATACACCTTATCGACACGACGCCCATGGAAAAAAGAATTTGGGAGG
>Ga0209427_10009185_pt1 | contig 11049 bp, 6 predicted proteins | sample DeeMarSWOR136_30_FD_187465 | JGI IMG/M metagenome (GOLD analysis project Ga0209427, IMG submission 187465) | Marine sediment microbial communities from White Oak River estuary, North Carolina - WOR-1-36_30 (SPAdes) (version 2) | ecosystem: Environmental > Aquatic > Marine > Intertidal zone >... | reverse complement strand
GGTCGAGATAGGCTGCTTTCCGATCAAAGTCCTCAGCTAGATGACATTTGTTTTCTCGTGCCGCGGCACGTGCAGCTATACGATGTGCCAAAGAACTCTTCGGACGCAAACTTATAAGTTTTTGGGCATCAGCAAGCCCTTGTCTGTATTCAAAGCCCATTGAATTCCAAAAAGCTCTCACAAAAAGTACGAAGGCATCGAGTGCATCGTTCGGGCGCGCCGAAAATACAGCAGGTGGGTTAACAGAACTCTTTAAGCCGGCTTTCCTGATCAGATACCTAATTTGCGCTGATGTAGGGCCTTCGGCTCCCTTGAGTTCTTTGCTTTTCCCTATGACATTGAAACGAAAACCCATAAAAGTTCCCGCTGCCACCAACTTATCCGGCAGAAGCATCGGACAACCACTCCAACCGTGACCGACTTTGCCAGCTCCCATTAACGAGACAAACTGAGGGACGGAGTTCCGAGCAGCAACGAAATCAACCGGCAGCTTCTCATACTGCATACCCAGCGACTTACCGACCGATTCCTTTGTCAAAGAGCCTAATTCTGACAGTAGTGGTAGCATTCCTATAAACTCTATCTGTTCAGCCGACAAAACCATCTGGTCGTCTGCCAGCGACAGGGCAGGATGTCCCCGCCATGGGACTCGAAGAACTGCCAGATCAAGTTCCGCATCCGCACAAATGATTTCGACATTACAGGCCTCTCCAAGATACGGACTTAACACCATCACAAAACTATCTGTTTGAACTTTGCCTATTCCATAGAACTCGTCTACCTGGTGTTGATTGGTAACGAGCAAAGTACCGTCTCCTATTATAAACCCATTTCCGGCGGCGACATTATTTCCTACTTGTGAAACCAAAAGAGCTAGCGTGTCCTCTGCTTGGATTGGTTTGGCTACTTCCGTGTTCGCTTCACCGGCGTAAACAAACGTCAGAAGGATCTCAAACATTATCCATGTTGTGACCTCTTTAGGCATTTGTGGTTCTCCATAACTGGGATTTACCATGAAACAATCTGGAAAATGCTTCGATACCTTGTACTTGGCTATGATATCCAAGATGTCTCTCAATGTCAATCCTTAAAGCATTCTTGCGGCTTTGCCCCATGGGGTGGCCAATTTATCATAATTAAACTCAAGTTGAATGGCCTCGATAAGCTTTATACCATCAACTTCTTGATTCTTGGTACGACTTCATATGGGATACTGCTCCCTTTTGTACTGCTCTGGCCTTCAACTCCTAATACCCACGACAATGTGAATGTGGTACCAACACCTTCACTTTCGTTATGGTCGATAATCTGCCATCCCTTTGGCTCCACATATTTCGTTACTTCCATATGCGCAAAGTTCTGTTCTGGCCTGCTGGTTAGGCTTTGACCGGGCTGGATTGTCCAGTTCGGCCATATCAGCTTTCGTGGCGCACCTACAACCCTACTACAACCAAAATGTCAAATAGCGTATAAAATCGCAAAAATTGTAAATCCATAAGATTTGTAATATCAAAGACTTAAAAAAATCTCAAAAAATGGTGAACGTATTGAACATCCGACTGCTCTAATCGTCGGCTTTAGGATCGGTTATTCCGGAAGACCTCCTGTATAAACCGCACGCTCTTTTGACAGAATCTTAATTCCACTACCTTCTTAATGGCGAGCTTATAAAGGAATATTGTAATTTAAAGCCCCAGAAACAATCAAACCAAGATAGCTGCGCGGATGGAAAGTTATCTTACATGAGATTCTCAGCTTCGCCAAGGGCGCGTTCTTTTTTTGAGATTAGAAAAAATATCTTTGAAGATCATGACGTCTTCGACGATTTCGAAATCGAACATACCAGCGAGCATGTGGTCGGCGCCGTTTTCCAATACGTAGCGGAACGCATCCTGTGGTGGGATCGCACCGGCAGCCATGACTTTAAAGGCAATCCAGGGCTTCGCGACGTTCCTCATGACCTCGATAGTCTCGTCGGGATCTTTGCACCAGTAGCCCGGAATCTCCTGATAGGGATTCTTCAACTCATGAGACTTCGGCCCGGTGGGATAATTATGGTGGTGGAACGTTTTGATGTAAAAGTCGTTCTCAATACCATGCTTCTCACATGCAACGACGACACGAAGGTCGTGGGCCCCTACACCGGAGGGGACACCATAGTCCTTGGCGATCTCTACCGCCTGTCGGATCAGGTCGACCTTACCTTCGGCGATAAGCCGATCGGAATGCACACCCCAGAGATAGATGGCTTCGGTGCCGTTATCAACAAGGTCTTTGACCTGTTCAGTGTAGGCCTTCATGCCAGGCTCGACAGGTGCAGTCGGGCAGATGATCCACTGCATTTTGCCGCCGTAGCGGGAGCGGTACCTCTTGAGCATTGACACGATTCCAGGCGGATTGTGAATCGAGAGGGTGTTGATGCCGTGCGCCTCAGCCAACGCCATAGTCTCATAAATTTTCTCTTCAGTGTTGTAATTAGCGGTGAGATTATAAACATACTTCAGGTCGCGGCTGTGCGTGTAATGGGTTAGAAGGTTACCACCGAGTAGCAAACGACTGACGTTTAAACTACCTATTTTTCCTTGTGGCAATTTAGCTTTCGAACCAGGCTCTACTCGGATAATGAGGCTGTCTGTCTGGGCACTCTTAGCTGAATCAGGTGCTAAGATACCACCTGCAGATGCAATAAGGGTTTTTTTCATAAAGTTACGACGGTTCACACGCATAGACATGTTTTCCTCCTTCGATACAGAGATATTGTTTTTATCAGGCATTTCTCATAAACGTCGTATTACGATACTGCTTAAGAGCTCAGGCTACATTGTACCAGAAAGTTCATCGGATTTCATCAACTTTTCACTATTGTTGTCGCGAACCTTGGATACGGCTTGTTCAAACCGTGATCAAATCCCACAGTCTGTTAAGCGATTCGATGGTTTTTTGAAGAGCAGCATTGTCCTCCATCCTGCGAAGTTCCTGATCAAAGGGTTCACATTCGACAGGACCATCGTAACCAATTTTCGCCAGGGCGTTAATAAATCCCCTCAAATCGATCACTCCTGTAGTCACAGGCAACCTGCGTTGGTTATCGACTTGTTGATCGGTTGGGATGCCAGCTGGAGCGTCGTTTACGTGAACGTGGATTATGTCTTTGTTCGATAGCTGAAGTAGTTCTTCCACTGTACCGTGTGAGGTGTACCAGTGCCAGCTGTCCAGCAAGAGCCCTACGTTTCCTGTCCCGATTGAGTTCACAAGTTCCATCATACCCAACTGGGTACAGATAAACGGAAACCGGTAACGCACCCGAGATGTTCTGGGTCCTACGAATTCCAGGCCGAACCGGATGTTGTTGTCTCCAAGCACTTTTGATACCTCCCGAAGTCGTTTCTTATGTTGTTCGAAATTCCGCAGGTATGTGAGTTCATTGTGACCGGGCATAATCCAGGTCGCCATACGTCCCACGCCCAACTGCCTCAGGACATTAGCCTGCTTGGGCAGCTGCGCGAGGCCCTTGTGAAATTGTTCTTCATCTCTGCGGAACTGAACGGGTAAGCCGCTCGTGCCGTATCGAATGCCCTTTGCTTTCATTGTCTCGACCCAGTCGCGAATCTCAGCAGACGATTTGCCCTCAAATTCACCCAAACTTGGGGTGATGCTGTCAAAACCATACTTCAGTGCATACTCTAAAGCTTGTTGCTGGTTGGCCCTGACGCCTATGTGACCATGCCCCAGATTTTTATAGAATTTGACTTTATTCTTTATATTCGATGCCTGGACGGAATATCGGGCAAAGTAAATCCCTGCCGCCCCCGCAATCGCCGACCGGCAAAACATACGCCTCGTTATCGGATGTGATTGTTTTGTTTTTGGCTCGGTCATAATCGTTCCTCCTATTCCATTTTCAAAGTTGAGTAAATTGGTAACCAGCGGATAAAACTTGCATTTCTTTAACAACATCGACAAGAGAAGTGTAGCGTGGAAGATAGATGAAGTCAATTCAAACCTTCTACTGAGCGAAAGGAAAGACAGACTATTCTTTACCTTTCCCGACCAATCCTAATCGTATACTCTCTGAGGTGTGTCTCGAAAGGTTCTTTCTATTATCTGAATCTTCAAAAAGCATAGACAGGTTGAAGGAGGCACTCTTTGGTTGGACGGCGCTTGTTATCAGCAAAAGAATTTCTGCACTTCAGCCACAACCGTGGTTAACAAATTAGAGGAGCCGACTTTATAACTATTTGTTAACTCGTCCCTATCAATTTGGCGATTCTTCGAGCAAGAAACCCCCTATATTGGCCAACAACACTTCATAGGGCAAATCTGGCGTGAGGAGATTCTTAAAAGACGTATTGAATTGAAGGAAAAAACTGTTCTTGAAAGAAAATATTATAATAGTAAAATCATAGAGAAAGGAATTGGAGTCGCTCTCTAATCAAGAGACCTTTTTGTCTCATTTATGTTGACGATATACATTTAAAAGTGTTGGGGGGAAAATTGTCGGTTTAGAATTCGCGGCCCTGCAAAAGGATGGGCCACTATGAGAAACCGGTCATATTCAGCGAAAGGAAGAGTAACTATGAAATATTCAAGATCGACTTCATTCCAATTGCTGTTAATACTCTGGAGTTTGATAGCGATTTGTGTTTCGGGTTGTGCTACGCCTGAGCCCGAGCTTATCCCAAGAGAGGTACTTTTTGGCAATCCGGTTGAAAAAACAGAAAAAATTGGTAAACGTTTTCAATGTATGTTGCTTTTGTAAGTCAAGTTGCGGCCTTTTGTCGTTCCGGTTTTTGCTAGTCGTAATTGGTAAAACCGATCCGCATACAGCCTCCTCCTTACTCAAGCTCAACAAGCATTTCGAGCACCTCAACGCGAACCGCATCTGCAATAGAACGATCCTTCGCCCGATCCCAGTAGATCATCTCCGGCTTCAGCATGCATGATGTAACACGGTCGGCGGCGGTATCCAAAAGTTTCTTGGCGGAATCAACAGCCTTGCTTTTCACTCCCTTGCCTTCCAGAATTCCAATCTTATCGCGCAGCATGCGAAGGTATTCGTAGTCCTCTATCCCTTCACGGATGGCCTCCATGTGTTTGCCACCGGTGACGGATTCCTTGTCAAGAAATAACGGTGTATATGCCCCCAGTTTCGATAGATACTCATTCCAGGAAGATGAGCCGTTAGAATCGCCAAACGCCCAAAAACCTGAACCACGCGCCTGGTATTTCCAACAGAACCAATGCTGCATCCGGTGATAGCTGTAAGGGTCAAGCAGTTTGCCGGGGCCGCTGCAAGAGTAGAACCACAATATTCGTCCGGCATCTCGCTGCTTGACATAGAAGTCAGCAAATCGCTTTCCCTGTCCTATCCACATCGGTAAATTTGTACAAAGCGTAGTACTCAACTCAAACAGTTCAGGTGCTGCCTTCCACGGCTCCTGCCACGTCGGGTCCTCCCAGATTACGACTTTCGGCTGCGCCGACTTTATGACTCTGGCATATTCAATTATGATCTTGTCCTGCTCATGCGAGTGTGGTTCATCCACCAAGAGCAGGCCCAACTGCTGCGGCCTGATGTTCCACTTGGCCAGCTTATCGACCCACCAGGTTATCCATTGAGAAACCGCCTTCCTGAAAGGCGCCGTCCCCATTTCAAAGCCGCTGAAACGGTTGCCCACCGAAGCGAACACGTAGTAATTGCGTACATCAGGCCATCGCGCGAGCCATTTCCGGAAGTTCTCAGTCGAAGGTTCCATTGTCAAGTTTCCTTGAGCGTCATACTCACCCAGGGGCATGGCACTTCCAGTCGCCCAGGGTGTATCAACGAAATGCTCGCGCAGATGTGAAATCAACGCAGTTCGATTCTCCGGCGTGACATCATACCGATTATCCTGATCTGTATAATCCCATCCTCCCAGATGCATCGTCGGCTGGTCGGGGAAGGTGAAGGGGTAGATTTTTAGCTTGACAGGTATGCGAATCTTATCATTTGTGATTACGATTTCGCCTGAGTATTTGCCAGCCGGGATATCCTTCGAATGGAAACTCAGCCATACCTGCCGGGTCATACCCGCAGGTATCTCAAATCTAAAGTGTTGTTCTGCCTTCTTTGCAAGCGGCAACGCCGCAGCAACTGGAACACCAGACTTCGTGTCAGTGAAGGGCACATCGTGCACACTTATGTAGTCGGGATTCGGCCCGCCGGGCAGGCCCAGAATAGCCACATCGAGTTCGTGATCCTCCGGACCAGGATTGCTCATATTGAATGCCGCGCTGCGGTACTCGTTCCTCATCATAGCCACGTCGATTTGGGCACCATCTCCATTCGGCTGCTCGGTGGGACTCAACATATCCCAGCGGTTTTTCTGCCAAACGACAAGCTGCTTGAGACCCTTCTTTCGCCAGGTGGCCCGCTGGACCGAGAAGATGCGCTTATGCAAGCTGTTGAGCGGGAGGACGGTCCTGAAGTCCCGACTCTGGGCCTGTTTGAAATTGGGGATTTCCTCTTCTATGACATCAAGCTCCTTGTCCAGCTCAGCCGGCTCGGTGATATCCTGAAGAGCTTTCCGTACCGCTGCAAGATCGTCCCGGAGCCTTCTCTTGACACATTGGGTTACGATTATCTCGTGGAAGAAGTCTGTTACGTCCTCGATTCTCCGTCCATCAGGCCGCTCCGATAGGAATTCGTCAGACCCACGATAGACTTCGATCTCATCAACGAATATGTATGCTCCGCTCCCGCTGACAATGAGTTTGACATAACGGCCGCGAGTCCTGAGCTCATCGGTCCGGAAGCGATGCTCCGAATACCCCTCTGTCTTCGGTTGGCTCTTCTTGGCGGACAGTACCACCAGATCACCGGCATACAACCAACTCTTATTATCATCGCTCACGAGAATGAGTATCGATACAGGCCAATGGACGCTGGCAACCCCCGCTGCTGTACTGAACGATACTCCGCATATTGGCTTTACTGCTTCGAGGTCGATGGTAATATAGGCCGGATTTACACTCCTCCAGCCAACAGTTCCGGCTTGCGTCCAGAAATAGCCTTCAGTATAAACACCATCAGTCAACTGAACCTTGTCGCCGGGGTCGGTGCAGTGCCGGTAACTCGGTTTCGGATCGAGGGTGTATTTTTTGCCTTTGGCGATGTTCTGCTGCCCCCCGCAAGCTGAGGGAATCCAGCACGCAATCAATACAAATACAAACAACTGCTTCGAAGATTTCACGATTAGCTCCTTGCAATCAAATCCATCATTTCCCGTCAAAGAACGTTTGAGATTATAGGATTCCTTTGTGCCTGCTGTCAAGCAAGGATTACAAAGCGATAAGTAGCGAACATTAGCTGATATATCGTAAGAGGATGCCTCAAAAAAAATTGTGGCAACAGAGATTTTATCATTTGATTTTGAGCTCTTAATAGATGTCCTCTTCACTTTCATTTTATATGTCACCGTCACCTTTTATGCATAGTACGTCGACAAAAGCGATGTGAAAAGTGCTGACATGATGTTTGAGGGGCTATGATATACGTTGGGATCGTCAAGGTGTTGAAACCATTATGGCATTATTTGCTTAAGAGCAGTCCAATGGGTGAAAAAACTATTGGGAGAACCAAAATCTGTCTGCATAGTCGTGCCAGGATTTTTTAGGTAAACCCAGATAGCTATGAGAATCCATTTCTTACTTGACTTGGCAGTTAGGGCGTTAATTTGGTATATTAATCAGATTGCTAAGGCTTGTCTCTGCAGCGAGTCTACTTTTATCAAGAAAACTGCCTTGAGCGAAGTCGAACACGTGGATATGTGCCGGTTGTGTCCATCTGACCTGACGAAACTTTGTAGCTTTTTTCATTATTAGGAGAATATGCCACGATTTGAGCAAGGATTCGCAACTTCACATTTTTAATAATGTTATCGGCCGCCTTGTACTTTTTGGCTTTGTCCGGATACTCAAAGTGATTCGGAAGGTAATGAATGAAGATTCTCGAATAAATATAGTTCATCGGCTATGCCACCGTTGGGCATAAGAATAGGAAGTAACCAAAAATGAAACCACGAAAACTACTTTGTTTGGTTTTTGCATTGACGTTTATCACCGCTGGATTTGAGAGCGAAGCGAACAAAGTCAATAAATTGAACAAATCACCTCTCCAGGCTGCGGCGGATGGCACAATTGAGCAGGTCAAATTGCTCCTCTCAAAGCGCACTGATGTCAACTCAAAGAACAAGTTTGGCTGGATGGCTTTACACTTCGCGACAACTCAGGGCTCAGAAGACGTGGTCGAATTACCTATTACTTCCGGTGGCGATGTCAATGCAGAAAACAAGGGCGTCGGCGACTTCCAAACTCGATTCCTGACATTCTGCGACCTCGCTGTAGCGGAATTCAACAAAGAGATCACTCGTTTTGCCGACAGAGACAACGCCGATCCGACCACCCATCACATGCCTTTCTTCGAGGATGCCCATGCGGTCCGGGCACTGGCGGTGGCCTACGATATGACCGGTGAGCAAAAGTATCTTGATGCCTGCCGGCGGTGGTCGGACCACATCATCGAATACCAGTGTCGAATGATCCCCCCAGGGGCCTACTACATGAACCACTCTCGGGCCCCGGGCGAGGACCACGGCCAATGGAATGTTGCCGACAGCGGCTCGATCGCCATGGGCGTTCTGGCCACGGCAATCCGCTGCGATGATCCGACTGAGAAAGCGAAGTACCTCGAGTCCGTCAAGGCGTTCGCGAGACTTGTAATGGAGAACTATGTAGGCCCGGAAGGGGGCATCAGCAACGGCCTTTGGCCGGCATACGACGGCCAGTGGTGGTGTTCGACTGCCACATTCGGAACTATGGCATTTGTCCTTTACCAAGAAACGGGGGAGAAGAAGTATCTGAAGGTGGCCAAAGGTGCACTAAACTGGATGACTCACCAAGACTTTCGCGAAGTAAAACCGATTACCTTCCAGCAGCGGCCATCCGGGATTATCTTCTACTGTTTCGAGCTCTATGCCACCGGTTTAAGGTATCTGAAGCCGGACAGCCGACAGTACAATCGTGCGATACGCCAAATAGACCTGGCCCTGGATTGGATGGCCAAGAACCAGAAAACGCGAGGCGCCAACGTACCCCACTATGTGGTCCGCAATGTCGACATGGCCGGCCTGCCCTACCTGATGTACGGCTTTGCCCGGCAGCTTCCCCAGCACCGAGGACTCATTGGCCCAGCTGATGGCGAACTCCGCTACATTGGTGATCTGCTGCTTCGCAACGGGACGCCGAACGTCTCCCCTCTTATGGTGTGGGAGGTGATGACCTGGGGGATGATGTCATACGCCGAGAAGCTGAGCCCGGGGGCCCTGCACCGCAGCTCGAAGTAGCTCCGAGGCGTGACATCCCTCAAATCATGAGCCGTTGCGGCCAAGCAAACCAGCGTCATCGCTTTCGAGGAGATCCTAACTACCTTCAGTAACGGACACATCTGACTCGGGAAAGTCGACTGGACCAACACGTACCTGGCTGCGAGATTCCTCTCGTCCAGCGAAGAACCAGTAGCTTGGATAGCACGGCCCTGACGCTGACAACTATCGTAGGCTTATAGAATACAAAAGGCCTGGAAGTAAATTGCCGTGAAGTGGAAAGTCCCCATTATGGAACTCGAAGGTAACAAAGGTAAGACATTCAAGGTGACAAGAAGAATTCCTAAGCCGTTAAGCTCATATCAATCTGGAATTTGAACTTGAGACAGCTCGTCTTCGACAAAGGACTTGTCTTCGGGGTTCGGAACGTGAAAATAGATGAACTCACTTGCCGGATCTCTGAATTCTGTCAGCGTGAGTGTCAACTCACGGTCACTCTCAGATGGATACCAGGCCCTTGCGGGCCAAGCATTGAGGCGACCTGTTATCCTGCCACCTGGAAAACGCTCCTCCTGAAAGGGTCCTTCCGCCGACTTTGGGTCGATAGTTATCATACGCAAATCCATGGATTGCACTTTCAGATCAACACGATCTCCTTGGCTCCAGACTCGATCGATAACAACCCATTCATCTGCCCGCGCCGTGCGTTCTCTCTTGCCGTTAACGTATATGTCACACTCATTCAGGCACCAGCTCGGGATATGAAATCTCACCGGGAACTTAATGGGCTTTTCGGGGCTGATATGGATGGCAACGTCACCGTCACAGGGAAAGTCTGTTTCCTGCCTGATGTGAAGCTCTGTATCGTCGCTTAACTCAATTTTCTCTTCAGGCTTGGCGTAAAGATTTATATTTAGTGCAGTCTTCAAAACCCTCACCTTGCCTGTTGTGAAATTTTCGAGGCCGACTTCGCCGGACGAAAACATTCTACCGTTCTGAATCAGCGGTTGGTCGTTGGTGTTTGACACGATGTTGGCACGGTTAATGCCGAAAACCAGCGGGCCTCTCATTATTGCAACTCGTCCAACCTGTGATTTTCGTCCTTTGATAAATCGCCATTTCATGGGTATGTTCAGTTCCACCTTGTTTCCCTTTTGCCACTTTCTTTCGATAATATGCCAGTTGCCCTTGCAAGCTCCGGTCTGTACTTGGCTATTCACAGTCACGGTGGCACCATCAGACCATCTTGGGATGCGTAGTTTCAATTGGAAATCAGTAGTCTTGTCGGGATTCACGTGAAGAATCACCTTGCCTTTGTACGGATAATCGGTTTCTTGACACAGGTTGAGAACGGCCCCATCAGCAAGGGTAATCCTTGCGTCCGATGGCGTGTAAAGATTCACAACAACGCCTTTCTTGGTACGATAGTAAACGAACTCCGGAAGTCTTGAGATTACGCGGCGGTAGTTGGAGGGGCAGCAATAAGTATCACGGAAATATCCGCCGCGGGGGCACTCAAATGGAGTATAGTAACGAATTCGCCGGCCATCTGGGGATTGGGCCGCAAATAGGCCGTTGTAGATTACACGTTCCATTATATCGCCCGCCAGAGGCTCGGCACGTAGCCGTCCCCACTCATCGAGCAAATGAAGAAGGTACGCTGTTGCACAGGTTTCGCCCAGATTTC
>Ga0209427_10009184_pt1 | contig 11050 bp, 8 predicted proteins | sample DeeMarSWOR136_30_FD_187465 | JGI IMG/M metagenome (GOLD analysis project Ga0209427, IMG submission 187465) | Marine sediment microbial communities from White Oak River estuary, North Carolina - WOR-1-36_30 (SPAdes) (version 2) | ecosystem: Environmental > Aquatic > Marine > Intertidal zone >... | reverse complement strand
TGAAGGCGGCATCGAGCAACCTGCCTCCCATCTGTTTCCTCATGAAGACGATGCGAAGACTTAACATCGTGTGCACGGAAAAGAGAAAGAGGAATACCACGTTGAGGTGGATTCGGTGGAGCAGGTCTGCAAATCCCCTGGGTATGAAGGGAAAATTGCCCGTCGCACGGTATCCGGTCACAAGCATAAAGAGTACCACTGGTATGAGAAGGTACGCAACGTACCGGTTTAACCTCGTCAGGAATCGGTTCATCACAACGCTTTTTCCCTCCCCTGCCTGATGGAAAAAAACATTAACTCAGTGTCGAATCCCGGTCAATGAAAATGACTATGCGGGCTATCCAACAGGAAGAACAGTACACAGGTGCAGAGAGGTGCAACCATGGCCGGTGCGAGAAACCTTGGAGCTGCCTACAATTCCTGGAAATAGATTCTAAAAGATGTTCCCTCTCCCAGTTTCGAGTCAATTTCAATCCGTCCGTTGTGCTCTTTGACTATGTCAGCCACCGTGGGAAGGCCCAGGCCGGTGCCGATACCGGTCTTCGTTGTTTTGAAGAGTTCAAAAAGTTCTGCTTTGCCTTTATCACTCATTCCTCTGCCGTTGTCCGATACCCGTATCATCAATTCTCGCGCTCCGGTCCGTTTCGTTGAAACTGCTACCAATCCTTCACTTAGTGGACAGGCATCGAATGCATTGGTAATGAGGTTGACGAGGCAGCGATAGATGTTTCTTGCATTAAACGAGCAGGGATCCACTTTATCTCCCAGCTCCATGCTGAGAGATATGGCACGCGCTCTCGCCTCTTCCTGAAAGAGATGCACAACATGACTGACCAGGTCATTCAAACTCGTTCCCTTCTCCCCTTTGTGCGCCGCTGGGTCATAGGTCAACACGTCAAGGGACAGGCTAGCCAGGCTTTCAATGTGCCGGTCGAGTATCTCCCATGCGGCTCGTATATCCCTTACATTGTTCGCTTCGATGGCACGCTTTATGATGTACGAACTCCCTCGCAGGGCATGCGCTATGTTTTTTATGCAGTGCGCCAGTCCGGCTACCGTTTCACCGATGGATGCGAGTCGCAGGGCAGAGAAGCTCTGGTGGAGAAATTTTTGCTTTTCAACGGCAAGAGCGACTTCAGTTGCGTAGGTCCGCATAAACCACTCGTCATCGGCCGTGAAGTATCCCTTCTTCGCATTGGCAGCAGTAATGACACCAATGACCATCTCTCCAGAGCTCTGTACAGGTACTGCCAAAAAGGAGTGGGTTTCACAGTTGATCTGTTTATCGAAGGAACGGTTGAAAACCGGTTGGTTCACCGACATGAACTCACCACTCAGATCCCTCAAGTTTACGACTTCGTTGTTTGCCGCAGCATACCCCACAGCACTGTTGTTATCGACCCCAATGCTGACACGATGCACCTTTCCTCTCAATCTGAATTCACCGTACAATCTTGGGGGGTCACCCTTGAGAAGAAAAACGATGCTTCTCTGCGCTCCCGTAATCCTCCGGGCAGCAGTCGTAATTTCCCTGATCGTCGTATTGAGATCGAAGTGTGAGTGAAGTCTCTCGTGTATGGAAAACAGGTGCTCCATCTGAGAAATGGTATCGTGTAGCTTGTGGGAACCCTTCACTCCCTGCGCCAGTTTGAACAGGTGAAAATCTTCCCCCTCCTCTCTCTTAACGAGCTGAAAAAAGTCGCATGCAAAACAGATCTCCCTCTTCTCGTCAAACCTGCCCATTATTTCGTCAAAACAGGGGGTGTTGGGTATCGACCAGCATATACGGCCTGCATTCTTTCCCCCGTTCACGCCATTGCTGGTTTCATCAACCACAGCGGGGCATGGATTCTCGGATTTCGGACCATGATTGCACTGAAGTTGCTGCCAGCAGTTCTTTTTCACACTCGTGCTCATTAATTCAGACACCCGCGAGGAAAGAGCTGTAATTTCTATTTCTTGATCAACTTCGAGATAGTTTTCAGGAGCACTTCAGGTTTTACCGGTTTCTCGAGGTACTCGTCGGCATCCGCCTCCATCACCCCCTTGAGCGGATACTTCGTGTCATAGATATGCTCTGCAACGCCTGTTAAAAGAACCACCGGTATTTTCTGATATTCAGGCTGGGATCTGACCCACGAACAGAAGTGGAAACCATCCATTTCAGGCATCATCACGTCCAGCACAATGAAGTTGGGTTTTTCTGAATCCATCTTTTCTTTGGCTTCCTTTCCGTTCATTGCAGTCACCACTTCATACCCCTCTGGTTCGAGGGCCATTTTGATCAGCTTTGACTCATCGATATTGTCCTCGACAACCATGATTTTTGCTTTTGACGGCATTTTTTCATCCTCCTTTATGAAGTGCAGGCCGTGGAATAAGGCCCGCCCGTTTTAATATCTCTGGGACCCTGTGCTCCCACTCGATGGCCTGAATGTGAACTCCACTGACTCCAGGAATTTCCCGGACATGCTCGATCAATTCCACGGTTATTTTAATGCCCTCCTCCTCCTGATCCTCCCGTGCCTTCTTCTTATCATCACCTGCTGAAGATCTTACGTGCTCCATTCTGGTTATCAGAGATTCCGGGATGCTCACACCCGCGACCGAGCTATTCATGTATTTCAACATCCCCAGATTTTTCGGCACAATGATCCCCGCAAGGATTGCCGTACGTTCGTGAAGGCCCATATCGACGATGACCTTCATCTGTTCCCTGAAACGATCGATATCGAAAACCCCCTGGGTCTGGATGAAATCGGCGCCCGCTTCAACCTTCTTCTTCAGCCTGAGGGGTCTGATTTCAATGGGATCACCGAGCGGTGTCCAAGCCGCTCCAATAAAGAGCTGGGGTCTCTTTTCCAGGGAATCACCCCCCTGCTGTACCCCATCATCCCTCATGCCCTTCAGCGCGGCAACGAGTTGAATCGAGTCAATATCGTACACGTTCTTTGCACCTGGGTGTCCCTTCAACTTTCCTGCCGCCCCGAAAGACTGGTGATCACCGGCAATACACAGACAGTTTCTGATACCCAGTGCAGCGGCTCCGAGAATATCTGACTGTATTGCAAGACGGTTTCTATCCCGGCAGGTCATCTGCATAACCGGTTCCAGACCCTCCTTCATGATCAGCACAGAGGATGCGATACTGGAAAGCCGGACAACACCGGTCTGGTTATCGGTGATATTAAAGGCATCTGCCATTCCCTTGAGCAAACGTGACTTTTCAAGAACAATCTCCCCATTGCTGTCCATGGGAGGACCGATTTCCACCGTCACCGCAAAATGTCCTTCACTGAGTACTCTCTCGAGGTTGCTTCCGCTCTTCAAAACAGCTGTGTCCATATCTTCAATCATCCTTCGGGAATTAGGATATCGCTCTAACCCGTCGCTTCAGCTTCTGGCTGGGTAACGAGCTCTTCATGGACGACTCTCCGGGGACCCCCATGTCGGGAGGTCGACCAGTCACGGGGAGGCACAATCTCCTCCAGGCGATGCAGGGTTCCCATTTTTTTCATACGCTCGACAATGAGGTTCCAGCCGCAGTCGACGTCGGGGCTGATCTCGCATTTTCCATCCTGGCTGCCGCCACAGGGTCCGTTAAGTATGGATTTGGAGCATCGTGCAATTGGGCATATGCCGCCTGTCAAATGCAGTATGCAGTTACCACAACCGGCGCACATCTCGACCCACACGCCCGGCTCTATTGCAGCACCAAAAAATTCGGTGTTTACACCAGGGAAAACCGGTACAGATTCGAGTTTATCTGCAAGAAAGTTCACCCCAACCCCGCAACCAAGGGAGAGAACAGCTTCGACTCCTTCATTTTTCACCCTCTCCACCAGTGGTGTAACAAACTCGGGCTCACACTGCCGGGTTATACAGTCTTCCAGGATTTCGACTTCCCTGTCCTCCTTCAGAAAGCCGATGCGCATTCCCGATGCCACCACTTTGACTTCTGACTCACCCCCAGCCAGGCATACTGTGGCACATGTGCCGCATCCCACGATGAGTATCTTTTTGTAGTTCTCGATGAAGGATTTGATTTCACTGAGCGGTTTTCTCTCTGCTACTATCATGGCGCATCATCCCTCTATTGATCTGAAGTAACTTTCTTCTCGAAATTTCCCAAAAACTGGTCCAGGAGACTTCTGCCGAACCCTCGGTCTTCCAGTAATCTATCCTCTCTCCCTCTACACCGACCTCTACCAGGACCTTTTTTGCCTGACGGATCCTTCTCAAAAGCCTCTCCTCGGCTGTGGGATACAGGCACTGGCCGTTGGTGCAGCCGATAATGGTAAGTCCATCCGCACCAAGCTCGAAGGGCGATAGTATGTCAGGCACACTGAGCCGCGCGACGCAGGGAACAAGTATGGAATAGACCCCCGACCTCCTGTATTCAGCCGCTTTTTCCGCTATGAATCCTCTGCTCGTTACCTCGAACAGACAGCAGTAGGAAATAATCAGGGGGCTGGGGACCTTCTTAGGTGTCATACCTGAAAGCACCCCCTGAAGTTGCTCTCTCATCTGATTTGTGCCGTATCGCTTCAGAGCTATAGCAGCTGCAGGGCACTCTGCAGCGCAGAGCCCGCATGCCTGGCACTTCTCCTCGGGCATGATGGCTGTCTTTTCAATCGTTGCCACACCAAAGGGACATATTCTGACGCAGGTGAGACAGGCTGCACATTTTTCTTCATCCGCCAGTGCCCCTGTTGTGCAGGCAAGACACCGTTTGGACTCTGCAAGCGCTTCCTTTTCAGTAAAACCCTGCTCGACTTCAGAAAACGCCTTCAATCTCAACTCCGGGGAAAGAAGCTCCACAGTTACAGGTGTCTGTTTTTTTATCTTTTCAGCGGTTTCGTCCGGGAGCTCACACAGTGCCGGCAGTTCCATGAAGGGTTGTTTGAGCAGATCTCCGCTGTCCACATAGTGAGCGATTGCCTTTGCAGCCCTGTGCCCGTCACGAACAGCCTCAACCGATGAGGCAGGTCCAATGAGCAGCTCACCGCAGACGAAAACCCCATTTCTAGTCGTTGAGAGGGTCTCAGGATCACACTGCAACTTCTCACCGGGGCTCAGCTCAAGGCTGCTTCCTCTCACGCAGGTAAGGTCTCCACGCTGACCTATGGCGATGATAACATTGTCTGCCGATACGGTCGCAGTATCAGAATCATCGAATCGCGGATTGAATCTACCATCGGCGTCGAATACAGCAGTACACTTCTTCAACTCGAGTCCCCTTACAAAACCGTTTTCAGAAAACACCGATTTGGGACCCCAGGAATTCATGATAAATATCCCCTCATCTTCAGCTTCCTCGATCTCCCATTTCCATGCAGGCATTTCCTCAGGCGCTTCGAGACAGACCATGTTCACCCTTTCGGCACCCAGTCGCCGGGCGGAACGGGCAACATCGATCGCAACATTACCCCCGCCTATTACCGCGACACGCTTACCCATGGTTGGGGGTTTGGGAGATAGCACGGACTTTAAAAAGGGAAGGGCCAGCAGTATACCCCTGCTGTCGATGCCGGGAATATTGAGGGTACGGCTCTCTGATAGACCTGTTGCGAGAAGAACTGCCCGGTAACCCTGTTCAAACAGATCGTCGATCGAATAATCTCTTCCGATCACCAAACCCGTTCTCAGTTGCACGCCGGCGGAAAGGATATCCTCGATGTCCTCCTGTACCACTGAGTATGGCAGTCTGTAGCGGGGAATGGCATGTCCTAAAAGCCCGCCGGGCGTCTCAGATCTCTCAAAAACCGTTACCGGAAGGCCCATTTTTACCAGATCATAGGCAGCGGTAAGACCGGATGGTCCGGAACCTACAACGGCAATCTTTGCATTCTTCTCATGAGGCGGCGTCAGCTTTTTTCGCCTCGAGATACGGTAGTCTCGCGTCGCTTCAACGACAAAGCGCTTCAACCGCATCAGACCCACAGGAGCATCCACCTTTGCCCGACGGCAGTTCTGCTCACAGGGATGATGACAGATCCTCCCGCATACCGAGGAGAAGGGATTCGCTTCGAGCAGGAGCTCTAGTGCCTGTTCGTATTCACCCAGGGATATGAGTTCGGCGAGCTGACGTGTATCTGTGTGAACTGGGCAGGCTACAACGCAGGGTGCATATAATTGTCCAGCTTCAGAGGGCTCTTCCATACCTTTGCTCCCTCAAGATCTAACACATGAACAATTATGCGCAATTTATCTTTGCTATCAGTGTACCCGCTTGAAGGAATATTGCAATAGATTCTTTTATTGCATTTTTGATTGCCAGAGCTTATGCGTACCACATTATCGATGCATCCGTGAACAGTAAATCATGCGAGAGGACATTGAAGAATTGGGAAAACCTGAAAGTGGATACCCGGAAGGTTAAAGTGGGAAACAGAAATTGAAGGATTGAGCCCGAGCTCCTGTTCGTAGAGATAGGGAACCACTATCCCCTTACAAGGATAGTGGTTCCAATTCTTATATGCTACCGCAGATATCCCTTCTTGAAGGCAAGCTCGGCATTTAGAATCGAGCCCGGTGCCGCACCTCTTCTCGTGTTGTGGGAGAGCAGCATAAAACGAACCCAGTTGCCGATCACGCGCACACGGCCCACACTCACCGACATACCCCATGCGCGCTCGTAGGGCTCACCGGCATTCACGTCGTACCGGTGCTGGGGACGATCAGGCTCATGGCGATACAGAACCGACTTGTCGGGTGCAGTGGGCAGGCCCTTGACGACATCGGGTGATTCGAACCGCTCGAAGAGCTCGATCACCTCCGCCTCACTCACGATCCTGTCCACCTCCACCTCTGCCACCTCGAAATGCCCGTCAATGGCAGGAATGCGGACGCAGCTTGCGTGCAGTTCGAAACCCGCGTCCTGCACGGTCCTGGACGCAGGATCATAGGTGCCAAGAATCTTCTTAGCCTCCCGTCTCATCTTCTCTTCCTCACCACCGATATGGGGGATGATGTTGCCCAGAATATCGAGGGAAGGCACACCGGGGTATCCGGCACCCGACACAGCCTGATAGGTAGCGACGAAGACCCTTCTGATACCGAGAGGATCCACCACCTTCAGCGGTAACACCAGTCCGGTGGTGCTGCAGTTCGCATTGGTGACGATGTAACCTTTTTTCCCCGCAATCATGTCGATCGTCTCAGGATTGATCTCGGGAACGAGCAGAGGGACATCTTCATCCATGCGGTGTGACGCTGTGTTGGAAAAAACTGCTATGCCCTCTTTGGCAAGTTCCCTCTCGAGTTCCACCGCAACATCCGAAGGAAGCGCTGAAAAGGCAATTCTCACACCGCTTTTCTTGATATCCTTGACATCGATGGTGATGAGTCGGATGTCTCCTATGGACTCAGGCAGCGGTGTGGGCAGCTTCCACCGCTCCGTTTCCTCGTACCGGGTGCCGCCCCTTCCAGCGGATGCTGCCAATGCGCCGACCTCGAAGTAGGGATGATCGATGAGAGCCTCTATGAATCTTTGCCCTACCATTCCAGTCGCACCAAGAATTGCAGCTTTCAGTTTTGCCATTGAATCCTCCCATAGATAGTCTACTAAAAAAGCCCACCTTGTTTCGGTGGGCTTACTTTACGCAGTACATAAAGCTACCCCACCCGTTCCCTCTTCGTGGTTTTTTTCGTCATGGTGGTAGCAGTGGAAAAAAGATTCATCGCTTACATTTCCTGTCTTGGGCCTTTTAATTAACCCCAAATCATGGAAATGTCAAGGTTTTTTTATGCCTTGCCCGAAGCTCCAAAGAGACGGATATATGAGATCACACATTCCTTCAACGATCTGATCACAGGTGGAAGAATTCTTCTCATGTCCGTGCCTTCAGGGTGCTCGGCAAGCTCCCGGCGCAGGGCATTCAGGAAGGTGATCTGAAGCTGGGTTGAAATGTTGATCTTTGCAATGCCTGCACGGATGGCATCCTCGATGCCTCCCTCATCCCTGTCAAGGATCATGCCTTTACTTTCCGCCTCTCTCTTCGTCCTGATCACACCCGAGGAGCCATGAAGCACGAGTGGGATCCCGGTACGGCTGGCAATCTCTTCGAGATGCCTGATGTTGAGGGGTCGTACCGCTTCGGTCATACCGTGCACACTCCCGCACGCAACGGCAAGTGAATCGCACCTCGATTCCCTGACAAACTCTTCTGCCATATCGGGGAGGGCGTACAGCTTTCTTGTAAGCTCCAGTGCATCGTGGGAGAGTTCGATCGTGTCAGGCACCTGAATACCCGCAGCATGGAAATCTTCCAGGCGGGGGATCTTTCCAAGCTCCGCTTCGACAGGCACGCCGCAGGAGTGGGCAATTTCCACAATTTTCATGGTCATTTCCAGGTTCGCCTCGAATGCCTTCCTGGACTGCACCTTGTCCACGAGGATGTGGGATGAAACCTCCTGTTTTCCCCGCTTCTCTCTGTACTGTTTCAGAAGTATCTCGGTTCCGTCAAACATGAGGGATGTGAAACCCGCCCTAAGGCATTGCACATTGAGCTCCAGCGACATGCCGTGGTCGAGATGCAGAACCACGGGCACCGTGGCATGCCGTGCCGCAGTTCCTATGAGACTGACCGCCAGCTCCAGTCCGGCATATTCTATCGAGCTCCTGCTCAGCTGTATGATGACGGGTGCCCCCTCCTCTTCGGCAGCTCCCACGATGGCTCTCACAGTCTCGAGATTATGGGCGTTGAATCCCCCCACCGCATACCCGTTTTCATATGCCTTCTGCAGAATATCTCTGCTCGTGACGAGCGGCATGTTACCTACTCCTGGAGCATGATGTATGAAACTCGACTTTTGCTCAAATATACTCATGGAAAAGTGGGACGTACATCAGAACGGAATCTGGCTGTTCATGAGGAACGTAACGCCGCGATGATCGTACCGGCGGAAGTCGTACTGGTATCGCAGTTTCAACCCGATGATGAACCGCTTTTTCAGGATTCGTACATACTGGGTGGTTCCCGCAATTCCGTGTCCGTACAGCGCCTGTGAAACGAAGCTCCAGTCGTAGAGCGGCCGGTCATAGGGGTAGAGGTGGGAGAATCGGTTACTGTCGGTAATGTAGTATATGAGAAGAGAGGATGCACTGTTCTTTTTCCCCTTGAGTATGAACTCTCCAGAGAGGCCGGTTCCCACATGAAGCGGTTCCCCGGTGCCCATGGGCCCACCGATGCGATTCTCTAGGATACCCTGTATCTCCACATCTCGTCTCAAGCGCTGAACGAGACTCAGCTTCGATGTGAACTTGAGTGAAAGGTCTTCAGGGGCGTAGTAGTAATGTTCGATGAACTCCAGATTATGACGGAGCTTTAAAAGACTGTTTTGCAGCAGGGGTACTTCGATTCTGTGGTTATAGGAGGCGCCTCTCTCCTCCATGCCCCTGCCTTCGGGTGAGTAGAGCTCGGAGTAACCATAAATCCAGTGAATAAAGCGCTTTGGTCCGCTCGTGTGATAGAGGCCCAGCAGGCCACCAGACAGGTTGTTTAGTCCCTCTGGCATTTCAAGCCCGTGTGGGTTTACGAAGGTGGCGGGAACATATGCACCCCACAGGATGATCCCTGTGTGGTTGATTTTCTTACGCAGTCCCGCTGAAATGGCAAGGGAAGCAATGAAATCGTCTTGGAACTCTGGGTAATAGGAGAGCCGCCTGTAGAAGGTACCTGCAGCCTCCCCGAATATCTCTAAAGGCTCGTATACCTTGAAGTACACACTTGAGGCCATGTAGTTCTTTCCCCGGAAGAGGTGTGCAGTCTTGTCGCCCTCCCCTGGATCGAAGTTGTAGTAAGGATCGATCAACCGGTCGAACTGTGAATAGAAAAGGGTACCGCCCATCATGAACCGGTCACCGTTTACCGACAGGTTGAGCCCCGCAAGATACTCGGTCAGATTGTTACGTTTTTCCCGGTCACCACCATTCCCGTAATCGGCATCATCGCGGATGCAGGAGCAGAGGGGGTTCTTGCAGGAATAACCTGGAGGAAAGGTGTCGAGATATCCCGTAAAATCATCCTCATCCTCATCGTTTGGGATACCATCGTTATCGTTGTCGTTGTACCTGTAGTAGTCGCTCTCGCCAGCCGTGCAGTCGAACCGGTTCATGGAGATGAAGGGCCGAAGTGTTACCGCACCGAACTGGATCTCCGCAGTCAGGCCTTCCAGGAGCACTCCTTTGGAAGTGGAATTGGACGGGTAAATTCGGTCACGAACTCTCGCCAAGTCGTAATAGGGGTTGTACAGGATGAGTGGGTATGAACCTCCGAACAGCAGTCCCTGCCCGAAATAGGGAATGTAATTGCCGGCAATGATCTTATTACACCCAATGATATTTGCAACCTGTACGTAATAACTGCCGTTCTCGTAGAACCCTGTCCCCGAGTCTCGCATATATCCCTGAGGATAAAATCCCCCCTCACCGGAGCCTTTGACGAGCGTGAGCCCCGCCTTGATTTTGGGTGCCGGTGCAAGAAATAAGCGGTACATGAGGTAGAGGTTCCTGTAATCAAACGGGTCATCAGACTTGTAAAGGGTCCTGAAGGTGAATCGGTTGGCCTGCTCTCCTGCGCATGGTGGTGTGAAACCCATGAGGGTTAGTATGCAAAGCAGCAGGGCTGTCCATATCCTGCGCATCACTGCGGTATATCCACGGTTTTGTTTGTGCTTCAGTGTAGCACAAAAATGAAAAAATATCAAAATAATAATTTTATTTATTATTTTATTATTAATATTTAGTAATGTATGAATATTATCCTCAAGTAGTGGCTGTACCTGCAGGAACTCCACCTGCCATCGAGATCATCGGTTAATTGAGATAAACAAGAAAAAGTGAAAAAAAATTTTTAGCACTCTTGACATTTCCTTGAAATGGAATATAATAACAACGCTAACTGAACTTAAGGAGGTAAACAGTCATGAAAAAAGCGCGTTATGTTTCATTTTTCATTGCTCTTCTTGTCGCCGTGGTTCTATTTCTACCTGCCATATCTCTGTACGCTGGTGGAAGTAAGGCATTGAAACAAAAGCTCAACGAGTG
>Ga0209427_10009182_pt1 | contig 11051 bp, 9 predicted proteins | sample DeeMarSWOR136_30_FD_187465 | JGI IMG/M metagenome (GOLD analysis project Ga0209427, IMG submission 187465) | Marine sediment microbial communities from White Oak River estuary, North Carolina - WOR-1-36_30 (SPAdes) (version 2) | ecosystem: Environmental > Aquatic > Marine > Intertidal zone >... | reverse complement strand
ATTGACTAACATCGTACCTCCTAAAGCCAGATGGAGTTGAAAGTAGGTAGGAATCGAATAGACAACCTGTCCCCAGTACCAGAGTGTGGCCCTCAGCGGCCCCAGTTCCTCCGCTATTTCCCTGAATTCTTCCTCGAGCTCGATAGAGACGGAATGTTCCTGTATGTACCTCTTCATGAAGGACAGGATCACCCGGGCCAGCCGGGGAGGACGGGAGGGATTATATCTCATGGTTCAAAATTCTTAACCAGGTCTCGAACATTGGCCCAGATGGTTTTCTGAAGTTCGAAGGCGGACAGGAGCGATTTTCTGCCGGCAGGCGTCAGGGCATAATAAACACGGCCGTGAACCCCTCTGCCTGCGGGCTGTTTACCTTCTGTCTTTCTTATATAGCCTTTTCGCAGCAGTTGATCCAGGGCGTTATAGAGCGTCCCGTACATTATGCTTTTTCCCGTGAAAGCCTTGATTTTTTTTCGGATAGCCACTCCGAAGGCCTCATCTTCAAGGCTGAAGATTGCCGAAAGGATGATCTGTTCTAAAACCGTTAATACTCTCATGATCGAATATCCTTTAATACTTTCATAACTAATTATTCTTTTAATACGTATTTTACGTACGTTAAATACTCATTATATAATACTTCATAAGAACAAAAAGGTTGCAAATTTTTCCTACAATATCCCGGAATGATCTTGGTAGGCACAAACAGGCATAAAAAAGCTTGTGCCCGTGTGCTATATATATGACAAAAAAGACTAAAATCCGCTAAGAAAATGATACCGGGGCTAAAAGAAGAATTAAAGTTAAGTCGCTGATATTATTGATATTTCTCAAAAAACCGAGGCGTTAGGCATCCGAAAATGCCTCTTTTCACCTGTTTTCTGGTCAAGATATTAAAATACAAATTCAGTGCTCTTGCTCTACTCTCTATCGAATGTGTCAGCTTTTCTGTCTCAGTCCCTTTTTTCTATTAATCAACTTTTTCCCCACCTTATAGCCAGAGGCAAGCCTGGCTCCCAAGCCGAAATAGGCGTACTCAACTCCTGAGGTAAACACCAAGGGACGAACTTTCTTCACGTCAGGTTTTCCGTTGGTGAGGCATTCATCGTTTACATGTACCTCTTCAATCTGCCCGATGCAAAGAACGTGAGTCTTAAAATCCACTTTCTGCACCAGGCTGCATTCCAGGTTGACCGGACATTGCTCAATTAGGGGAGCAGTTTTTAATCTGGCATAGAACACTGTAAAACCGCAAGCCGCTACTTTATCATATTTCATCCCCGACACAAGTCCACAGTAATCCGTTTCTGTTACCAGGTCTTCTGAGGGTATGTTTACGGAGAAGGTCTGGTTCTCTTCGATACCCTGATAAGTGTAGCGTTCACGGCGGATGGCTATGCTCAACATGGGTGGCCTAAGGTTGGCAATCCCTGCCCAGGCAACCGTCATGAAGTTGGGTTTTCCTTTGACATTAGCACCGATCAGAAGGGCGGGCTTGGGATAGAGCAGAGTCCTGGATCCAATTGTGGTCTTTTTCATTTCCGGATTCTCCGTTCAATGATATCTTGAAATGAGCTTATCACAGTCAAAACGGCAGAGTCAAAGACTGGCAAGGAGAGAAAATCAAGATGTTTTATCTTCGCACTTACCTATCCCCGTGTGCCACACGTGTGATAAGAATGACTGAAATCCGCTAAAAATATAATACCGGGACTAAAGGAAGGATCAAAGGTAAGAAAAAGCGCTCATTACCCTGATTCGTTGACGAGGGCTCAGAGTAAACGAGAATTCGTCAATAAAGAAAATTAATCCATATGATGGTCAAATCCCCTTCGAGTTCAGCACGACAGGCTGTCGGTAAAGAAAAAGAGAGGGCCGCCCTCGCGGGCGGGCCCTCTCGAGTCTTTTTGGCTTCCTTGCCCTAGTAGTCGATTGTCATCAACAGAGTTCTAACTGCCGACAATAAGGCTACTACTTGATCTGGCCGCATCATCTCGTTGTCTTCGTGGTCGATGATGTGGCAGTGCCAGACGTATCCATGACCGCCGTTGGGATCGAAGGGGAAGTGTTCGTTTGCCGTGTCCCCTACGATAACATCCGTGGGCGCCCAGCGCACCATGATGCGCGTCACCTCGCCCGGGTATACGATCACGGTATCTTTCCATCCGGCCTCATGAGTCAGTGGCGGGAGGGCGGGACCCTTCTTTGGATTAAGGAAGGCCGTGACATCAGGATTGCCTCCCAGAATGGGCGTTCCATAAACGGGATGTGTTCCGGCGCCGATATTATAATCCAGTGGCGGGCCGATGGCAGGAATGAACACGCCGCCGAACGCCATGTCGTAGGCTGCGGTGAATCCCTTGATGTTGAAAGGCTGACGGTTCATGAGCTGGAACTGCACCAGGTGCAGATGGATGGGATGGGCATCAGCCGTAAGGTTGATGATCTCCCACAGCTCGGTATCGCCCTCATTGGGCAGCTCGGAGTAGTAGGTGAAAGTCCCATCGCTATTTTCGACCGGAGTGAAATCCGCCCGGGGAGTTCCCGACCACTTGGTATTGTTGACAAGCACCTCCAGCGGTCCCCCAGGGCCCATCACCTCGTTCAAGGTGAGCTGGCGAGTCACAGCGGGAGTCACTCCAGCGCCCGGTGCGCCTAATACTGGATCAACCAGGCGGACCATCGGATTGCGAAGCGCTCCAAGAGTGGACGGGTCGAAGCTTCCATCCCCAGGGGCGGTGTTAGACACGCGAAACTCTATGATTCGGCCGGTTGTGTTCTTCCTGGCCGGTTCTCCGTTTGGGAACGGTGTTCTGGCATCGTTGCGCAGCTGTACGGGAAGTGGGTTTGGAACAAGTCCCACACCATAAAATAATTCGAGGTTTGCAATCCACGCCGGGTCATTGAAGTCCACAATCACCTCGTAGCGTTCGCCGGGACCAACAACCAAGCTCTTCGGTCCGCCCCTACCTGTGGCATTGGGATCGATCAGGACCGGATTGTCCAGGTAGCCGCCGTCAGTACTGATCACATACATGGGTGGCCCTTTTATCCCACTGACCGGATCGATCAAGAACATATCGTAGAAGCGGGCGTTGGAGCCGTTCAGGAACAGCAGGCGGTAACGCTTCCTGTCGACATCCTTGAAGGGCCACACCTTACCGTTGACCACGATGGTGTCTCCGACGAACTCCGGTAACCAGAAGGGGTGTTCGGGATTTATTCCCAGGTTCGGGAAAAAGAGCTGTCCGTTCGTATCGAACATACGGTCCTGGATGACCATCGGAATAAGGTCGGGCAGGTTTGTGGGAATCCCGGCGCTAGCATCTTGGATGATATAAGCGCCCGCTAGGCCGGCGTAGACGTTGAGGCGGGTGATGCCCAGAGCATGATCGTGAAACCAGATGTTAGCTGCCTCCTGGGTATTGGGGTAACGGTAGATGGTATAGTTGGCATTGCCGGCGTTGTAGGGATCGTCAAACGAATAGTAGGCATGCCCGTGCGTCTTGTAGCCGGTGGCTGGTTGGCTGAGGAACCAGGCGTCTGGACCGCCATCGAGCTGGGGAGGTACCTCGCCGCCGTGCAAGTGGGGTACGGCCGGTATGGGGCCGGCATAATTCGTTAAGGCTCCCATCTCGCCTTTCGGGTCGGCCCAGTGCAGTGTCTGGTCGGTCGAGGTCTTCCAGGCCAACAAATTGCTGGTCGCGGTGGTCCCGAGGTTGTTGACATACTTAATCTCGGTCGCAGTGCCCCGCGTGGAGACAATCACCGGTCCGATATAGGATGGGATCGCTGTCTGACCTTGTTCAAGATAACCCCACACCCAAGTCCCGGTATAAGTGCCCACTGCCGGTACGAAAGTTGAAGGCATTACCATGGACTTGAACTCGCTCATGTTAAGCACGATCTGACCCGTACCTGCGGTTATGACATGAAGGTCGGGCAGCGGATCGATGAACTGGGCGATCTTGTTGCCGGGCAGCGGCATCTGAACGCCAACTTGAGCTGAAGCCTGGCTACCTTGCAATCCCCAGAAGACCATAAGGCCCAGGACGACTAATACGGTAGAAATTGAAATAACTTTGAGCTTCTCAAAAAACTTTTTCACAATTACCCTCCTTTTTAAGTTTTTTTTACGTCAACTCAAACTCGTATTGCTAGATTTTGTCTTTTCACCTCCTTTCAAAACTCGGCTTATTCGAACAACTTCAAACCGGGGATTGGATGAAAAATGAGTAAGATGCTAACTCCTGGCTAACGAGGAGACGCGAATCCTTTACTCATTCCCGCTTCTTTTCTCCTTATAGACTATATTTCTTACTATTATTATTAAATCTATATAATTTATAGGAATTTTATTTAAATTTTTATCGAGATGTCAAGAGATTTTTTCAATTTTTTGAATATAGTTTTCGGTTCCCTGGAAATAAGGAAGGATTTAGCGCCTGAAGGCTTCTACGATTTGATATTCAGATGCACATTTGTCATGATTTTTCCCAACAATAAAGAACCAACTTGAGATAGATAAACTCGGGAAAACAATCATAATCTCCTGTCATCAGCTCCGATATGCGTTTTATTTATTGAGTTTATGATTTATCAGAAATTGTTTTTTGATAATATTTCAAGACTCTAATTATTTGCTATTTTTTCTGTCGGCTGATATCCTGATTTGTTTTTAGTCCCTTCCTGTTCTTATCCATTTCGCCCAATCGTCTCTATGGTTTTTGTGCGCTTCTTGAGCAGCCTTTTCCCAGTCATAGGGTATTTTAATATGCTCTATTGTCCAGCCCGTGTCACTGCCCGATAAAATCGAATACGAAGCATGCGGGCTTCCTGACTCCATTCTATGAAAAATCGGGAGATCATCGCTATAGGCCGGCAACCCAACACTGCCAGGGTTTACAATTAGCTTCCCATTGGGCAATTGAACAGTCCCTTGAATATGGGAATGCCCACAAACAATAATGGGCTGCTGAATATTTTCCAAAAGATGATTTAACTCAGCATCCGGTTTTAATCGGGGAGTTCCCAGAGAGATATCCTCCAACAGATAGCTTTCATCGTTTGAGGGAGTGCCGTGACAAAGGAATATCTCACCAGCCGCCACTCTGGTTTTAGGAAGAGTTTCCAACCACCGAATTTGTTCATCAGATAATTGCTTTAAGACATGAGCAAGAGTTGGATTTTCTGACGATGTCTCGATATTCTCATAGATAGATCTATCCTGATTCCCCTGCACCGTGAGCATCGAGAAATCTTTCAATAGGCCGGCTGTTCCTTGGGGATCTAATGGCCCGTAAAAAATGTCTCCCAGATTGATTAAGTTCTTGATTCCTCTACCTGTAATATCTTTTATTACACTTTCCAAGGCCCAAACGTTCCCGTGTATATCAGCTAATAAAGCAAACTTTTGAATCACATAGACCTCCTTGTCTGAATTAAATCTCTCCCCCCTCAGGATACCTCTTTAGGTGGAAAAATACTATTGGAAACGCATTCAATATTGGAAACGCATTAAATCATATGTCATTGCGGGTGAAACGAAGTAATCTCATAAGAATAAATGTATTTTTTCTTTACGAGATTGCCACGCTACGCTCGCAATGACAAAAGTGTGATTCGGGCAGGCATTACTTATTTTTTTCTAAAGGGAATGGGAATGAAGTCCTGTGCTAATGAGTAAAACGTTAACTTATCCCAAATTGAGTTAAATGGGCTTTTTGCGTTTTTCGAGGGCGAGGAGGAAGGCACAAAAAATCGCCGAGAGAAAGACCATGCTGATGAGAATAAGGAAGAAAGGAAGAACTCGGGTTACAACCGGTGAATCGAAGATATTCCCCAATCTTATAACACCCTTGATCCCCAGAAATATGCCTCCTGCGATAAAAACGACAAAGGACAGCACCTGGGGGACGATCAAAGGTCTCAGGGCTTTGCGCACCATCTGTTTATCTGCTCTTTTCCTGGTAAAGACTCTATTCCATACGGCTCGGGCATCCGGGAGGTCTTTTTTCGGCATATCGGTTTTCCAGGCTTTCTCTTTGAATCGATTCATCCAAGTATGAACAGCCACAACATCCTTACAGACCGGGCATTCGGATATGTGTTTTTGGAGTTCGGGCTTGAGTTCTTTATCTCCAAGACCTTCCATGACTTCCTTTTCCAAAGGACATATCTTTTTTTTCATGATTGGACTCTCCCTTGAAGCTCTTGCCTCTTCAAAATTCTGGCTAATTTTTCCCTGGCTCTGAAAAGTTTAACTTTGAGGCTGCTCTCTTTGGTCTCTGTCATCTCTGCAATCTCTTCGTAGTTGTATCCCTCAACATAAGCCAGCCAGAGGAGCATTCTTTCTTTGGGCTTAAGCCTCTTGAATGTTTTCTCCATATCCAGAGAAAAATCAATTTCTGACTGCGGGCCTTCTTTCTGCATTTTCCTCATATACGCCCGCTGTCCCTCTTCAAAGGCTTTTTTCTCCACTTTCGACCGTCTTATTTTGTCGAGAATAAGCCTGTAAGCGATTCTGTAAATATAGACCTGCATATGTTTCTCGTTCTGAATGTCGATCTTAGCTTTGAGGAACTTGTAGAAGGATTCCTGGAAGATATCATCAGCCGTTTGCTCATTACCACAGATCCTATATATGTAAAACCAGAAAGAACGGGAGTATCTTTCATAGAATCTCTCCCAGATTTCCTTCCGGTTTTCTTCCATATGCAGGGTGCCGTCTTGGCTTTCCTCCAGATCTTTCTGCTGGAGCGCTGCATTCAGCGGATGAACAATGCTGCTCAACATGAGGACTCAGCTTGAATTGTCCTTTTCAATTATGCCCCATTTCTTGCTCAATGTGTAGGAGATAAAGGTCGAGGCAAGAAAACCCAGGCCGAGCGCAATCAAAACAATCCCAAAAGCCAGGAAATACTTCATTTCTCCTGGAAAGATCTGCCCGATAAGGATTAAAGAGACTCCGATAAAAGAGATGATGATCCCTCTTGATAGAGAAGATAAGATTTTCTGTCTGGGAGCCGAGCCGTTATAGGAAACGAACTTGAGAAATTTATTTCCCTCTTCGGATTGGATGAAATCGTTAAACTCCTGAACTGTCGTGAATTTCTCCAATATTTTGTTCTGGAGCTGACTCTTGTGTCTTATTCTCAGCCATTCCAGGACGGCCCAGATCAGCCATCCCATGAAGGCGAACATCAGTGGAAAAGCGACTATCGTCAAAAAAATATCTTCGGACATCTTGACCTCCATAAAATTAAAATCACTATACAGACGGCTGACCTGCCCGCGAAGTTAACAAAAATATATAACTCGGGGACAGATTTTACTAGGGCTACGGTCTCCGATGAAGATGAAAATGCGTATCCGGCCGCTCCCTTCAGGACACAACAGAGGATCGATCTCACAGAATTTGCGGATCATCTCGGCCTATGCTTTTGAGAACACTCGAATTGACGTTCTTCCATATAGCATGAAGATATTTTTATCTTCGCCTGCAGCTATCCTTATGTGCCGCTGACGAGATAACAATTACTGAAACTCGTTAAAAATATGATACCAGGACTAAAGGAAGAAGGAATAAACCCTAAACATTCTAAAATTGCTTGAAAAAAACAAAAGTGATATAACTATATTTTAAAGGGGGAAGATCAATCATAAAATAATCTTTTATAAAACTTAAAATGCTCGTCAAGCTTTCTCTAAAGAAAGAATTTCCTTTAAGGAGTTTCTCGCTTTTTATTCTATTCGTCTTTTTTATCGTCGTTGGAAGCGTTCAAACAGAAATTCAGGACTCTCAAAATTCAGCTCGAGTGATGAAACAGGTTATCCAAAGCATCGCCAGAGAGAAGGCCAGTTTTCTGGCGGAACTAAGCTCGATTTCCGGCTTCCTTGAATCTCTGGCTGAGAATCCCCGCATTATAGATGAAACAGCTCGTTTATATCACATAATGCTCGATGCAGACGAGCATGGCAAGGACGGCACACCTCTTCGCGCCATACCATCCGGAAAAGAGCTGTACTCCATCTTCAGGATGATGGCGGACAGAGGCCTGCTTGACAGTCAAGAAAAAATCAAGGTTGCGGACACGATGCAGCACATTCCAATTATGAGATGGAACATCACCCAACTTCCGGATAAAGTCAAAAAGAAAATCATCGCCATTTACACAATTGCTCAAAGCACTGCTCCTGAGAAACTAGTCTCCGCGCTGATAAAGAATAACAGCAGCCTCTTTTATCTAGGCAATCCTTTTAAAATCGACCTAAAAGGACTGAATATCCCGATGACCAGAAAAAGCGCAGCAGGTATGAAGATCAGTGAGAAGGCCCAGCTCGCCTATCCTCCGGAAATAAGGCAGGGATTTCCCCGTCAGTCGTGGGCAAGAACCTATGGAGAAATATTAAATGGTGGAGCATACTCAATCCAGCAGACGGATGACGGCGGCTATATCGTTGCTGGCTACGAGACGTCTCTTCTTGGCCCGACAGGGTATGATTTCTGGATCCTCAAGCTTTCTTCAAGCGGACACACAGAGTGGCAGAGGGCGTATGGCGGAAACGGGCCTGATATGGCCCGCTCCATACAGCAGACAATCGATGGCGGTTATGTCATTGCAGGATACATCTCTCCAAGCACCCTTGCAGAACGCGGTTTCTGCGTCTTAAAGCTTGACTCTGCAGGAGATATCGAATGGCAGCGGGCTTGCGGCGGAAACGATGAGGACTGGCCAACCTCGATCCAGCAGACGAGCGACGGCGGCTATATCGTTGCCGGCATAACCACATCTTTTGGTGCCGGAGATTACGACTACTGGATTTTAAAGCTTTCGGCCTCAGGTGATATCGAGTGGCAGAAAGCCTATGGGGGGAGCTCTTTTGACAGCGCCACATCCACTCAACAAACCAGTGATGGAGGATATATCGTTGCAGGATACACTTCCTCTTTTGGTACCGGAGGAAGTGACATTTGGATTCTAAAACTTACCCAGCTGGGAGATATCGAATGGCAAAAGACATACGGAGGCGTGGGAAGCGAATGGACGACTTCGATTCAGCTGACCACTGAAGGTGGCTACATCGTCTCCGGATACACATCTTCCTTTGACAATGGGACTGGCGATATCTGGATCTTAAAACTTTTTCCAAGCGGAGATATTGACTGGCAGCGTGTTTACAAAGGTAACTCCTCTGATGGCGCCCACTCCGTTCAGCAGACAGTCGACGGCGGGTACATTGTCGCAGGATTCACCGAGTCCTTTGGAGTCGGACGCCGTGATGTCTGGGTCTTAAAACTCTCTTCCTCCGGGAATGTCGAGTGGGAACGGGCTTATGGACACAGCGGCGACGACTGGGCGCATTCAATCCAACAAACGAGCGACGGAGGGTACATCATCGCAGGCAAAACCATCTCCCTTCTCGGTGCCGGAGGTGGTGATTTCTTGATCATAAAGCTTGATTCGAGCGGGAATATTGAAAGAGTGCCAGAACTTGTCCACAGCTCAACCGCTGAAGTCTTTGACACTGCAGTCATCCCGATAAACACGTTCATAACAGCTCAAAACACAGACGCCTCATCTCAAATCCCCCTCATCACAGTTCTAGACACTGATGTGACAGGTCATCTCCTTTTCAGTCCGCCCGCAGGGCTGACAGGAACAAAACTCCTGAACCGATCGCTTTCCCAGGCGGAATACATCAATATTCTCACCTGGGCAGCCAATCCCAACAATGACGACTTAAATATCGTGAAATACAGAATCTATCTCATGAATGTTGAATGGTACGGAACATACTTACTGGCTGAGGTTGATGCCGATATTTCTGAATACATCCATAGAAATAACATATGGAAAGATGAGGAATACAGGTACTATGTTACCGGAGTCAATGAGGAAAATGAAGAGGGCATCCCTGCTTTAGCAACCGTGAGGTAAACAAAGAGAAATTCTAATGAAAAAATGGGCCGTCATCCTGCTTTTTCTTCTCCTGCTGTCAGGATCAGCCATTGCTGCGGATGTGACTTTCAAATTGAAGGGAAGTTATTTTCACCCCTATGACACAGCCTTCAAGGACATTTACGGCGGCGGAGTGATGTATGGAGTAGAGGCCAGCACAGAAATCTCACAACATCTTGAGATGTGGATTGATGGAGGCTACTTTTCGAAGAAAGGCGAACTCTCTATGACCAAAGAGGAAACCAAGCTGAGGATTATCCCTGTCGGAGGTGGATTGAGATACTCGCTGTCTTTAGGAAGCATTCATGCTTATGCCGGGATTGGAATAAACTATTGGATATACAACGAGACAAATCGCATCGGAGATGTGAATTGGGGCAAATTGGGCGGTATTATCAACATGGGGAGTTTTATTAAGATAAGAGGAAACTGGATTATGGATTTCTTTGTCAGTTACTCCTACTGCGAGATACAGCCAGCCGATTTTAAGATAAATATCGGTGGAATCGAGGCTGGAATCAGACTTGGCTACAGCATTTCCGGAAAATAACGCCTCCATAAACAGAAGACTCAGATTGGAAGACACAGGCGAATAGGATGAGCAAGATAACAAAAAAGATCATCAAGGGAAGTCTTTTATTTCTTTTCTTAAGCTTTGTGTTTATCTCTGAAATCCAGGCCCAGCAAATCAAGCTGCTGGGAGGGAATAATTTTTCAAGGTACGCTTTTTCTCCTGACACCTACATGGGAATCGACTGGGATACAGGGATCGAATTCAGGATAAAAAGCAACCTTAAAAATGGGCTTCTGATTGGTTTGGGGCTAGAATTCTCGTTGAATAAATACCTTGGTTTCGAAATGGATATCCTCTATTCTCAAAAAGGCTGCCACTCCCAGGTTTTTCGCGCAGACATTCCCGATCGAACAACAGATTACAGTTTAAACGCAATCAGCCTGCCGCTCCTCCTTAAAATCAAACTCAAACCTGTTTCCTCTCCATATGTTCTGTGCGGACTCGAATGTTCATACATTCTCTCTCACAATTCAAAAGTCACCAACGAACACGTAGTGGAACCATACCAGTATGAC
>Ga0209427_10009181_pt1 | contig 11051 bp, 7 predicted proteins | sample DeeMarSWOR136_30_FD_187465 | JGI IMG/M metagenome (GOLD analysis project Ga0209427, IMG submission 187465) | Marine sediment microbial communities from White Oak River estuary, North Carolina - WOR-1-36_30 (SPAdes) (version 2) | ecosystem: Environmental > Aquatic > Marine > Intertidal zone >... | reverse complement strand
ACCGCTTCTTTGATAGCGTCCTGAATCCAGGTTATCGGGTATAATTTCTCTGCGTCCTTGAGCTCTTCGGAAATCATCGGCGTCAGCATGCCGATATTGTCCTCGTAAAGGGTAAAAATGTTGGGTCGCTCATCGGTGGCGACGGGCGTTTTGACACCGGCGGTAACGCCGGGAAGTTTAATCTCGCCGCTTTGAATCCTTGACACTGCCTGTCTATCAGACGGAGTGTTGAGGAAGTAGATGTCCTCGGAATTACCATACTGCTCAATTACTAGACTTAAAACGGTCTCCCGTTTGACGGCTTTTTCAAGGGCTTTGCGTAGAGCTTCCTCCACCGGCTTGCCAGCTTTACTCAAGCTGCTTATCACGCTGGAGTTGCCCAGAAGGTCGCTGAAGGTTACGAAACGGGGAGAGCCTTTTTTTAGATATAGCATCTCCAAAATGTACAGGGTGGTTTTAAGCTCGGTAATGTCGCTGATGTCGGGCATCAGCCGGTTTAGAAACAGGTTTGGTATCGGGGTGAATGTCATACGGGTCGGGAAACCATGAAAGGGCTTCATAGCAAGCTTTGCTCCGCTTGAGCAATGTTTTCAAACTTTGTCAGGTCATGACGGAAACGCACCTTTATTTGGCCGGTGGGCCCGTTACGGTGCTTGGCGATAATAATATCTGCCAGCCCTCTAGGGTATTCTCCCTTATCTGGAGGCCATTCCTCTTCATTGGTATAGACTTCCTCTCGATAAATAAAAGTAACCAGGTCGGCGTCCTGCTCGATGCTGCCGCTATCGCGCAGGTCGGAGAGCTGTGGTATATGCGATGCCCGCCACTCAACGGCGCGGCTGAGCTGCGATACGGCAATCACCGGGACATTAAGCTCGCGAGCCAGTGCCTTGAGGGAGCGGGAGATATAGCTGATTTCCTGCACCCTGTTTTCATTCCTGCCTTCTCCCTGAAGCAACTGCAGGTAATCGACGATGATGAGGTCAATGCCGTGCTCGTAATGGAGACGGCGCGCCTTGCTTCTCATCTCCATAACCCTTAGCTGGGGGGAATCGTCGATATATATCGGCGCTTCCGAGAGCTTGCCGATAGCCTCTATGATTTTTCTTTCTTCGTCCTCCGTGCTGAGACCGAGACGAATACGCCTTGAATTTATACCGGTCTCGCTGGATAGCAGACGTTGCACTAGCGTCTCACGGAACATCTCCAGGCTGAACAAGGCGATGCTGGCGCCCTGTTCCACACCAGCGTTGCGGGCGATGTTGAGCACCAGGCTAGTCTTACCCATGCTCGGTCTGCCAGCAACGACAACCAGGTCAGAGCGCTGGAAGCCACCTAGGAAGTCGTCCAGCCCGGTAAGACCGGAGAAAACATGGGGGATTGGCTGATAACCGGCTGTCTCCGGGGAGGGCGGAGCTTCGAAATACCTGTCCAGCACCTGTTTGATGTGGACGAAGTCCAGCGAGCCCTGACGGCGCAATCGGAACAAGACGTCCTCGGCTCTGTTCAGGGCGGCGCTGACATCGGGGTCGGATTCGTAACCGATATCGGATATCTTATCGGAGGCGGCAATCAGCTGGCGCATTACCGATAAGCGATAGACGATTTGGGCATAGTGTTCAATATCAAGGGAGGTTGGGACGACCGATATAAGGTGGCTCAGATAGGCGGCACCACCACACTTTTCCAGTTTCCCTTCACGGTCCAGCTCCTGGGCTACCGTTATCTGGTTTATCGCCTCGTCACGCTGGTAAAGGGACAGGCAGGCTTGATATATCCAGCGGTTCTGCTCGCTGTGGAAATCACCGGGCTGTAAGAAAATGGCTACCTCATAAACAGCCCTGCCATCTATCAGCAACGAACCGTTTACCGCTTCCTCGGCATCGATATCGTGTGGTGGCAGTCTATCGTTCTGCATCTCAGCCGGACTCCTGTTCTGTTACGGTAACCTTTATCTTAGGCAATATATCCTTAGCCAGTCTTATGGTTATCTCAAAAATCCCCAGCTCACGGATAGGCTCGGGCAACTCTATTTTCCTCTTATCAATGACTAAATCACTTGCTTTCGACAGTTCATCGGCAATATCAACGCTGGTAATAGAGCCGTAGAGACGGCCTTTGGCGCCAACCTTGGCTTTGAGCGTTATTTCCCTGCCGTCTAGCTGGTTGGCCATCTTGTTGAGTTCCTCGGCTATATGAGCTTGCTTCTTTGATTGGGAATTGAGCTGTGCTTCAATATGGCTGGTTACTTGAGAGGTAACCAGTGCAGCCAGACTTCTGGGTATAAGGTAATTACGGGCGTAACCGTCGGCAACCTCTTTAACATCGCCGGAATTGGCTACATCGGGCACATCTTCCAGAAAAACGACTCTCATAAATCTTTGCCTTTCTAATAATTATACTGCAACCGGAATCGAAGTGGGAAGCTATCCCTCGATAAATTTTTTGACATAGAAGGCGGCGGTGGCGCCGTCGCCGGCGGCGGATACAATCTGGCGTATTGATTGGCTGCGAATATCTCCGGCGGCAAATATACCGGGTATAATGGTCTCCATACGCTCGTTGGTGATGATGTGCCCTAGCTTGCCCAGGGGCAGTATATCTTTAAGGTAACCGGTGTTGGGTTTTAGACCGATAGCCAGAAAGACGCCATCTACCTTGAGGATGGATGGCTTATCGTCGGTTACCTGCCGCAACCTCAGTTTTTCGACAAGGTTGTTTCCCTCAATCGCCTGAACTACGGTATTCCACCGGAATTCTATCTTAGACTCGGCGAAGGCTTTTTCCTGAATGATAGCAGTCGCCCGAAGCTGGTCGCGGCGGTGAACCACGATAACCTTATCGGCGAACTTTGCTAGGTGCAGGGCTTCATAAATAGCGGCATTGCCACCACCGACTATAGCCACCGTCTTACCGCTAAAGAAGGGAGCGTCACAGGTGGCGCAATAGGATACGCCCTTGCCGGTAAACTCCTTTTCTCCGGGAATACCGAGTTTCTGCCGCTCCGAGCCGCCGGCTATAATTACAGCACGGGCGGTAAAGCTATCCTGAGCTGTCCTGACCGCCCGGGAGCCCCTTTTTATCTTTAGGGCGGTAACATCGGCATAGATGGTCTCCAGACCGTATTTTGTCGCCTGCTCATGCATCAGACGGGTCAGTTCAGTACCGCTTATGCCTTCGGGGAAGCCAGGGTAGTTATCAATCCTCTCGGCTTCATTTATCATACCGCCTACCAACCCCTTTTCTACAAGAAGGCTGTTCAACCTGTCCCGGGCAGAATAAAGACCGGCGGTGAGACCGGCTGGACCGCCGCCGATGATTACAACATCGTAGTCTTTAGGCATTGGTGACCTCGCCGATTAGATGACAGATGTCCTTTTCTGCCGTTCTTTTAGCCAGGCCGATAGCGTTCTTTATCGCCCTTGCCTGAGAGCGACCGTGAGACACGATAACATTACCCTTTACCCCAAGCAAACAGGCACCGCCGTACTCCCGAAAGTCTATCCCCTTGACCAGAAAGCCCAGACCAACATCAGCCAGCAGGGCACGCCCCCGCAGGCGTTGACGGCCATTAGTGGCATCACTGGACTGCCTTAATTTTATAAACGAGTCCCCCAGTCCTTCGACGGTCTTGATTACTATGTTTCCGGTGAAGCCATCGCTGACTATAACATCGGCAGTTCCTTTGGCAATGTCGTTGCCCTCTATATTACCAATGAAGTTCAGGTCGGATTCTTTTAACAGCTGGTGGCTTTCCACAGTCAGACGATTGCCTTTGGTCTCCTCCTCGCCGTTGCTTAGCAGACCGATGCGAGGCAGGTCGATGCCAAGGATGTGCTGGACGTAGGTGCTACCGAGGCGGGCGAATTGGAGAAGGTGATTAGGACGGCAGTCGGCGTTGGCGCCAGCATCAATGAGGATAGCCGGGGCAAAGCGGTTAAGACCAACAAGACTGGCAAGAGCCGGGCGCTCAATGCCATCAATCTTTCCCAAAATGAACAGGGCGGCGCAGAGGACAGCACCGGTGTTACCGGCAGAAACAAAGGCAGAAGCCCTACCTTCCTTTATCAGGTTGATGCCAACCACTATCGAGGAACGCGGCTTGTTCCGTATCGCATCCATAGGGTGTTCGTGAAAGCCGATTGTCTGGCTCGCCCCAACGATGGTTAGATTAAGCTTCTTGAGGTGCTTGCCAGCCAGAACGTGGAGCACGGACCTGTTGCCCACCAGGGCGATGTTAACACTAAACTCCTGGGCAGCTTTTATGGCGCCCTTAACGATTTCGTGCGGGGCGTATTCTCCACCAGAAGCATCAACGGCTATTATCATATACTTCCTCAGCCTAAGAATTAGGCTTACCGAATAATCGCTGGTTGACCTATTCCAGTCCCTGCGTTTTCAATCATTATACCCCAGCCAGTTCTGTATTTCTAGGTGAAAATTGACCTCGATGGCTAGTTTGCTTGTTAGCTACAGCGGCTAATGATAGAATATTATAACAGGGAGGCGAAATTGCCGTTAAACGCCATAGTCGTCAAGGGTGCCCGCGAGCATAACCTGAAAAATATTGATGTGACCATCCCCCGGGATAAGCTGGTGGTCATCACTGGCGTCTCCGGCTCGGGCAAGAGTTCACTGGCATTCGATACCATTTATGCAGAAGGACAGAGACGCTATATAGAGTCCCTGTCGGCATACGCCCGACAGTTTCTGGGCAGAATGGAAAAACCGGATGTTGACTATATTGAGGGGCTGAGCCCGGCGATATCCATCGACCAGAAGGGTCCGGGGCGCAACCCCCGTTCTACGGTGGGCACCGTAACTGAAATATACGACTATCTGAGGCTGCTTTTCGCCCGGGCGGGACACCCTCACTGTCCACAGTGCGGGCGAGAGATTACCATGCAGACGGTGGAGCAGATTGTCGATGCCGTTCAGGCTCTGCCGGAGGGGACGCGAATCATGGTTCTGGCGCCGCTGGTAAAAGACCGCAAGGGTGAGTATCAGCAGGTGTTTGTCGACCTGCGCAAGGCAGGCTATGCCCGGGTTCGGGTTGACGGTTGTATCCATGAGCTTGCCCAGGAATTTCAACTGGACAAGTTCAAGAAGCACTCCATTGAGGCTGTTATAGATAGGCTGGTAATAGGACAGAGCGGCGGCCAGAGCCGCATCGCCGATTCGGTAGAGACAGCACTTAAACTGGGAGTGGGCGTGGTTATAATTGACATAATAGACGGCGGAGAGCTGCTGTTCTCGGAGCATTTCGCCTGTGTCCACTGCGGCGTCAGTCTGGGAGAGATTGCTCCCAGAACCTTCAGCTTCAACAGTCCACACGGCGCCTGCACCACCTGCTCCGGGCTGGGAGTCAAGATGGAGCTTGACCCTGACCTGATTATACCGAATAAGGAGCTGTCGCTGGCCGAAGGTGCTATTCACCCTTACCAGTGGCAGACTTGGTATCTATACTCGGTTGAAGAGCTGGCAAGAAGAAACGGCTTTTCCCTAAGAACACCGGTAAAGGAACTGGCGCCGGAGCAGATTAAACTCATTATCTATGGTGAGGGTGGCTTTTCCTATAAGTATCGCAACCGTTTTGGGCAGGAGAGGGAATACTTTGACGGCTTTGAGGGAGTGATACCGCGGCTGGAGAGGCTATACCGGGATACGGAGTCGGAGAGCTCAAGGACATACATTGAAAGGTATATGGTATCACGCACCTGTGCCGATTGTCAGGGCAAAAGACTAAAACCAGAAGCGCTGGCGGTTACTGTTGGCGACAAGAATATCGATGAGGTCAGCTCGATGTCGGTCACACAGGCTCTGAACTGGGTGGAGATGCTAGCATGCCCCGAGACAATCTTAAGCCAGCGGGAGCAGGTGATAGCCAGAGAGATTCTGAAAGAGATAAAGTCACGACTCGGTTTTCTGGAGAACGTCGGTCTGGACTACCTGAACCTTAACCGCACATCGGGCACACTTTCCGGCGGCGAGGCACAGCGGATTCGCCTGGCTACACAGATAGGCAGCGGCTTGATGGGAGTTCTTTATATCTGCGACGAGCCGACGGTGGGGCTTCACCCGGCTGATGATTACCGGCTTATAGAGACACTGAAAAGGCTAAGGAACCTGGGAAACACCGTGCTGGTCGTTGAGCACGATGAGGCGATGATGCGGGCCGCCGACCATATTGTCGATATGGGACCTGGAGCCGGGGAGCAGGGTGGATGGATTGTCGCCACCGGTACACTGGGCGACATTAAGAAAGCGAAGGAGTCAATAACCGGCCAGTACCTTAGCGGAATAAAGCATATTCCACTGCCGAAAGAACGGCGTAACGGCTCGGGGGAAGAGATAGTAATAAAGGGAGCCAGGCAGAACAACCTGAAAAATATAGATGTATCCATACCCCTGGGTAAGTTCGTCTGTATCACCGGTGTTTCAGGTAGCGGTAAGAGTACCCTTATTAACGATGTCCTGTACAGAAAGCTGGCGCAGGTATTGTATCGCTCACGGGAAAAAGCTGGCGATTGCGATGGCGTTAGCGGTATGGAATATATTGATAAGGTCGTCAATATCGACCAGTCTCCTATCGGACGCACGCCGCGAAGCAATCCGGCTACCTATACCGGCACATTTACCCCTATCCGTGAGCTTTTCGCCACCGTCCCAGAGGCGCGGATGAGAGGTTATAATCCTGGCAGGTTCTCGTTTAACGTTAAGGGTGGGCGGTGTGAAGCCTGCCGTGGCGATGGCTTTATTCAGATAGAGATGCAGTTCCTGCCCGATGTTACCGTACCCTGCGAGGTATGCAAGGGCAAGCGGTATAATCGAGAGGTGCTGGAAATAAGGTTCAAGGGCAAGAATATAGCCGAGGTGCTGGACATGACCGTGGAGCAGGCTCTGGCTTTCTTCGGCCACTTCCCCAAAGTAAGGAACAAGCTGGCGACACTGCACGATGTCGGCTTGGGCTATATTCGCCTGGGCCAACCGGCGACTACTCTTTCCGGCGGTGAGGCACAGAGGGTCAAGCTGGCTACAGAGCTGTCGAAGCGGTCTACAGGGCGAACGCTATATATACTTGACGAACCCACCACCGGTCTCGCCTTTGAGGATGTTGCGGCACTGCTCGGTGTGCTGCAGAGGCTGGCGGATGCCGGCAATTCGGTGGTTATTATTGAGCACCACCTGGACGTAATCAAGAACGCCGACTGGATTATTGACCTCGGCCCCGGAGCCGGCGATAAAGGTGGCTATGTCGTTGCCATTGGGACGCCGGAAGAAATAGCCGGGAAGGAGACCTCGTCTACCGGGCATTACCTTAGAAGGGTGTTGCCGGAGAGGGCAGAATACGCCCTGGAAAGATGATTAACCGAAAGTATAGTAGGAATTGGGGGTAAAGGATGAAAAGAGAAGAGGCGATTAATTCAATTGAAGCCAATGTGGAGAACAAGAACCTTATCAAGCATATGCTGGCTACCGAAGCCATTATGCGGACTCTGGCGCGACATTTTAGCGAGGACGAGGATGAATGGGGGCTTACCGGGCTGCTGCACGACATAGATGTCGAGCTTACCGGTGGCGATATGAGCACCCACAGCAAGCTGGGGGCTGACCTGGCAAGGGAGATGGGTGCCGGTGAGGATATGGTGCATGCCATCCTGTGCCACAATGAAGCCCACGGCGTTAGCCGTGAGACGATGCTGGATAAAGCCCTTTTCTGCGCCGACCCAATAACCGGTCTCATCACCGCTGCCGCTCTGGTGCGCCCGGACAAGAAGCTAGCTGGTGTTGAGGTGAAGTCAATCAAGAAAAGGTTTAAGGAAAAGAGCTTCGCCGCTGGAGCTAAAAGGGAACAGATTGCCACCTGCAATGAGCTGGGGCTTGAGCTTGACGAATTCATCACCTTGAGCTTGGAGGCGATGAAGAGTGTTTCTGAAGACCTTGGCTTGTGAGCTAGCTTACCTCAAGCGTTGAGCCTTCGGCGGTTTTAACCACATTGATGCGCGTCGGGAAGGCGTCTTTCAGCTCCTCCATATGGGTAATAACGATAATCTTTTCAAAGCTGTCTTTTATTGAGTTAATCGCCTCTTTGAGCTTTTCTATGCCAGCGCTGTCCTGGGTGCCGAACCCCTCGTCGATAATAAGGGTCGGTAGCGGTGCCCCAGCTCTCTTGGCTAAAAGCTGGGACAGGGCGATGCGTATGGCAAAGTCGATGCGGAAGGCTTCGCCACCGCTGAACATTTCGTAGTTTCTGGTGCCGAGCTCGTCGGAGATATTGATGTCCAGAGTTTCTATCGGTTCTCCCTTTCTGGACTGGCGCTGCGCCTCAATCTTGACGTGCATCCTGTTATCGGTCATACGACCCAGCAATCGGTTGGCTTCGGCTTCGATTTCAGGGAGAGCCATTTCAATAAGCATAGCCTGTATTCCCTTTTTACCGAAGGCGGTAGCCAGGGCATTATAGATACTCTCCTCGCCGCTTACCTGATTAAGACGTCCTTCCCTCTCTCTCTTTTTATCCTCTTGCTTCAGCAGGTGCTCCAGCTTCCCCTTGAGGCTGCCCGTCTTCTCCTGCGCATGCTGCTGGCTATCGGCAAGGAACTGGTATTCGGCTTCGGCTTTCTGCAGCTCGTTTTCAATATCGGGCAGGGATTCAAGCTCGGAAGCCAGGGCTTGTTTCTTCTGGGCATCGCTCTCAAGCCGCTGGCTGAGCTCCTGAACCGTCTCCCTGGCTTCGGCGACTTCCTCCTGCTCCTGACTAAGTAGCCTTACTGCCTCCTCCAGCTTTTGATAATGCGACTCGTATTGCTGGGATGCCGCCATCTGTTTGCCGGCTTGCTCGTGCTGGCTGGCATTGTAGCTAAGGCTATCAATCTCAGCCTCAAGCTCAATAAGTGCTTCCTGTTCCCGGGGGGCAAAGTCCTTGGAAGTCAGACTCTTCTCAATCTCAACTAGAAGCGCTCTCTCTTTGTTCAGTTTGGTGTTAGCCTCCTCGGCTTCAGAGATTGATTGTATAATAACACTGGTCCTTCCCTGTAGCGATAGCCTGTCTTGGTTAAGGCTTGATTCCAGCCGCGAAACCTCTTTCGCTGTCAGTTCAAGCTCGGTATTCTTTGAGGCCAGCTCTATTTCGCTTTCCTTTTGCTCTCTGTTTTTGGTCTCCATATCAGAGTTATACTTCTCATTGATGACATCGAGTCCCTGCCTACTGAGCTTCGTCTCGCACAGCGGGCAGGCGGCATCGCTCTTCGTGTTGAGAAGGTCTAATTTTCCCGCTATCTCTTTTATCTCCTGTTGTCGGCGCTCTTGACCATGCTCCAGTTCATGGACGACGGACTGTAGCTGCTGCTGCCTTTTTCTCTCTGCCTCAAGCTCATTTTCTATTTGGGACAGGTGGCTCTTCTCGCCATTGAGCTTTGACAGCTCGCTCTTGAGATGTGGTAGCCTTTGTGAGTTGACTTCCAGCCCGGCGATTCTGTTCTGGGTGACAGCATGCTCGGCAAGAAGTTCGGATTGTGCCTTGTGGATAGTCTGTTCCAGCTGCATCTTTTTATCCTTGATTCTGTTAAGCAACTGCAGTTTCTCGTTAAGTTCTTCGTTTAGTTTTTTGGCCTGAACAAACTGGCGGTAGCCTTCTTCTATATCCTTGCGGCGGGCTATCAATTCCTGATACTCCTCAATTCTCTTGAGATGCTGGTCTATCTGGCTGCGCCAGCGTTCCAGGTCTTGCTGGCTCTTGTCCATATGTTCTTCGAGCTGTGTCAGTTGCAGCCTCTTGCCCTCAAGGGACTGCCTCTCCTGACGCAAACGGTTTAATACTAGCTGGTGCTCGTTTATAGCCTTTTCCAGAAGGGTCATCTCTTTCTGTGCCTGCTCCAGCTCGGTTTCAATTTCTGGTTTCTGGCTAAGCTCCTGAACGATGTCCTGGATAGAGATTTCCAGTTGTGCCTTTTCCGCCTGCAATTGTTTAGCCAATTCGCGGGCTCTTTCTTCAAGCTGGTCGTAAAGGGAGAGCCTAAGGATGCTGGCCAGCACCTCCTTGCGTTTTGACGGTGGTTGCTTGGTGAACTCATCGGCGTGACCTTGTCTTAAAAAGGCGCTGTTGATAAAGGTGTCATAGTCCATATTTAGAAGGGAGATGATTTTCTGCTGTGTCTCTCTCAAGGTATTGCCGGAGACAACCTTGAAACCACCGTCGCTGGCGATAAAGAGGTCGAGGCTGCTCTGGCCGGAGCTGGTCTGGCGTTTGGGCTTGGCATGCTTTCTTATGATACGATAGTGTTGTTCGCCGACGGCAAAGTCGAACTCCACCTCCATATCGGTCTCGCTCAGGTGGATGAGGGCGTCATCGCTTATCTTGGTGCCCTCTGTCCTGGTCTTGCCCCACAGCGCCCAGGTGATGGCATCAACCAGTGCTGACTTTCCGTTGCCGTTGTCACCACAGATGCAGGCGGTGTGGATGCCCTCAAACGAGAATGGCGGCACATTGCCACGGTAGGGCATAAAGTTGCGCATCTTCAGCTTGACTGGTATCATCTTTAAGAGTTATTTTAGCATAGATAGGGGATTATTTACCCATCTATGCTGATTCTAATCCTCTTAAAGAAATGAACTTTGGTAATATTGACAAAAGACGATACTGAATATAGTCTTTTAGGGGGGGTGTAAAATGCCAAGGTGTCATAATTGCGGGCGGGAAACAATGAGAACCGAGGACTGGTCCTGTCAGTGGTGCGGCTATCCGATCGTATCGGGTTCATTCAAGAAGATAGAAAAAACCTATAGACAGCTCAAAGAAGAGAGGCTGCGCAAACCCGAAGAAGAGCCAGTGCCAGAACTAGAGATAGAACAAGAACCGGTACCGGAGCCTGAACCAGAGCCGGAGACTGAAAGCGAGATAGAGCAAATAGAAATCTCTGAACCTGTATCTGAAGAAAAGCCGGAGAAAGAAGAAGGACCAAAGGAAGAGAGGGAACCGGAAGAGGAAGAAGAACCGATGCAGGAACCTGGGCCGGAATCAGAGATTGGGCAGGAGATAAAGCCGGAAACAG
>Ga0209427_10009179_pt1 | contig 11054 bp, 8 predicted proteins | sample DeeMarSWOR136_30_FD_187465 | JGI IMG/M metagenome (GOLD analysis project Ga0209427, IMG submission 187465) | Marine sediment microbial communities from White Oak River estuary, North Carolina - WOR-1-36_30 (SPAdes) (version 2) | ecosystem: Environmental > Aquatic > Marine > Intertidal zone >... | reverse complement strand
ATTCCCGCACGTTTTTTGCGGGAATCTCTTGCGGAAACTGATAAGATTCCTGCATAAAAGATTGCAGGAATGACAGGTTAATCTCAATGTGACTAAGTAGTATTATAATTATTGTTTTAAATTCCCTGCTCCCAAAAAAAGATTTGATCTGTAATTTTACGTTAAAAAAGATACGACTAAATAAAGGAGAAATATCTTATGGATTTGGAGCCAGTAGAATTTACATTAAAAAGTCAGTTAGCTGGAATTGATTGGTTATTTATTATCCTTTTCATTCTTTTCTCGATTTCTATTGGTATCTACTTCTCGAAACGTGGCAGAAAAAGTGTTGGAGATTATTTTGCTTCAGGACAGGGAGTTCCATGGTGGATTTTAGGTACTTCAATGGTTGCAACAACTTTTGCTGCCGATACACCTTTGGCAATTAGCGGTCTGGTGGTAAAACAGGGAATTTGGGGAAACTGGTTCTGGTGGGCACAAATTCCGATGTTCATGATCGGTGTTTTCTTTTTCTCCCGGCTATGGAGAAGAGCAAAAATTCTAACAGATACAGAATTGGTTGATCTTCGCTACTCTGGGAAACCAGCCAAAATTTTAAGAGGTTTTCGAGCACTGTATTTTGCGTTACCCTATAATTGCCTGGTTATGGGTTGGGTTATCTTATCGATGACAAAAATTTTAGGGCTCACTTTTAATTTAGACAAAAAATTAGCGGTCATAATTTGTATATTGATAACTGTTTCGTATTCATCAATTTCAGGTCTTTGGGGCGTAATGGTCACTGATTTTTTTCAGTTTTTTCTGGCAATCGGGATGGCTATTCTGCTGGCAATAATCTCAGTCAATGCTGTTGGGGGTCTCGGTGTTATTCTGGATAAGTTACCTCAAATCTATGGAGCTGATCAAGCGGCTTCAATGACCTCCATTATTCCCTCGGTTAATTCACCGAACCACGGTTTTTCGATTTTTCTGTTATATATTCTCTTGCTGTGGTGGACAGTTGGAAATACTGATGGCGGTGCCTATTTAGCACAGCGGATGATTTCTGCTAAAAATGAAAAACACTCTTTTTTGGGTTACCTCTGGTTTAACATTGCGCACTTCTGCTTACGTCCCTGGCCCTGGATTATTGTGGGGCTGGTAGCAGCAATTCAATTCCCTGGCATTGCTGCCAAAGAACCATTAACCGGTGAATTGCAAAAAGATCCCGAGTTGGGCTATATAGCTGTTATGTTAACCTATTTAAAGCCTGGTCTTCTGGGACTCATGTTAGCTTCATTTTTAGCAGCGTTTAAGTCAACCATTAGTACCCAGATTAATTGGGGTGCCTCCTATATCGTCAACGATTTTTATCGTCCTTTTATCAAGAAAAATGCATCCGAAAAGCATTATGTTCGAATTTCAGTTTTGAGTGTAATTCTGATGGCAGTACTTGGCGGGGGCATTTCGTTTTTGATGACAGATATATTTTTCGCATGGCTTTTGCTTTCGGCGATTAATGCGGGAATCGGAATTGTTTACATCGCACGCTGGTACTGGTGGAGGGTGAATGCATGGTCCGAAATGTCTGCCATTGCTTCAATTTTGAGTATCGTTGCAATTATTTTAGTCGTAAAAAATGAAACTGTTCTGAAAGTTACTCTGCTTGCGTTGATTATCCTTTGCATAATTGGCCTGATTTTCTGGGGCATTAGAAAGAAATTATGGCGTGAACAGTATTTCAACTCAACGATTTTTATTATTTTTATGGCAATTGTGGCTGTAAGCCTGGTTGTTACGATTACATTGCCTGAGAAAAAATTTCCCTGGACATTGATTTACACAGTCCCAATTTCCTTAACGATCTGGCTTACCGTGACTATGGTGACCAAACCAGTAAGCGAAAACAAATTGACTGAATTTTATCGGAGGGTTCATCCAGGAGGACCAGGCTGGAATCGAATAGCTGCTAAAATACCAGAGGATTACAGTGCTGGATCATTGTTCACAAGAAGGAACCTTAATGGCGCTATCTTTGGCATTGCTGCTGTTTTCAGCGTGTTATTGGGAATTGGGAATTTTGTGATTGGTAATACAATGTTAGGATTTGGTTTGATGGGACTTATGGTGATTAGCATAATTATGGTCGTTAAGAATCTTTCGAGTGAAAAGTGGGAATCGGCTTAGTTTCGTGTAACGCAACAAGAATAGTCGGTTAATTCTCTGTTTATTCAGAAAAAATTAAGCAAAGCTACGATCGACGAAACTGAAATATCAGACGTGAAACGTGAGATGGGTATCAACAAAACATAATATCGTCTCAAGTTTACCATCTTACGTTTCACACCTGTCATCGGCTTTGCTGAGATCATAACAGCTCTCTAACTCCTTTACAATACTCATTTTTTCTCGGCTGAACACCTTCATTATTTGCTCGATTTTTTTCTAATATTAAACATATAAATCGACTCGCTTGAAGACGTTTAGTAAAATCGATCCACTCAAATTTCTGATAAGGTTTCTTCTTTAGTATAATTTTAGAAAGTTCCTCCAAAATTGAATGTGGATAAACGCTGTGCTGTCGGAGGTAAGTAAAAGCTTTGTCATATAAGTCAGGATTGCCACTGCGCAAATAATCTATGATTGTCTCAAAATTTTGAGCGGGTTCTTTGCCATATTCTTTCATATTTTTTCGTTTTTCTAACAGGGGACGAAGTTTGCTATAGACAGTCAAAACTGAGGCTGCAATCACTCCGAGCCCCATAAGAAAAAATAAAACGATTTTATAAAGATTGTCGAGTTGATCAAGCATTTCATTATTGACACAAGACAGACTTGTTACCATAAAAAATAAAATCATAAATATTTTCAAATATTTAAAATCCATCTCTATTTAGCCTTTATCTTGAGTGCGCTATAGATACAATATGCGACTTCTTTATTTTCCAGAATACCCTTGGTAAAAATTTTATATATAGAATATTGAGGATCTTTAGCCATCTTTTTAAGCGTTCGAACAATGCCAGTTTCTCTAACGATAGTTAATATAATAATTGGTATTTTTTTCTGATTTCGCTGCTTTAAAACTTCCAGCACATCCAATCCAATATAATCGCGATGTTTATAAGCTCCGTTTTTTATCTCCTGTTCAGTATAGTCTTTTCCTTCTGGCAGAATGATATCCAATATAACCAGATCATAGCTATCTAAATTATCCATTTCTTGAAGAGCTTCTTTTTCATTCCGAACCTTATAAAATTCAAAGCGATTTCGTTCCAGGTTCTTAAAAAGATACTCGATCCGATGGCTTTCATCATCAATCCACAATACCTTATACTTTTCCATAATTCCTCTCACTAATCCTGTATGATAGGTAAAAAAATTTTAAAAATGCTTAGAAATCCACATCTAAGTTGTCCATCCTCTGTAATGGGCGGAATATCCAATTGATTTTGATGTTGGTACTGTATTTGATTTTTACGTACCTGGAGTTCCAGAGCACTATAGCTATTTGCTTGAATACTTCCCAGGTGATTTTTGATAATCTGATCAGCAATTGCCAGTCCCAAACCATTGCCTGAGCGATTCCGGTCACAGGAAAGAATCCCTCGATAACCTTCCTGAAAAATTAGACGATCGCTTAATTCCTCTTTTGTAATTCCCACTCCGAAATTACTTATTTCTACAGTATAATTCTTATCTTCGAACGATTCCCAGCCGGTAATTTTAACATAATGTCCTTTGAAAGAATATTTTATAGCATTTTGAATGAGGTTAAAAAAGGCAATTCGCAGATGATCATAAGACATCTCGATCCAGCCATTGTCCCTCAGAATGGGTTCCTCAATTATAACATTATAATCCTTTTCTGCTTCATCCTTGAGTAGATTACAAATGTTTCTGATTAATGCTTTTAAGTTATTACGTTCAAAAAAGTACGATGAACGATCTCCCCGAATGAAAATTGAACTCAGATTTTCTTTGATGAAGTGGTATTTGGTTAATTCGGTAATGTTATGTTGAGCTGTTGAGAGGACAAGTTCCTTATCGTCCACGTTATTAATAATGGTTTGTTCGCCTGATAACACCGCCTGAATTGAAGTACCCAGCTCGTGACCAATTTTTCGTAGCAATATATGCGATGAAAAAATGTTATCAATCCTTTCACGTGCAGTAACACAAAATCGTGTTAGAAAGTCCTGATCCAGCTTGGTCAGTACATCCCTATTTCGCAGACCTTTTTCGATCATTGGATTGATAAACACCCAGTACCCATTAAAAGTCCCCGGCAAAGGACATGTTCCGATATAAATGTTTATGGATTTACTAATATCTTTTTGTGTTAGGAGCAAATTTTCCAGTTGTGCATAGGCATCCGGAAAACGGTCACGGGTTAATCTCACCAATGAAACATTCGTTCTCTCCAATTGCTCTTCTTTTATGTTTAGAATAAATTCTACCTCACTCTCAGTTAAAAAATCTCCTCTCCCCTTATTCATAATTTCGTAACAACTTCGATCTTGCTTATATGTAAACAGAAAATAGCATTGCTCTAAATAAAAAAAGTCACAGAGTCGAGATAGGACCTTCTTCAGCCGATGGAATTCAGATAAATCCTCCTTTCCATATTCTATTTGATATGCAATCTCTTCGAGAAACAGATCCTCAATCTCGCGTCGCTTTATCCGATACGACTCATAAGCCAGGTTTTGAACGATCGATGCTACTTTTTTTAACCGGGGAAGAAATTTGTTTTCGATCTGGTAAGGTGTTGCCCCAGGTATTTCTGAACTGAAGGCAATTTTTTTTAATTCTTCAAAATCAATTGATAATTGATCACTGGCTTCTTTTACTCCATCGAGCAGTATTTTATCACCCTGACGACCATTTCGATCAATACCCTTCAATCGAAGCTGCCCGGAAAATACCAATCCCAGAAAAATACCCTCTACTTCGATAGGGACAGTATAATCGACCAAACCTGCCCAGCAAATATACCAAGCTTCCTTTTTGATTTCATTTTTATTAAATTTTTCTAAAATCTGACGATCAAAAGCTTCACAGATTTGATTTCCACTTTTGCAATGGAATTTAGTAGTCCGAATTTTGATACAATATGGGCAACAATTTTTTGGATACTTTGCGGTTTCATCATGTTCCAGCGCCTCCAGTGTATCAATCCGACCTCCATCAGCTTCTAATATTGTGGTGGCATACCCCAATTCATCACTAATTCCACATTCAAGGATTCTAAGCACCTGGCTATCGACTACATCAGAGAGTTTGGTTATGATTAAAGGTTTTATCGGATCGTTAAAATAGGAAACAAGCCATTGTTGATTTCTTGTGAAATAGGATTTAGGTCGCCAACTTTCTATTGTATTATAAAAAGCTAATGCTTTTTTTTTATTATCGAAAAGCCTGAAATAATAGGGAGAAAAACAATGTGGATTTGAACACTGAAATTTTCCAGATAAATCAATTTTTGTAAATTTTAAACATGTTGGACAAAAAACTTCTCTATTGAAATTAATCAATTTTAGCCACCTGAATTAGCGATTAATTTAGATGTTAAAATTTGAGTCAAGTTTTAACAATTGCTTCAATATTGTATGTCAAATTAGGTTGATTTTGGTTTTGATTGCTCACTTTTTTGAATTACGAATTTATTCTGGATTCATTTAATATATTGAATTTCTTTAAAATAAAAAAATCTAAGCTTATTATATGGTGCAAAAAATGTACCAGATGAATCTTTTTTTATAAAATGATGAAAATTTTTTCATTTTAAATCACAAATATAATTTGTGATGTGAGAAGAAATTTAATTCATAGATCATTTCAATAGAATATAATATTTACATATAAAATGATCAAAACCAATTATATTCTTTTATGTTAAAGAGTTACAACTAAAATTAAACTATAATATTCTTTTCATTTTTAAATGTCTATGTAAAAATTACACCAACCATGCCGACTTACCATTTAAATTAATAGACATTATCTGTTTAATGAAGGTTTGTATTTATTTATATTAATTGAACTTGGAACAAGTAACTATATTTTTGGCATTGCCTTTGCAAAGGGAGGATAGTAAGAATTAATTTATGTATTTTTATATTATCATGGAGGAATTGCTATGAAAAAAACATTAGTAATCCTGTTTGTTGTTCTCCTTTTATTAGTGATTGGTTACGCACATGATCAATTTGCCTGGTGTAAGAAGCTAATATTTGGTGAACCGACAACACACACCATTCAAAAAGGTGAATATCTAAGTGAGATCGCTAAAAAATATTATGGTAGAGCTGATTACTGGAGGGAGTTAGCGCTGGTAAATCGTTCACCGAATTGTGATCTCATATTTCCTGGTGAAGAGATTGTGATCCCCTCTCTCAATGTGATAAAGGAAATACGAAAAACTCGATGGCTTTCCAAGGTAAATGCTTATATGAAAAACGAGGAAGACATCATCGCAAGATTGAACCGGGGAGAGGAGCCTGTTTTAGCTGAAACTACTACCGAAACTACTCCAGAGATGACAGCTAAAACAGAAACTACACCTGAGCCCAATCCGATAGTTACTTCTACAGAACAGGAACAACTACCTGCTGAAACTGAAGAAGTTGAAGTGCAGTCGGCATCGTCACTCGGTCTGATACTTGGAGTAATAGCCGTGATCTTTGTTGCTTCTCTGGTCACTTTTCTGATAATTCGGAGAAAAAAGCGCTCACAGCAGATTACGATTGCTGACGATGAAGACATTAACCTGCTGGATGCGGACGATGAGCCCGAGCCTGACTATAAGGAGTACCTGCGAGATAAATCCAAGCAGAAAAAAGAAGTGTTTGTGAACTAAAGCAATATATGAAACGTGAGACGAAAAAGGATATTTTAATTGCTATTTTGTGCGTCTCACGTTTCATATTTAATACCAAACATGACCTATCGTCGTTTGCAATATTGCGGATTAATTCTTTGTTTTTTGGATAAAAGATTTGAATTGGCAACCATTTTGATTCATTAAGTGGGACTATTTTTTGATGACTGAGATCAATCTAAACATTCCTTATGCTCGAATGATACCAGAAAAAGCAATCAAACGATTTACAACGCACAGATTGGAGCCTGAGACAATTGAGTCAAATTTATGTCACGGGGAATTAATCGATGATCGATATCAAATAATTGGGATTTTGCCTAAAATAGGTCAATTGAAATGTTACTGTGTTACAGATTGTTTGAATACCACTCGTTGTGGTAGCTGTGGAGCTGATAATCATCAAAACTCTACATATTGTGATCAATGTGGATATTATATCGCAGATAGTAAATTTCTTTTGTTGGTCAGTAATCAAGATTTAACAAAAAAATTTGAAGTATTAATAAAAAAAAATTTAAAGCACAAAGGTATCCTTAGATTTTTTGAAGGCTTTTGTTGGCATGACAACTGTCTAATTGTAGCACAAAATTTAGAAAACAAAACCCTGTCTCATTTAAGCTCGCCAATTCAGTTTGATCTGATAATGGACTGGCTAACGCTTTTATTGGAATCGCTTAGTTTTTTACACAAGCATACCATTTTCAATGTTGCTCTTTCTGCAACAGATATTTTTATTTTTCCAGATGGTCCACGATTGGCAAATTTCTCAGAGGCAATTACGACTAACAAGAATGTTGATAAATGGATCCAATCAGACATCCAAAATTTAGCAAAGACATTTTTAATGATTTTATCAAAAATAGAACCAGATGATAATAATATTCTCTACTTAAAAAGTGCTTTGCTAAAGGCAGTTCAAGAAAATTACCGAACAATAAATGATTTTCTTAATGAGATAAAAAAACTCAAGAAGAAAGAAGAAAATCCAGCGCCACCTTTTGATAATAAGAAAACAATTTTACTAACCGATAAAGGAGCCAGTATATCAGTAGGAATGGCATCTGATGTAGGAATGGTACGGACTTTAAATGAAGACAGTGTTGGCGCCTTTAAATTGACCAATATTTTGCAGTCTATCAGTACTCCTTATGGCTTTTATATGGTGGCAGATGGAATGGGAGGACATGAAGCTGGTGAAGAAGCGAGTAAAATTGCAGTGGAATACATCACCAGAAAAATATTTCGTTTCTTCAATGATGATTTTAGATCTTCAGAAAAAAAAGCGCGACAAATCTTAGAAGATGCTGTTTTTGCTGCAAATCAAGAAATTTGCAAAACTGCAAAAGCCAGGAATAACAACATGGGTACAACCATTACTGTTGCTTTTCTAATCAATAACAAAGGATATATTTTAAACGTGGGAGACGCCCGTGCTTATCTATATTCAAATAAAAAACTCAAATTAATCACCCAGGATCATTCTTTAGTGTATCGTCTTTACAAAATTGGACAACTAAAATATGATGAAATTTACAATCATCCACAGAGCAACCAGATTCTTTGTGCGCTGGGTGAGCTTAATTTGCAACAGAGCCTTGATAACTTAGCTGAACGAGCAAATCATCCATATTTTTTTGAAATTACTTTGAATAAAGGTGACGGTCTTTTATTGTGTACCGATGGACTCTGGCAGATGATTCCCGATATAGAAATAGAGCAGATCATAGCTAAATATTCTCATCCACAACATGCTGTTGATGAGTTAGTGGAACTGGCAAATAAAAACGGTGGAGATGATAACATCAGTCTAATTTTTGTGAAAACTCATTGATTTGGTTCATAGAAAGTTTAAATCCAGTGATTGGCTATTGGCAATTTGTGATTGGATGATAGTGATGCTAATGATTACTGAAGACTCACAAATCACCTCTCACCAATCATTTATCACCACTCAAAATGATGGAGGAATGAATTATGGCAAAAGAAATATCATTACATTATGAATTAAACAAGAATAATTTTCTGGTAACTCACGAAAGTCAATTAGCCTATCTATTGATAGATGCTAAGCCATTAGATGATCAATTATCCAGTAAAGCATCATTAAATTTGTGCCTGGTGATGGATCGTAGCGCTTCGATGAAAGGATTAAAAATTGACAATGTGAAACGAGCGATTGGTAATATTATTGATAGGATGAATGAGAATGACTTCCTTTCGCTGGTTGTTTTCAATGAAGAAGCAGATGTGCTTGTTCCCAGCCAGCCCATTATCGATAAAGAATTGTTAAAAAATCTGGTAAATCAGTTAATTCCCAAAAACGGTACAGCGATTTCCACTGGCATGAGGAAAGGTCTTACAGAATTGCAAAAAAACCTTGCCGATGATCGAATTAATCGGATGATCATGTTAACTGATGGGCAAACTTATGGTGATGAAGAAAATTGTTATCAATTGGCTTCGGAGGCTGCCGAGGAAGGAATCCTGATTACTGCTTTAGGTGTTGGGGACGAATGGTACGAGGAAGTTCTGGATACCATTGCCGAAAAAAGCTATGGAAAATCTGATTATATCGCAACGCCAGATGAAATTATTCCCATATTTGAAGAAGAGATGACAAATTTAGAAAATGTCATTGCTCAGAGTGCGAGGATAATCTTGCGCTTCAGCAGCGATGTGACTCTCCGAAAGATCTGTCGTGTCATTCCAAATATTTCAGAACTTGAATTTGTACCAATTTCGGAAAACGATATTTCAATTAATATCGGTGAAATTGATCAAAAGCATGGACAAAGTTTATTAGCAGAAATTATTATCATGCCACGTCAAAAAGGAAAATTTCGAATTTCACAGGCGGAATTGGTTTATGATGTTCCTGGCAAGAACCTTTTTCAGCAAAAAGTCAGGAAGGATATTGTTGTTGAATTTTCTGATGATGAATCTTCATGCAAGAAGATCAATCCTCGGGTTATGAATATGGTTGAAAGGGTTAGTGCATACGATTTGCAGACGAGAGCCATGGAGCAAGCTGCCTCAGGCGATATTAGCGGAGCTACCCAGAAGCTTAAAGCTGCTGCTACAAGACTTTTAAATTTGAACGAACAGGAACTTGCAGAAACAGCCTTAACTGAAGCTCAAAATTTAGCAAAAGTGGGATCCATGTCTTCTTCTGGTACGAAAAAACTTCGTTATGAAACAAGGAAGCTTACCAGGAGATTGGTGCCTTAAGATTCCAACTGCGATTTAATGGTTTATATACCTATTGTGGATTAAAATTTCATACTGATTCCATCCGCCTGGGCAGATGGAATCAGTATAGCAGTTTACTTTTTTACTAAAAAACCAAACCTAAACGATTATATAAATTATTGTTATTGAACTAAAGAAAAAATTTACAAATCAACCATGGAGGTTTAAAATGATAACTTGTCCAGACTGCCGTGCAGAAAATTTTGATGGCGCCTTATATTGTGAAAATTGTGGTGCCGAACTCGATGGAGTTTTAACTTCAGGTAATTCATCTGAGGAAGGTTTCATTCCTATTGGAGGCTCTACTTTGAGATTAGTCGTTGCCGATACTGGTGAAGAAATCGCTTTGCCAGAAAAGGAAGAAATCTTGCTTGGTCGTGAAGATCCAGTTAGTGCGGTATTCCCAGATGTTGATACTACGCCATATAATGGTGAGGAAGAGGGCGTGAGTCGAAAACATGCCAGAATTTTTCAACAAGGGAATGATTATTTCGTAGAGGATTTAGAATCTGTAAACTCAACTTTTCTGAACAAAACAAAACTGGAACCAAAAATCCCCAGTCCCATTGCCGATGGTGACGAGTTGATGCTGGGAAGATTGAAATTTAAAGTCACCTTAAGTTAAATCAATTTAATAAAGAGATGGAATATTGGAATTGCTATTTTTAAGATTCCATCAACCATCTATCACTAAATATCTTGATACAGCGTGTTTGAACCTTGATGCTGGCTAATTTTGTGTGTCTGTTTAGTGATGTGAAGTATTAGTGATACAAACCAGGTTTCTGAGAGAAACCTGGTTTGTTTAAATCTGTAGTTCCAGGTATTTAATAGAGATAAGTATCACTACTTAGTCAGATTAAAAATTTTACTTATGATTTTCCACTTCCCAACGAGAGGCTGTCATTCCCGCATGCTTTTTGCGGGAATCTCTTGCGTG
>Ga0209427_10009178_pt1 | contig 11056 bp, 8 predicted proteins | sample DeeMarSWOR136_30_FD_187465 | JGI IMG/M metagenome (GOLD analysis project Ga0209427, IMG submission 187465) | Marine sediment microbial communities from White Oak River estuary, North Carolina - WOR-1-36_30 (SPAdes) (version 2) | ecosystem: Environmental > Aquatic > Marine > Intertidal zone >... | reverse complement strand
AATAACCCGATCTCGTATTCTGATTTTACCTGCCGGGTTTTTTCGATGATGTCGCCGCTGATAAGATCTGATTTTAATTCCTGTTTTAACTTGCCGTAAGAGGCAAAACTGATGTTCTCCACCCCGATATTCCCGGGTCTTAAACCCTTTATATAATCCCCGACAGCCTCAATTCTTTTGGCTTTTCCATAATCCCTTATCGGGAAAATATTAAAATCCGCATAATTTTTAAAAGAACTATTAACATTAGAATAATCAAGTTCATTGACCCACAAATTCGCTTCATCAGGGGTTAAGAGCATGTTCCCGGACTCCATGCCCGCCAAATAGAGCAAATTCTTCGGTTTCTGGACTAAAAAGGCATCGATTTTTTGCTCCTCCATCCGCGCCCGGATTTTCTTGATCCTTGAAGTTAGTTCTTTTTTTAGGTTCATCTGCGAGAAGTTTCCAAAAAACCATTTAGAATTCCGGGAGTGCGCAAACAACAAGTTTTATCGCGTTCTTCACATCATCCATGCTGAAAACACCGCTTGGTCCGTGGATATACCTTGTCGGGATGGAAACAACACCGCTTGGGACTCCCGCCCTCGTGATATAGATTATTGCGGAATCTGTCATCCCGCCCTCCAGGACATCAACCTGGTAGTTAATCTCTTTCTTTTCAGCGGTTTTCATCAGGATTTCCCTGATTTTAGGGTGGGTAACAACCCCCCTCCCCGATGCTTCCGTTATGGTTATCGCAGGTCCGTGCCCCAATTTCAAACTCGACTCGTTTTCTTTTATGTACGGCGTATCCCCCGCAATCGTTGTATCAACCGCTATTGCATAATCGGGATCGATCTTAAACGCCGAAACCCTCGCGCCTTTAAGCCCGACTTCCTCCTGGGCGGTGGCAACAGCATAGACCGTCGCGTCTTTAATCTTAATCTGCCTCATGATCTTTACCAGGGCATAACACCCGACACGGTTATCGATTGCCTTGCCGTAATATGTATTCCCGTTCAGTTTCCCGAAATTCGGCTCAAGGATTACGGGGTCGCCGACTTCTACCATCTTTTTTGCTTCCGTACCGTCTTTCGCCCCTATGTCAATAAAAAGTTCCCCGTGCTTGATTACCTTTTTCTTTTCCTCTTCCTTTTGAAGATGCGGCGGTTTTGCCCCTATAATCCCCCTCACATCGCCTTTTTTTGTTTTTATGATAACCCTCTGCTGCATTAAAATCCGGTCATCAATGCCCCCGATTTTAACGAAATTTAGAAATCCCCGCTCATCAATGTGCTTTATCATAAGCCCGATCTCATCCATGTGGGCCGCGATCATTATCTTTTTCTTTCCCCTGCCTTTGATCGCGATGACATTGCCGAAATTGTCCACCTCCACGGAATCGCACGACTTCTTAAGCTCCTTTTGCATGATCTCCCTTATCTCGTCTTCAAATCCCGGGATGCCAGATGCCATGCATAATTTTTCCAATAGTTCCATATAAATATTTTAAGTTTTTAATTTTAAGAATAAAAAATAATTTAGTTTCCGACAACATTCACGTCATAGAACTCGATTTTCGGCGAAACCAGGTCGAAATGCCTTTTTTGTCTTTTCTCGACTCCCGTTTTTTTAATCATCTCAAAGAAATTATCGGCAATCATTCCTTTAATGCCCCCCTTAATTTCGCCGTTTTCGATTTTAAACCCGACATCGGTTGAGACAGAAAAATCTCCGACAAGGGAGTTCGCGGTATGCCACCCGAGAGCGGAGTGAAGATAAATACCGTTTTTGCATTCAGATATTAAATCCGGGATGTTTCCCGGGCCGACAACAACATTTGACGGTGAAACAGATACCGGCGAGGAGTAATCGCCCCTGCTTCCATTGCCCGTGCTTTTTACCCCCGCAAGCGCGGCATTCTTCAGGTCATACAGGAAATTCTTCAACACGCCCTTCTCGATTATCGGCTTTCTAAATGTTTTCAAGCCCTCTGCATCAAATGAAGAACTTCCCATACCCCCCGGATACAGGGGGTCATCATAAATACTTAAGATATTATCCCCTATCGCCTTCCCTTCCCTGCCGCAGAAAAACGAAAGTCCCCGCCTCGTTTTGCTGCCGTCTGTTGCCGGATAAAACATCGCTGAAAGCAAATCGTTAAGTGCGGACTGGTTAAAGATAACGTTCACTCTGCCGCTTTTAACTTTCTTGGGCTTATACATCTGTTTTGCAAGAAGTCCGGCTTTCTTTCCGATCTTCTCTGCGTTAATGTCAAGGCTGCATGACGCATAACTTTCATGTGCACTGCTGTCTTTATAACCTGCAAGCGCGGTGCATGAAATCCTGGTGTATTTTCCGCAGGCTTCAAGACCGCCGGAATTCATGATCTTAATTTCTGATGTTTCAAAACCCAGATCGGATTCGATCGGTTCCGCACAGCACTTTACACCCGAAATCAACCCGTCAATTAAGTTTTTTGCATCCTCTGCGCCCAGATTCACGATTTTTTTGTCGTAAATTCCGTCAACATTCTGAAATTTTTTGTCACCTGAAAACTCAAAGCCGTCAATTTCCCCTGAAAATTTTGAGACCTCAACTGCCGTCTTTACCGCCTCTTCCGCTTTATTCTTATCCGTAAAGTATGAAAACCCGATTCTATTGTCCTTTAAAATCCGCACTCCAAAACCGGAGTCGGAGTCAAATTCGTTTGTTTTTATTTCCTCCCCCACAACGAAAAATGAATGTGATTTCGTGCTTGAATAAAAGACCTCGCATTCTTCTGCCCCATACTTTTCTGCAATCTTTATGATTTTTTCCATTGTAATTACGATCTATATGCCTTTCTATTTCCGAAGAGCATAAGGGGGGGGGCTTTGCCCCCCTTCATTCACTATGGTGGTCAACCTCCGCAAAAGTGGCAGAGCTCTGCTCTGACACGTGTCTGAGGGACAATGTCTCTCAGCCGCAAGTGCTTTGCACTTTTGGAATCGCAAAACCACTCTGCGGTTTTGGATTCCAAGATTTACTCCGTAAATCTTGCGAACACAAAATTTCTTTGAAATATGTGAAATTTCAAGGAAATTTCAATACACAAAATTGACTTTGTCAATTTTGATTGTTTTGCTGTTTCAGAAGGTTGTTTTCCATTTTGGGTTCCACTTAATATTCCTCCCTTAAACTAAACATCTCCCTGAGTTTATCATTTGATAATTCGGTAAGGTACGAGTCCCCCGCACTTAATATCTTGTCGGATAAATCCTTTTTTGCCTCAATCATATAATCGATTTTCTCCTCAAGTGTCCCTTCTGTTACAAACTTATAGACCTGCACATTTTTCATTTGCCCGATTCTGAATGACCTATCTGTTGCCTGATTCTCAACTGCCGGATTCCACCACCTGTCAAAGTGAAACACATGATTTGCGGAGGTAAGATTCAGCCCAAGCCCGCCCGCTTTTACAGAAAGAATGAATATCGGGGGTGCATTTTTATCTCCCTGAAACATGGTAACCATCTTATCCCTTTTTTTCTGCGGAACCCCGCCGTACAAAAAGAAAACCTCCCTGCCGTAGGATTCCTCAAGGTGTTCTTTCAGCATTTTACCCATTTCAGAGTACTGTGTAAAAATTAATGCCCTTTCATTTGCTGCTAAGACATTATCAAGCATGTCTTTCAGCTGCTCAAGTTTTCCTGAGCGCGCATCAAGGGAACTTCCATCATGCAGAAATAAAGCAGGATGGTTGCATATCTGTTTCAGTTTGGTTAGTGCGGACAAAACAAGCCCTTTTCGCTCTATGCCCTCGGATTGTTCAATTTCCTGCATCATTTCATCAACAACCGCCTTATAGAGGGTTGTTTGTTCGACTGTCAGGGTGCAGTATTTTTTCATTTCTATTTTATCGGGAAGGTCTTTAATTACTTTCTTATCGGTTTTAACCCTCCGCAGTATGAATGGTTTAACCAGGTCCCTTAATTTTTCCGAGACCTCCTGATTGCAGCGTCTTTCAACCGGAATTGCAAAATTTCTTCTGAACTGCCTGAACGTTCCGAGATACCCTGAATTTAAAAACTCCATAATTGACCACAATTCACTTAAACGGTTTTCAATTGGTGTTCCTGTGAGAGCAATCCTGTAGCCCGATTTTTTGCTGATTTTCCTGATGTTTTGTGCCTGTTTCGTGTATGGATTCTTGATGTTTTGTGCTTCGTCAAGTATTACCCCCTGCCATCTAATTTTATCTAAGTCTTTTTGATCCCTGACCGAAAGAGCATAGGTGGTAACTACAACATCCTGTTTTTTTGCCTCTGTTATAAATTTCTTTCCACTCAGCCGCTCTGTTCCATGATGAATCATAACCTTAAGTGTCGGGGCAAAGCGTGCCAGTTCATGGTGCCAGTTTCCAATAACCGATGTTGGGGCAATTAAAAGTACCGGTGCGGAACTTTTACTTTTTTTATCCATCACCCTATCATGCAGCAGCAGGGAGATAACCTGGATTGTTTTCCCCAGACCCATATCGTCCGCAAGACATGTTCCCAGCCCCCTGCTTTTAAGAAATGAAAGCCATGAAAATCCATCTTCCTGGTATGGTCTGAGTTTGCCGTTAAATGATTTTGGCGTTTTAATTTTCTTAAATTTTCCATTTCCTCCCTTGACAATATCCCCAAGCCAGCCCGAACTTTCAAATTCCATTGGAATGCCAATGTCTTCGGCACCGGAATTTATGTGAAGTGCTTCTGCCAGGGTCATTCCTTCTTTTTCAAACTTATTTAAGATTTTTAATGCATCCTCAAGCCGATCTTTTTTAAATTCAATCCACTTCCCCCTTACCTTCACAAGAGGAATTTTTAATTCAGAAAGTTTTTCAAGCTCCTCCCTTGTGAGCATTTCATCACCAACTGCAATCTCCCAGTTGAAATTCAGGATGCTGTTTAATCCGAAAAATTTTCTTTCAGATGTTTCCGAGGGGGATTTTGACTTTGACTTTGCTTTAATTTTAATGTCTGACGCCGCCCCATATTTGCCCCACCACGAGGGTATCAGAATGCCGTAGCCGCTTTCCTCGAGCAGCCATGCGCCCTCCTTTAAGAATGCATAAGCACCTTCTGTTCCAACAGTACATTTTCCGGGTCTTCTTGTCTTTAAACCCTGCTCAATTGCAGGGAAAAGCCGTGACGCCTTTGCAAGATCCCCAAGGAACATTTCCTGGGGACTTTCAAATTCCATACCCTTATGTCCAATGGATTTTGACTTCCAGACGGTCTCTGCGGGAACAATCAAACTCCTGTCATCCATTGCCTGTAAATGAAATGAAATATTCCAGTCCATGGCTTCACGTTTATCGCCGTAGACATCCATCCGTTCATCCTGCGGCTCCTCAAGCCGGAAACAAGTCCTGAAAGGCGTTTCTCTGCCCGATGTTCTTATGGCATGCGACCACTTATCCATCTCCGTTTTCAGGACAGTGCGCTCGTGAGTTGTGCCTCTAATCATCCCGTCAACAGAACCGAGACCTGCAAGCAGTTTAGAGGGTAAGGTATCCCTGGTTATTTTATTTTCCCATATCCCGGTTCCCGTAATTTTATCTTTAAACCACCCACGGCAGGTTTTATCAACTGCGGTGTTCAAAAAATCAATAATTAATTTTGCGGGCGAGAATTTTAAATCAGAATCTGCTGCTCCGCAGATGTACGGCATTGAATCCACAAATAAATCAAGTCGTTTTGAGTCATTATCATAATTATATACAGGGTGCCAGCGAGCACGCAAGACCATTTTCTTTCCTTTTCCCGAAGTAGTGATTGAGGGAATAAATCGCTGTCTTGCAATCAACTCGTATCCGAATTTAGAAAGCAAACTCCAGAAAAGAATATCATCGCCAAGTTTAATATTAAGATTATTGTGAGGGACATCATTGAAGGGGAGATGTGTAAGTTGTGTAATTGCCTCGCGCGCAGAAACGCAAACCGCTGGAACCTCCCAGTTTGAAAGTGTTTCCTCTTCCGTTTCAAGTCGTTTAAATGACGCATGCGGGGCTTTTTCTGTTCCGGGCAGGGATAGAGTCAAGGATCCCGGGGAGCATTCATCGGAATCGAAATTAAAACCCAATGCCTTGCTAATTCCGACAAGTTCCTCTGCCGATGTGCAGAACGGATGCTCTGGTGTTTTACCCCTACCTTTTTTCCCTGTTTTGGTTTTCTCGCCCCACACAAGGAATTTACCTCTATCGGGAACCCATGTGCCGTGCAAAATAATATTATTTAAATTTGTATTTAATCCATCTTTTTGTCCTGTTCCGTCGGATTCATTCGCGGCATACGCTTCCTTTATTGCCGAATCACTCATAAGTTTATATAATTTTTCCATGTCCTTCCAGAAGTCATCACCCTGCCAGAATCCGGGCGCACCGAGCCGTTTAAGAATAGCTAACGGCACAGTAGGGGGTTTAATTGAAACCGCAATTTTATTAAAATTATCTCCCGCCAGCCAGAAATCAGATAGACATTCGTCAAGTGGGATTGTTTCGTACGATTCTTCCCCCTCTTCTTCTGAAAGCGGTTTCTCTTCTTCTGGCAGAACATCAAAACTCCTCAACTCCCTGAGCTTTGCCATTACCTGCTCTTTAGGCATTCCGCGCAGATTGAATATCATGAAAGGATCCCTGTCGAATTCCTCTCCAAGAACATAATGCACTGCTGCAATATGCTTGCAGGGATTTTCCCAGTCAGGACAGGAGCAGTTTGTTGAAATCTGACTTCTGCTCTTCGGGAAAAGCGAGACGCCTGCGGCAGAGAATGCTTCATCAATATCTTCAGGCATCTCGCCGTTAATAAGTTTTGCAAGAAACAATGCCTGATTGCTCATTTCTTTAAGGATTTTGTTCCATTCATTATCCGAGAATGTCTTGATTTTAACAGATATTGTGTAGGGTCTGGAAGCAGACCCCTGAACCTTGCCTGTCACTGTGCCGTCAGAATTAATCTTGAAATTCATCACCTGTCCTCTGCGAGCGTATCTTCTGCCCCGCTGAAGTCGGGAGGTGTTGCTAAATGATTCAAGAGCGGATATCCATTTTTTAGACCACCAGGTAGAGCCAATCTTGCTTGATTGGAGTTTTATTCCGTCTTTTACATCCTTTGGTTTTGTGGGGGGATAGTAACCATAGTCATAGTTCCAGTATGACATTTTTTATTTCTTTAGCTTTTTAATTATTTAGTATTTTGAATAAAAACGATAAAATAGAAAGAATAAAATTTGAAAATATCGATTAACCCACAGCAACATTCCTGATCCTCGGACATGAATTTCTACACGAAATTTGATAAATAATCTATTCTTGACTAAGCAGTGCGAATTACTAATTCATATATTCTATTTCCTATTTTGTGCTTTTATTTAGATTTAAATCTATATGCCGACATATAATCAAAATTTATGAGATAAATCAAAAATGGTGTTCAAACATCACTTTTTAGCACTAACATTGTTTTATTAGATTTCAAAGTTATTAAAGTATTTGTCTTCAAGGAATTCCATGTTAAAGAACGAAAACCGTGCAAATAAAATTCCAAAAAAAAAATCGCGTTTGTAGAAATTCATGTCAGATGAGGTCCCCCGTCGGAAACCCTTATTACCTGTCCCTGTAAAATTCCATTCTTCACATGTCTACCATCTCTAAATCAGGAATTCTTGAAAAATGCTTTTTGTTTAAAGTTACTAATTTCAAATTGAAATTTAATGCAGTTACGCCTATCAACAAATCCCTGAAGTCTATTTCAAGTCCATTGTTTTTCATTCCGCTCCGATTTTACCTGCCCGCATACCTACTTTCACCGGTAAATCAAGCACTTCAAATATGCTCAATAATTTGTTTACGGAATTAACCGCTTTACCCGTGTCGTGAAAAAGATATGCCCCGTAATAAAGTTCAAAGACAGTTATCGTGGAAACAAAACCCTGAATTTCTCCTGATTCGATTTTCTTTAACAAGCCAATACAATTTGAATCCGGATTCTTTCGCAATACAGTGACCAGTACATCGGTATCCACTAGGATTTCCATCTTTTCCATCCGGTTTTGATTTTCTTTATGAATTCATCTGCATCTTCAATATCCCATGTGCCTGCAACCTCATCAACTACAGATGGTTTCGGAATTACCTCTACAATTGTATTTTCTTTGAACTTCACCTTCCCCAGCGGTCTGAACACGCCTTTCTCATAAACTGCGGATACTGTCGCCATCTTTAATGTTTATTAATTATTGGTTTTAAATATTAAAAAATTAAATAAAAATCTCACCCGACAGCAACGCTCCTGATCCTCAAATGAGGTCCCCCGTCGGAAACCCTTATTACCTGCCCCCGCTTTCCGCAAAATCCGGGACCCATTATAAAGTCCGATCCAACGGCATCGATCTCTTTTAAAGTGGTTAAGATATCGCCGTTCAGCGTTATGTCCCTCAATCTCTCGGTCAATTCCCCGTTTTTGATTAAAAACCCTTCTTCTGCAACAAATACGAAATTTCCCGTCTTCGGGTTTACCTGACCACCTTTCATTCCTTTTGCATAAATTCCGTTTTTAATGTCAAAAAGTTCGTCGTGATTTTGTTCTCCTTTCTCAAAGAAGGTGTTGCTCATTCTCACGACGGGAAAATCAGAGTAAGAGGAGGCGCGCATGTTCCCCGTGGAATTCAAATTAAATTCAGATGCCGTATCGCGAGAATGCAAAAATGACTCTAAAACTCCCGCTTTCGTCAAATATTTCTTCTGTCCAGGGACTCCTTCGTCGTCATAGGTAAAACTTCCGAAGCCGTTAATTGTCGCGTCATCGACAATATTCACAAGACCCGAGCCGATCTTTTCCCCGGTTTTTGACGATAAGACGGAATCGTTGCTGAGAACCAGATCTGCCTCGCACGCATGCCCCACCGCCTCATGGGCAAGAACGCCCGCCAGTTTCCCGTCGATTACGCAGCAGAAATTGCCGCCTTTCGGTGTTTTCGCATTTAAAAGTTTAACCGCCCTCTCTGCCGCTGTTTTCGCCTTAATCTCGGCATCATTTAAACCTTCCATCCCGCCTCTTGCCCCCAGTACCTCATAACCCTCCTGCATCACTCCATCTTTTGCCGCAACGGCAACAATCCCCATATAGGTAAGCGTTTCCTTCTGGATTATCTCGCTTCCGGAAGAATTTAAAAAAATTTTCTCTGTGCAGGCGTCGGTGTATGAGATCGATACATTCCTTATATAATCGATTTTTGCCTCTTTTTCGGCAGAAAACAATTTTTCGGTTTTATCTTCAATCCCGATGCCCCCCGGACTTTCTTTTACCTTTGTTTCAACTTTGTCAGCATGCGTTTTTTCAGAGGAAAGCGTTATTTTCCCCCTTGTTGTGCGGGCAAGTTTTAATGCCTTTTTCATCACATCCTCAAGTTCATTTTCCTTGTTCGTGCTTGCAAAACCGAACGAGCCGCTGGAAAGAACCCGTATCCCGGTGCCGAAATTCGAGGTGCTGACAACATTTTCAATTTTCCCGTCCTTCAAGGAGATCGATGTGAAAGGTCCTCTTACAATCCTTATATCCGCGTAATCTGCAGGGAATTTTTCAAGAAGTTTTTTTGCCTTATCAATCATATATCCGTCTATATCATCATCCATATACGAAATTAAATGTTTAAAAAAATAATATTCAAACCTTAACGGCATTAATAATCCCGTCCTGCCCCGGGCGGGAAGTAACTTTTGCCTGGAATTCCTCCCCCTTTGGCGGCTTAACCGTGATCACCGCCCCTTTTGTTATTATATTCCTCCTGGTGAAATCCTTGTTCGAGGGGTTATCCTTTACGTTCAGTATCTCGCACTTTAAGTTGCCTTTGTCTGTAATCACATCGGCAAACTTCGCTGCCATAAGTTTGAACTTAGCGTTACCCCCCCTCACTCTGGCTTTCTTCAACTTCGTCTCCCCGATCTTCGTTTCCGTATGCTCCGAACCCTGCTCGTACTTTCTTTTCTTCCTTGCTTTTAACTTGCGAACATCACCATGATACATCTTATTTTCTTAATTAATTAAAATTATATAATAAAAATAAAAAAATGGAAAAGCCAAGGTTATTTACCGTGGGTCCGACATGGGTCAGGGATGACGTGCTGAAAGAGATGTCCCGCCAGATGTTCAGTCATCGCAGCGGGGATTATGTAGAACTGCATAAAGAATTGATCGCTAAACTAAAAAAATTTTTGGGGACGGAAAATGACGTCCTTCTCTATACCTCCTCATCAACGGGGGTTATGGAGTCTGCTGCAAGAAACTGCATAAGTGAAGGCGGGAAAGCGCTGACGCTTATATGTGGCGCATTCGGAGAGAGATTCGGCGAGATCGTTGAGCAGAACGGAAGAAAGGTTTTAAGGGAGGAGGTTGATTGGGGAAAGGCGAACACTCCGGAGTCATTGGATGCGGTGCTTGCGGAAAATAATGATGTTGAAGCAGTGACGATAACCCACTGCGAGACCTCCACTGCATTGCTCAATCCGTTGAAGGACCTGGTCAGGGTCGCAAAACAGCACGGTGTTTTAACTCTGGTTGACGCGGTAAGTTCCATGGGCGGCGTAAGCATAGACGTTAACGATATCGATGTCTGCTTTTTTGGGGTGCAGAAATGCATGTCAGTCCCCCCCGGACTGGCGGTGGCATCCGTGAGCGATAAAGCATTAGAGAAGGCCCGTGAGGTTGAGAACAGGGGCCATTACTTTGATTTTTTGAATCTGAAGAAATACAACGACAAGCACATGGTTCCATACACCCCCCCGATCCCGCAGATGTTTGCCCTGTCAAAAACCCTTGACATAATCGGGGAGGAAGGCAGGGAAAACAGGTTCGCAACACACAGAAAAGTTTCTGCGAGAGTAAGGGAGGGGGTTAAGGAACTGGGGTTTGAGATATTCACGGATGAAAGATACCTTTCCCCAACCCTGAGCTGCGTTTCCGTGCCAGGGGAGATTGATCTTCCTGATATGATGTCCGGGATGAGGAAAAGAGGTTTCATACTGGCTTCAGGGTACGGGAGGATAAAG
>Ga0209427_10009177_pt1 | contig 11056 bp, 14 predicted proteins | sample DeeMarSWOR136_30_FD_187465 | JGI IMG/M metagenome (GOLD analysis project Ga0209427, IMG submission 187465) | Marine sediment microbial communities from White Oak River estuary, North Carolina - WOR-1-36_30 (SPAdes) (version 2) | ecosystem: Environmental > Aquatic > Marine > Intertidal zone >... | reverse complement strand
TTCTTCGGCGGAATCCGCCGAAGCATACCCTCCTACGCACAAGGCTTCGGAGGGTCATCCTTTTCGCATTCATCCACGGCCATAGGCCGTGGTCTTCTGCGTAGGCGGATAAAAGTCTTTGGTTTAGGGGGTTAGGGTAAAGACGCCCGTTTCGTTACTCGGTTACGTATAAAGGCTTTGAAATTCTCAAGAATTGATGTTTATCGTTGTCGAAACTCGTATCGAAACTTGTCCAAAGATTCTTGATGCTCGAGTTTCTTCTTTCGAGTTCGAGCTTCGATACGGGCTTCCTCACCGGCAAACGTAACCCTTTGCAACCAAACGCCTGCCTGCCGGTAGGCAGGGGCTTCCTAACCGTAACCTTAATCTAAGAACTTAGAGGATTTTCGTCGTTCGGGTCAGCCGATCGCTCTCTTTCCTCCAAGGTCCTCAGTTTCGATCTCAATTCGACTAAGGCCTTCTCATGCTCGAGAAGAATGGAGACTAAGATCGTCTCAAATGGCCAGGGTCTCGATGCATAAACCCCGGCCTGCACATGAAGCCGTGCCTCTTCAAAGAGGCGATCGAGAAACTGCTGATCCTCTTTTCTCAGCCCTCTCCGAAACTTCCTCCATTCCTGGATCTCTTGTTCCAGAACCTTGCTAAAAGGAAGAACTGTCCTTCCCATAACAAAACCTCGCATAGAGCAAAGCGCATAGCGCAAAGGGAAATTACATTACCCGCAATCCCTGCCGGCCGATAGGTTTGTCCCATGACCTCTTTTATCGTTCCTGCGGAAGCAGGAATCCATTATCGATTAGAGAGGTAGCGGCGGCATTTATTGACAACGAGACCATTTATCGCCCCCAGTAAATGGAGGCTTTACAGATTCTGAACCTTACATTGACCAACTGGCTGATTTTAAGTCTCCTCATTCCGCAATCCCCAATCCCCAATTTTTGTTAGTTCCTTTTCCAAAATTAGCTTCGCTCCTTCATCATCCCAGCTTATCCTCCAGACAAAATCAGAGGTCTGGAAGAGCTTTCTCGAAAGAAAGGCTCTTTTCGAAACCGGAAGCCCCCCTTTCCGAAAAGGGGGAGAAGTTCCATCGGAGGAGGTCGCCGGCTGGAATAGAAAGAAAGAAACTCCATTCACCGCCATCTCCTCTATTTTTCTTAGCATCCTTTCGAAGAGAGACCTGACTTCTCTTTCCGGCACATCCCCATCCAGAAAAGTAGTGGTCGGTCCCAAGAGGATCACCCATGGGTTGTGCGTCTGGCTGCTCGCCTCTTCTTGCCTGAGCAAGTCGACGAGCTTCTCCTCGACCAGTGTAGCCATCTGATAACAGGTGAAGGCCCTTGCGATTCGGATTCTTTTGAGAAGATTCTCCGGAGGAATCGATGTTTTCTTTGCAAAGGAGGAGACCACATAAGGGTCGAAACGATTGGCTCCATCCAATACGACGACATCCGCTCCCTGGCTTACCATCCATCCCGCGACATAGGAAGAGATTTCTCCGGCTCCCTCTCCCCAGAAAAGAACTTTTCCCGGAAGACCCGATCGGCTGTGCGGACCGGTCAGGGCCAATTGAGCAAAAACCTCATCCAGCGGAATGCTTAAAGGCAAAGCCATCTGCTACTCCTGATTCGTAGTTCGGTGTTCGGAGTTAGGAGTTCGGAGTTTTCTTTCAAACCCTCTTTAGAGATTTCATTAATCCGTTGATCATTTTCGATAACTCTATGCAAAAACTCCTCGATCGGTCCTTAATTTTCTCATCAATAAATTTTTGCCTATAGGAAATTTCAGTAATGGCAACACATTCTCTTATAGACCTCCTTGCGATTTTAAGAAATTTATTAAATTCCGATTTGCTTCCTCCGCTGCCTTCTGCAATATTCAAACATATCGATATTGAAGCCCTTTTAAGTTGTTCTATTAAAGAGAAGACTTCTTCTTTAGGAAACCCTCTCGTAATTTCATATACAAAATCGACGTAGTCCAGAGCCTTCTGGTAAACCTTCAAATTCTCAAAATCAAATCTCTCCTCTTCCATATCCCCTCCTCTTTGGTTTTGTTTCGGATTTTTAGTTTTGTTTTCTCTCCGAACTCATGTTAGCTTTAAATTCTCGCTCCGGACTCCGAACTATAATTAGTTTTAAGTTTTTTCTCCGAACCCCGAACTCCTTACTCCGAACTATAACTAACACTTCCTGAACACCCCTATTACTTTCCCGAGGATCTGAACGTCTCCTGATCCTTCCTCGATATGAATGACCTCCCAGCGCTCGTTGTCCGGCTTCAATTCGATCCTCTTTCCCTTTTTGAAAAATCGTTTCACGGTCGCCTCCTCCCCTACTAGGGTCACCACCACATCCCCATTCTCTGCTGTGGATTGGGAGCGGACGACCACATAATCATCGGGGAGGATGTAGGGTGACATACTGTCGCCCCTTACTTTCAGAAGAAAGACCTCTCTTCCTTTCACCCATTCGGAAGGAAGCGGAATCGTCCCCTCCAAGTGCTCTATGGCCAGGGTGGGTCTCCCTGCGGCAATCCTACCTACGATGGGAATCTCGCGGATCGGCAGCCCCCTCTCCTTCCTTATTCCTTCCCCATATGGTTCATGCCTCAGGGGTGAACCGTATGGTTCACCTCCCTGAAAGACAAGAACCTCAAGGCCTCTCGACGTGGAACCTCGCCGTCTCAAATAGCCTTTTCTCTCCAGCGCTTTGAGGTGATCGAAAACGGCCCGAGGATAGATCTGGAAATGTTCACCAATCTCCCTGACCGAAGGGGGGTAACTTCTCTCTTTAATAAATTTTCCGATGAAGTCGAAGATCTCTTTTTGCCGAGACGTCAGCTCCATGATTCTCCCTTTCAATTCAAAGCGTCCATGTTTAAGTCTTTGCTCCGAACTCCGAGCTAAATTACTCCGAACTGTGTATTGCATAATACTATACATTTGTTTAGTTGTCAAGGAAAATCTCAGAACCGATTTCTCATGTCAAAATCTCCGCCCTCCGGCTGGAATGGGCATGAGCTTAGGGCTAACCCGTTGGGGGAAAAGAAGAAATTTATCGGGTGAAGCATTGTAATTCATCTCATATTTAAGTTAGAATAAATCGATTATTCACTTAGGTTTCTTTCATGTGGGAGCGTCTCAAAGAGGATATCCGGACCATTAAGGAGAGGGACCCTGCGGCGAAAAACGTTTTGGAGATTTTTCTCTGTTACCCAGGTCTCCATGCCGTTTGGCTTCACCGCGTCGCCCATTTTCTCTATCATAGGAAATGGTACACGACGGCGCGTCTGATCTCACACTTTAATCGCTGGTTTACGGGAATTGAGATTCACCCAGGGGCACAGTTTGGAAGACGGCTCTTCATCGATCATGGCATGGGTGTGGTGATCGGAGAAACCACGGAGATTGGTGACGATTGCTTGATTTATAAAGGCGTCGTGATGGGCGGCACAACCCTTGAAAGAAAGAAACGCCATCCAACCCTCGGAAACCGTGTCATTGTCGGATCCAACTCGACGATTCTAGGCGCTATTACCATTGGAGATGGAGCAAGGATCGGCTCTGGTTCTGTGGTGGTCAGACCGGTTCCACCCGGGGCGACGGTGGTGGGCGTTCCCGGTCGCATTGTGGAATCCCTGACCCCGGAAAAAGAAGAGCTCGACTTCGAGCATGGAAACCTTCCGGACCCCTTATCCGACATCATGAAGATGCTTCTTCAACTTCACAATAAACTGGAGGAGAGGGTCAAACGACTGGAAAGCCAGGACGAAAAAAATCGTTCCCGTTGAGGAGTGAACCATGGCAAAATATCCTAAAGTTTTGATGGAACATTTTCAAAATCCAAGAAATGTTGGAGAAATCTCTGACCCCGATGGCGTGGGGACGGTGGGTAATGCTTCTTGCGGGGACATTATGCAGTTGTTCATCAAGGTCAATGGAAACAAGATTGTGGATGCAAAATTCAAGACCTTCGGATGTGGCGCAGCGATCGCCACTAGCTCTATTCTGACGGAACGGATCAAAGGGGCTACCCTGGACGAAGCTTTGAAGATTTCTGAAGAGACTTCAAAGGAAGTCCTGTCCCAGCTACCCCAAGAAAAAACCCCCTGCTTTACGCTGGCCACCGATGCGCTGAAGCTGGCGATTGAGGAGTGCCATTGCAAAGAGACGGGAATTCATGAAAAGGGCGGTTTTGATGTGAGTGAGATCGAAAAGGATTAGAAAAGGACAAGGTAATGACAAAAGAGGACAAAGTCGTCCTGCTCACAAATCCTAATAAAGTATTGGAACAACTCATCAAGAATTTTATTAAAGAGAACGAACAAAACCGAAGAACCCAGCTCGATCAGGGCGTCTACTGGGAAGAACCATTAGTTGGATTTGCCTCAGGGATGGATCCCCTCTTTTTCGAATATAAGAATACCATCGGGACCTTTCATCTCACACCAAGAGAGATCATCGCAGCTGTTGTGAAAGAGAAAGATGGAAGGGGCCTTCTTCTCACCGAGATTGAACAGATCAGTGCCGTCTCATGGATCCTTCCGGCCTCCGAAGATACACGCAGAAGCAACCGGAAGGAGGATCAATTCCCATCCAAACTCTGGACCTACACCAGAGATTTTGGAGAAGCCTGTAATACGGCTTTAAAGAAACATGTGGCAGGCTTCTTAGAAGATTTGGGATATGTTGCTGTGGCCCCTACCCTTTTGCCTTCTTTTCAATATTTTCGGGAGGAGAAGGCAGGTTGGGCTTCTCCCTGGTCAGAACGCCACGTGGCCTATGCCTGCGGTCTTGGAACTTTCAGTCTCAATGATGGTTTCATCACCTCCAAAGGAATGGCCATAAGAATTGGCAGTGTCGTCACCCTTTTGAAGTTGACACCAAGTGAAAGGGAATACCGTCACCACAAAGAAAATTGCCTTGTGTTTCGCAATGAAGAATGTGGAAAGTGTATTCCAAGATGCCCTGCCGGCGCGATCACAGAAAAAGGGCACGATAAGGATAAATGCCGAGAGTATATCCATTCCGAATCCCTCCACGCAAAACGCTTGGGATATGGTTTACAAAACCCTCCTCCTGCCTGCGGTCTTTGCCAGACCGGAGTCCCCTGTGAATTTGAAATCCCAAGATCCGATCTGATCGCGTGAAATCCAAATATAATCGTTAGAGGGTTGAGGTTAGAGGTTGGAGGTCAACCCTTCGTAACCGTAACCAAACCTGTGTTTCAAACCAGAAGAATAATTGGCGGAATGCTTCCCTTGACAAGATATTCATTATGGATTATATGATTTATGAATCATATAATCATGGAGGTATTTATGGAAGAAAGGGTTCTTGAATTAAAGGCAGAAATTCTGAAGGCCTTAGCCCAGCCCACCCGACTGAAAATCCTTGAATTACTTCGAAATGGAGAGAGATGTATCTGTGAGATCGTTCCAGCTATTAATGGAGAACAATCAAATATCTCCCGACATATCTCTCTGATGCAGAAGAGCCATCTGGTCACGACAAGGAAGGACGGTGTGAGAGTAATGGTGAATGTTAAGGACGCCAAAATCTTCGAAATTTTAGATAAAGTCAGTGCCATCCTGAAAAATCAGATGAAAGAGCAAGAAAAACTTCTTACCCGTATTTAAGTCACCTGGAAAAGAAGGGAGTAGTTGTCATGTTTATTCTGGAGCTGATATACGCAGGGTTAGAGGCTTTAAAGGAATATATTGCCCTCCATGTGATTACCTGTCTGATACCAGCCTTTCTTCTGGCAGGGGCGATGGTGACCTTCATTTCCAAAGAAACCATCATTTACTACTTAGGGGCGGCGGCGAGTAAGATAAAATCGTTTGCCTTGGCCAGCGGAGGAAGTTTTTTCGTGGCGGCATGTTCCTGCACCGTCATTCCTGTCTCAGGTGGTTTATATTATACGGGTAGTGGGATCGGTCCTGCTTTTATTGTTCTCTGGGTAGCACCGGCTGCAAATATCTTGGCCATTGTCTATACGGGAGCGATTCTGGGGTCCGAGATGGTGATTGTTAGAATTATCTCTGCTCTTTCCATGGCCTTTGTGGTGGGCTGGGTGATGAGCTTCATCTTTCGCACTGAAGAATTTCAAAGATCAGGACCAAAGATTGTGTTGAATCCAAAAGGGAAGATCGTTTCACGAAAGGACCTCATTCTAATCCTTTTGGTTGTTGCTACCCTACTTGCTCCCAACTATCTTATCCAGAAAGGTCCTTATCTCCATAAGATCTATGTGTGGGGCATAGGGATAGTGGTGATTGGGGTTTATGCGTCTAAGGTCAAGTCCCGTGAGGAAATAAGTCAGTGGATGAGGGAAACATGGTGGTTTGTAAGGATGATCTTTCCTTTGCTTTTGGCTGGGGTTTTTATTGTAGGAGTCATTGGGAAACTGCTCCCTCAAGAGTGGATTGAGAACTGGTTGGGGGGAACAGGGGTATTCCCCGCCTTTCTTGCTACAGTCATTGGTCAAACCATGTATTTTGCAACGATGACCGAGGCCCCCTTCGTTCATAAGCTGATGGGGTTAGGAATGGGTAAGGGACCAGCTTTGGCTCTCCTCCTCACAGGGCCCGGGATGAGTCTACCAAATATCTTAGCGATTATGAAGGTATTTGGTTTGAAGAAAGCTCTGGTGTATGTGGTTCTCATATGTCTGTTAGGAACATTTGTAGGTTGGTTTACAGGAAACTTCATTTTTTCTTGAACATCCTTTAACGAATGTCTCGAATGAAATCGAATGACACGAATGCAATCTTATAAAATCATCTTAGCACTATGGTCTATGCGCTTTGCCATTTAAAACTAGCGGAGGTGAGTTATGAAAAAAATCGAGATCTTAGGTATGGGTTGACCCAAGTGCAATCAGCTCGCGGAGCGAGCCAAGGATGCAGTGAAACAACTCGGGATTGAAGCCGAGGTGGTCAAGGTGCAAGATATTAAGGCCATCACTAACTACGGCGTCCTTATTACTCCGGCTTTAGTTGTGGACGGGGTTGTGAAGGTAGCTGGAAAGCTTCCAAAAGTGGAAGAAATCCAGGAGTGGATGAAATAAACCTTCTATTTCTCTTTAAAGGGGCTAACCATGATTGAAGAACAGATGAGCAGAAGGCTCTCTTTTTTGGATCGGTTTCTGACACTGTGGATCTTTCTAGCAATGTTCATCGGCGTGGGCTGGGGTTATCTTCTTCCTGGCGTCGTGAATTTCTGGAACCAGTTCCAGGTTGATACGACAAATATTCCTATTGCCATTGGGCTTATTCTGATGATGTATCCGCCTCTGGCCAAAGTAAAGTATGAGCAAATGGGAGAAGTATTCCGAGACTATAGGGTTCTCGGTCTTTCCTTGGTCCAGAATTGGGTCATAGGCCCTATCCTTATGTTCATTCTGGCCATCCTCTTCCTCTCCGGCCATTTCGATTATATGGTGGGGTTGATTCTGATCGGGTTGGCCCGCTGTATCGCCATGGTCATCGTATGGAATGACCTAGCTTCAGGAGACAGGGAATACTGCGCCGGTCTTGTCGCCTTTAACTCCATCTTCCAAGTCCTTTTCTTCTCCATCTATGCCTATGTCTTTATTACAGTCCTTCCGCCATGGCTGGGGTTGAAAGGAATGGTAGTGAACATCACGATTGGCCAGATCGCTGAAAGCGTATTCATTTACCTCGGAATCCCATTCATTGCCGGTGTTCTCTCAAGGTTCATTGGCCTCAAGACTTTGGGGCGTCAGTGGTATGAGCAGAAATTCATACCCAAGATCAGTCCCATTACTTTAATTGCACTGCTTTTCACTATTCTTGTTATGTTTTCCCTGAAGGGTGAATATATTGTTCAGCTCCCTCTGGATGTAGTCCGAGTCGCCATTCCCCTGTGTATCTATTTTGTGGTCATGTTCTTTGTCTCTTTCTATTTGTCTATGAAAGTCGGTGCTACTTATGAACAGTCAACAACTCTAAGTTTTACGGCTGCATCGAACAATTTCGAACTTGCCATTGCCGTGGCCGTAGCCGTCTTCGGGATTAACTCCGGCCAGGCCTTTGCAGCCGTGATAGGCCCCTTGATGGAGGTTCCTGTTTTGATCAGCCTGGTCAATGTCGCTCTCTGGTTCAAAAGAAAATATTTCCCTTATGCTATTGAGACCCCTACAGGTGTCTGCCATGTCACCTGCGAACCATGAACTCAAATTCTGGAATGATTAGGAATCAGAAAATCATGAACAAAAAGAGGATTGTTTTTATCTGCTTAGAAAATGCTCGGAGGAGTCAGATGGCGGAGGGGTTTGCCGAAGCTGTTGGACAGGGAAAGATCGACGTTTGTAGTGCGGGGTCCCGTCCTTCTTTTCAGATCGATCCGTTAGTCATCGAGGTCATGAAGGAGAAAGGAATTGATCTCTCTGGCAAGCAACCAAAAGGGTTAAATGACCTTCCCTCGATCGAGATGGATTACCTGATTACGATGGGATGTGAAGAGACCTGCCCAGCCGTCCTAGCAAAAAAGGTCATCGAATGGGAAATTCCTGATCCCAAAGGGAAATCGATCGATGTTTTTCGGAAGGTAAGGGATATGATTGAAGAGAAGGTAAAAGGTTTTCTTGGAGATATCGACCATTCTTACTAAATCGTTGCAATATTCAATCTCTCGACAAAAATCCTTATTAAAGTTATTATTGCACAATTTAAGGAGACCGGAGGTTTGTTCAGGTAATTTGGGTACGACTCAACGCAAAAGGGCTATCATGAGAAAGTTCTTGGTGCTCGTCTCCATCTCGATCCTCTTATCTCTCCCGATGGATGGCGTTGGTCAACCCTCCTCTTCCATTCAGATCTATTTTTTCTATGCCGAAGACTGTCCGGCCTGCGGGGGTATTCTTCATGGTTATCTTCCTGGACTTCAATCCACGTATCCCTTTTTGGAGGTCCAAACCTTTGATGTAGGGGATCCTACCTATTATGAAGCGCTTTCCAGATTAGAGAAAAAATTTAACAGAAGGGCGAGTGAACTGCCAGTCCTCTTCATAGGAGATCAGGTCCTCTTCGGCGAGAAGGAGATCATGGAGAGGTTGGACCCCCTCATCCTCGATTATCAGATCAAGGGAGCCCCCGCTCTACCCCCTCTCCAATCCCTGGCAGGAGTGAAACCCTCAGAAAAAGCCATCTCTGTTGACTTGGCCTACTTTTATCAAAAGGGCTGTCCGAAGTGTGATCGGGCTGGTTATCTGCTGAAATATCTGTCCAGAAAATACGCCCATCTCAGGATTAAAGAGATTGACCTCGATACCACTGATGGCAAACGTCTGAATGAATCCCTGTCAAATCGGATCAACCTCCCCGTGACAAAACGTCTGATCGCACCGAGTATCTTTATCGGAAACAGTTTCCTTTCACCTGAGGAAATCACCGAGGAAAACGTGGAGGCACTGATTCAGAAACATGAGGAAGCAAGTGTTAGCCCCTCATTGGGCCCATCACAGGATGAAATCAAAAAAGCAGAGCAATCGATCGTGGAACGTTTTAAATCTCTCGGAATTTTTGCCATCCTAGTAGCAGGGCTCGTCGAGGGATTGAATCCTTGTTCTCTTGCCACGTTAGTCTTTTTTATCTCTTATCTCGTGATGATGGGCCGAAAACGAAAAGAAATCTTCTGGGTGGGGATGGGTTTTACCGGAACTGCGTTCTTGACTCATCTCTTGTTAGGTCTTGGGATATTAAGTTTTGTACAGCATCTATCTTTTCTCTCATTATTCTCAAGGATTGTCTACCTGATCACCTTTTTGTTTGCTCTCTTTCTCGGAATCTTGAGCCTCTATGATTACATTCAGTTGAAAAAGGGCCGACCCTCCAAGATGAAACTCCAAGTTCCAAATTTTTTAAAGAAGAGAATTCATCAGACAATCCGTAAAACAAGTGGAAATCTGGACGCCGACGGGGAAGGACAGCCCATCCGTCTATTACTTGCTGCGATCGTCATCGGCTTCGTGGTCACCCTCTTACAATTTACTTGTACCAGCCAGGTCTATCTGCCTACGATTCTTTTTGTGACCAACATCCCGTCACTCAGGGGAAGTGCTGTCTTCTGCCTTATTCTGTATAACCTCGTATACATCGCCCCATTGTTGGTCATCTTCGGGATCGTCTACTGGGGGGTCACTTCGGAACAACTATCCTTTTTACTCCAGAAGAGGGCATCGACGATTAAACTTCTCACTTCCTTCTTCTTCTTTGCACTGGCAGCCGTCTTGATTTTTAGCTTTATTTAGGTCATAAATGTTTCTTAATTCCTATCAGTTGAGGCTTGTAATTTCAGAATGCAACCCCTCCTCTCAGAAGGTGAATGCGGTTGCAGATCTTTCTGTAGATATCAGCGAGTTGCTCCCTTATCTAAATTCAGTGCTCAAGGGCCTTCATTATTTTGAAGAGGAAAAGGTCCTAACAGTAAAGAGAGAGGGGCGGCTGATCACTTTTCGGCCCATACAGATCGCGGTGACGAAAGTCGAAGATGAGCAAGAAGCCAAAAGGGTTGTGGATGAATTGGTGCAGATCCTGAATGAAACCTATGAGAATAAAGACCATATCGATCCCATTGATCATTCACGACCCACCCCTCGTCCTCTCGATATTTTCAAACTTCTACCGGGCAAGAATTGCAATGAATGTGGGGAACCTACCTGTATGGCCTTTGCTCTAAGATTGATGAACAAAGAGCTGGAATTGGAAAAATGTCCTCTATTATTTAAGAAAGAGTATGAATCTAACCGTCAAGAATTAGTAAAGCTTATATAACTGGGAGGAGCAATGAAGCGGAAATTCATGATTTTTGGAGCAATCGCAGTGGGCCTGCTGGTTGGAGCTCTTCTTTTTTACCTTTTCTATCTTGGAACTCCCAGCCGACAGGTCCTTGCACAGGTCAATGGTGAAAAAATCACGCTTGAGGAGTTTAACAAGGAGATCGCTAACGTCGAGGACCCTTTAAGACAGATGTACAGGGAGGAACCTCAACCCTTTCTCGAGGAGATGATCGGCAAGAAGCTCCTCTTGCAGG
>Ga0209427_10009175_pt1 | contig 11056 bp, 9 predicted proteins | sample DeeMarSWOR136_30_FD_187465 | JGI IMG/M metagenome (GOLD analysis project Ga0209427, IMG submission 187465) | Marine sediment microbial communities from White Oak River estuary, North Carolina - WOR-1-36_30 (SPAdes) (version 2) | ecosystem: Environmental > Aquatic > Marine > Intertidal zone >... | reverse complement strand
CCCCGGATGGTGAAATCCGCACCTTCAACACACACTACCCTCCCGCTTATTCTTCCATAACCTGTAACACGAGGCGTATGAGTAAACGATTTCAGTTTACCTTTTTCGTCATATTCAGCCTTACCTGCGAGCGTTCCAATTTCTTTAAATCTATCCCGGTCAAGGAGCACTTCAATCCGTTCTCTGACGGTGAGCCTTCCTTTAGAGTGCTGCCTGGCAAAAGCCTCGGCTCCACCCATTTTCTTCGCCAGTTTCCCTCTTCGTTTCAGTTCATCAATTTCCTTTTGCCAAACCACCTTCACCTCAAAGTAGTATTTCTACTTCTGATACCACCTTCCTCCTAATATTCGATCATTCGTAATTCCTCTCGAAGATTGGCGTCTTCCTTGGTGATCTTTCTAAACTACCAGGACCAACCCATTCTATGACCGGGCGAATCTTCAGCCAGTTGTGTAGGGCACGACTTATTTCTTCCGCTAAGCCGTCGAGTTCTGGATTTCGAACCTGTGGGCCATGTTCGATTTTCAGCCTTATCGGTGGAACTACCCGGGGGGGTGGCTGATCGAGAACGATACGCATCTCCCCGGTTACCCTGGGTACAAAAGACGCCATCACCTCTTTGATAGCTGAAGGGTATACATTAACCCCTTTTACAATTAACATGTCATCAGCCCTTCCTATAAACTTAATCCTTGGCCCCTTAAAGCCGCACCCAGGGCACTCTTTAGTAAATATCTGAACTATGTCTCCATATGCGTACTTAACAAGCGGGCACGCCTTTCGCTGGAGAGATGTAATCACCATTTCGCCCACAGCACCATCCGTCACTTCAACCGGTTCTCTTGTACCTGGATCAATGAAATCCTGAAAACTGGTACACAGATGAGGAGCAATTCCATGGAGCCCATAGTATTCCTCGCTGTCACAGGAAACTGAAACAGCATGTCCAGCAGGCGCTGTAAAATCAAAAGCGCAGCATCCGTATCGCTCCTCTATCTTCTTTTTTACCCCTGGAATGGTAGCCCATGGTTCTCCAGTTAACTTCAGCCCTTTTAAGCCAAGGTCCTTCACATCTTTCTGAATGATCGACGGGGCCTTATCCGCCAAGTACTGGGCTAAGGATGGGGTGCAAACTAACCAAGAAGCTCTCGTGGATTCGGCAAATTTGAGGATGAGCTGGCTTCCTGCCCTAACGTCTATATCAATAGGCAATGCCCCGATGTGACGGAGGCCCCATAGCCCCATGGTAGTGGCATAGATCCCCAGGGCGAAGCAGAATAAGACGCGATCCCCTCGTTTGACCCCACATAGCGAGAAGTGATGCCCAAAGACAGGCGTAAGGAGCTCAAGATCTGCCTTCGTAAATGTGTATGTGAAGGTGGGGATACCCGTGGTACCAGAGGTAGTTCCGGTGAGAAAGACATCCTCCTCCGGTGCGCACAGGTGCATCCCGAAAGGATGACCGAGCTTTTCTAACGCCTCCTGATAGCTCTTTCTCTCTTCATCTTTGGTCATCAGGATGGGCAAACGATGCAGGGCATCCAAGGTCATTATGTCCTCTGGTCGTGCCCCCACTTCATCAAATTTCTTTTTGTAAAAGGGCGAATTCTCATAGCAGTATTTCATCTGACCAGGTAGAAGCCGTTCTTGCATGGCACGGATCTCTTCCATTGACATGGAGTTGAGCTCTGGCAGAGAATACGTGACCTTACCTTCCATGATCCATCCTCCTTGGGAACATGCTTACATTACAAAGCAAAGACTCCAATAGCCCCTTAGCCTCATACGCATCTTTGAGATGGTTCTCATTGAAATACCAGGTTAGGAAGCCAGAGAGCTATTTGGGGAAATACCAGGAGTATTGCCAGGCAAATTAGCTGAAGAAAGACGAAGGGTACGATTGACCGATAAATATCTCCCATAGTTATGCCTTGGGGAACAATTGATTTCATATAGAAGAGATTGAAGCCAAATGGTGGGGTCAGGTAGCCCATCTCCATATTAATGATGAAAATCACACCGAACCATACCGGGTCGAAGCCTAGCGCCCTGATTACCGGAACAAAGATCGGGGTGGTGATCATTATGATACCCCCGGGGTCCATTAGCATGCCCAGGATGAGAAGTGTGAACTGCATTCCTATCACGATGATATATGGTGACACCGGCAATGCAGTTACTACCTGCTTTATGAAATCCAGGGCTCCAACAGCGGTGTAAAGGGAAGCAAAGCACGTGCCTCCTATTATAATCCACCCCACCATGCCGGAAAGCTGCAGCCCTCCATAACAGGCTTCCTTGACAAGTTCCCACGTGAGCTTGCGGTGCACAGCAGCGCAGATGAGGCTGCCTAGACTACCAATAGCGGCGGCCTCGGTAGGGGTGCAGATGCCGAAAATAATCGTGCCCAAGACCGCTATAATAAGGAGCATGGGGAGAATCATTGCGCGCAGGGAAAAAAACCTCTCCTTCCAGGTTGGCCGCTCTTCGGGAGGGATTGGGGGGCCTAGGTGTGGCTGGAAGTAGGACCTTACCGCGATATAGATGATGAACAGAGAGGCAAGAAGCAAACCGGGAATAAGCCCTCCGGCGAACAGTTTCCCTATTGATTCAGAGGCAAAAACCCCATACACGATGAACAATATGCTCGGGGGGATGAGGATCCCCAGAGACCCGCCTGCAGAAATGCAACCGATCGCTATAGCTTTATCGTAATTGCGTCTGAGCATAGCCGGGAGTGCTATGACACCCATTGCTACCGTAGCCGCAGCGGTTATCCCCACACATGCCGCAAATATAGTGCACACCCCTACCGTGGCAATCGCTAGCCCGCCTCGCATGCCGCCAATCCATTTGTACAACATGTCATAGGCATCGTCGGCGATTCCTGAGCGTTGCAAAACCATTCCCATGAAGATAAACAGAGGTATGGATATAAGGATGAAGTTACCCATCACCCCATATGCGATACTAGAAATCATGGAAAGGGCTGAGGGTTTCCATAGAAAAAGCACAAATGCTGAAGCGAGACCTCCCATACAAAACGCCAAAGGCAGGCCTGTTACAAGCAATAATATGAGACAGGCAAACAGGAGCACTGTGATTATGGTAACGCTCATGTCTCACCCCCATTGGCCAAGGTTATTGCATCCCGGATGAATTTAGCAACCCCTTGCAGCAGCAGCAGAAAAGCCCCTATGGGCAAAACCAGCCTTATCGGATAAAGCGGTGGACCCCACGTGGTTCTGGCTTGTTCTCTAATGCTTATAGAGTGCCAAGCGGTATCCCCTCCCTTCCACACTAAGGCCACGCAAAAGAGGGCGAAAAACCAAAACGTAATAATGTCTATAAGGGCCTTTTTCCTTGGAGAGAGAAACCCGTATATTAAGTCCATGTTCACATGTCTTCCAGCAGAAAGAAGGTAAGCACCCCCGAGTACGATATAGGCGCCGAAGACCATTGCCGAAAGCTCATGGGCCCAAATGGTGGGGCGATTAAATAGGTACCTTGCCACCACCTCATAGCCAATCACAAAGCTCAGCGCGAGCACCAGAAAAGCGCTCGCCTTCCCTATCCACTCGCTGAGAAGGTCAATGAAATGAAGAACACGGCTCACGGTTAACTCCTATTTCTATTGTGCGAATAAATTTTAGGTTAGGGGGCATCGATCAGCCCCCGAACCTACTTGAGACCTTACCATGGCAGTTTTGTTTCGAAGCAAACCTCTTTCTCGTCCAGAAAGACCTTAATCTTATCTATTACCTCAGCGTTAAGAGGGTCTTTCTTGGCTATCTTCTCCCAGCTCCTGCGTGCCACTTCCTTACCTAATACCTGCTCTTCGTTAGATAGCTCGTTTATCGAAACTCCAAAGTCCTTAACCATACTCTCAAGCGCCCTCCAGTACATAGCCCGAGTCTGCTGTTGCGTTATCCTGCCAGCAAGCATAGCAGCTGCTTCAACGGCCTTCTTTTGTTCAGGGGTGAACTCTTTCCACGCATTCATACTTATATGCAGGCTGTTCCAACAGCCCGCTGTCGGGTCAGGGAGCATGTAATTCTTCAAGATCTCGGGAAACTTCATCTCATACATTGGCCCTGCGTCGCCCCAGGTAGCTCCGTCAGCCACACCCGTGGCCAGGGCCGTGTATACCTCACCCGCTGGAATATAAGTGGCCGAACCTCCGGCCGCCACAACCCAGTCAGCCATCGAGCTATGAGTCCTTATCTTCATCCCCTTCAAATCCGCTATTCGATTAATCGGCTTGTTGGTCATCAGGCCAGTGTCATAATTCTCATAGGGAATCACATAGACATTCTGCTTGGCATATTCCTTCCGCATTATATCCACAAAGCCCCTATGCCACATAAAGACCCAGGCCTCATGTAAATTCCGAAAGCTGTAAGGTAGTCCTGCAGCAATTTCAGCCACTTTAGGGGTACCAGGATAGCCTTCAGGCACTATTGCAATATCAAGTAGTCCTGTACGTAAGGCGTCTTCCACCTCTGGTACTGGCACCAGCGACCCGGCAGGAAATGGTTTAACCTTGACTGTCCCATTAGTCAGGGTCTCTATGAGGGGACAAAAAAGCGTTACTGTTCGCTCATGCTCCCATCCAACCTGGAAGGATTGAAGTTTCAGGTTAAATACCTTGGCCGTTGCTGGGGCAGCAAAAACCACCATGGCCAAGAGTAAACAAATAGCCCCTGCCAAAACCGTTAGTCTTCCTCTTCTCATTTAAACCTCCTTGTTAATTAATATTGATTTTAATAAGCCTAAACTTCCCATACTATTTCATTTTGATCACCCCCTTCCTTTCTCCTCTTCTGCTAATACCCTCTTCAATATCTTTCCCGCCCCGCTTTTAGGAAGATCTTGTCTAAACTCGACCACCCGGGGACGCTTATATGCCGCCATTTTGTCCTTGCACCAGCTTAGAATGTCTTCTTCGGTGGTCTTTCCTTTTGCATCGGAATTCAAAACGATAAAGGCTTTGGGACTTTCCCCGCGGTATTCATCGGGTATCCCGATGACAGCCACCTCGGCAACCGCAGGGTGTTTATAAAGAATGCCCTCCAGCTCGGTAGGAAACACATTAAACCCCGAGCAAAGGATCAATTCTTTTTTCCTGCCAACCACTTGCACATAACCATCTTCATCCATCAGACCGATATCTCCTGTATAAAGCCATCCTTCCCTAAGGACCTCGGCGGTTTCCTCCGGTTTTTGCCAGTATCCCTTCATAACTGTTGGACCTTTCATTACGATTTCGCCCACTTCGTTGGGAGGCATCTCTTCATTGCCGTTTTCCAGCTCCATAATTTTGACGTCGCTATACTGCGGTATCCCGACAAACCCCGGTTTATAGGCATACAAAGGTGAAACCACCCCGCCTGCAGAGGTGCACTCACTCAAGCCATAGCCTTCTCCGAGAAACGCCTTTGGCGCTATAACCTTTACCTTATTTTGGATTTCAACGGATATAGGAGCTCCCCCGCTAATCAGCAGACGAAAGGAACTAAAGTCATATTCACTAATATTCGGCAACTGAAGCAGGGCGATAAACATGGTAGTGGCTGCTGTCCAGAAGGTACACCGGTAGTAAGGGATGGCCCGTGCGGTCGCATCAGGCAGAAACCTTGAAAGCACTGCTATCTGCCCTCCGGTAATGAGGGGAGCGCACATGGTTACCACCATCCCCATGATATGAAAAAATGGGGTGACGCCCAGGGATATATCATCTTCCCTCAGACGCCACCAGTACCCGGAGGCAATGGTGGCAAATGCCAAGTTGTAATGACTAATCATAGCCCCTTTGGGCGTTCCGGTGGTGCCTCCCGTATATTGGAGAAGCGCCAGATCTTTATCCAGGTTTTCAACCAGACATACCGGCTCATCAGAGGCATTTCTCAAAATATCCTGAAAATCAAGGGTATCAGAAAATTCCCTTTTTGGTGCCTCAGCCTCTGCGGGAAGGGGTAACACAGGATTTTCAGGAAGATAGTCATGCAAAGATGTTATTATAACGTGTTTCAGGGAAAGATCTGCCTCTATCTTGAGAACTTCCGGATAAAGGTAGTCAAATCCCACAAGTATCTCTATCCCTGCATCATTGATTTCATGCTCCAACTCAGTCTTTTTAAACATGGGGTTTAACGAAACTATCACCCCTCCGGCCCTTAGGGTTCCCATAAAACTGATAACGAACTGCGGGCAGTTTTGCATAAACAGCCCCACCCGATCCCCTTTCTTCAGCCCCAAGTCGATCAGCCCATTGGCGAACCGATCACTCGCTTCATTGAGTTCCCCGTAAGACATATCCTGGCCATAAAAACGCAACGCAATCCGATGGGGACAGAGATTGGCCCACTCCCGAATATACTTGGGCAGAGGCTTTTCCACTTGAAAACTTTTCGGAACAAAAGGATGCCAAAATCGATACCATTGCTTTTCCATTCATTGCCTCCCTAACCTAGCAAAGCCGGACCCAAAAATTACCTACATTCTAAAAGCCGGGTTAAAGAAATGATCTCAGGAATAATTTCACAGCAAACAGTTTGCAAAGGGCACAGAAAATACTTCGCCAACGAATCGAATGTCTTTTCCTCTTTCAATCCACAGATTTTTTCGTCATTTCCGGCCGCCAGAGCTTGAATATCCCTTTACGTCTTTTACAGCTGAGGCGGGAATTCCGGAAGTGCTTCAAACAAAGGGTGCGGCTTCGGATTCTTGATTCTGGCAGCTCGCATAGCGGAGGCTCTGTACCGGTCAAAATCTCCGAGGACCATTATAGACATCTTCTGCGCCTCCAATGATCCCTCCGCGTGAATGGTAAGTATGTCTTCGTATGATGATGTTAGATCCCTGATGAGTTTTACCAGCCGCAGTCGGTCTTCCGTGGGTACTCCTGCCTTTCCCCCAAAGGCCCGATCCAACATATCGTGAATTTCGGGGTTGAAGAAATCTTTAGAAGATGGACAGGTGGCTACAATACCGCCAGCAATGTCCTGAATGTACTTGGTGGCCTGGTGCCAGTTATCGGCGAAATAGAATTTGCAGATATTGGCGTATAGGGGATTGGGGTACACCAGATCCGAATCCGGCTCTGAGATACAATGTTCGCATGCAGACCTGCCAAGGATCTCAACTGCCTCGGTATACATCACCAGCCAGGTGAGCTTTTCCCGGATATGGGGTGCCCTCTCTACACCATTGTATTCAGCCATGAGTGTTGCAGCGCCGGTAAAAAGCTCCAGTTCCATGGCCTTATAGGTCTCGGCGCTGAGGCGATGGAAATTCGCGAACATGTAAGCAACCTGACCTGAGAAATCCCACTCTCCTTTCAAAAATATCCGGTCATTCGGGACAAAGACATCCTCAAAGATGATCGTGGCATCATTGATATAGACACTGCCGGCAATGGGGTGATCAAAGAGATTACCATGCTCATGCACCTCCGGTTCGGCAGAAATAAGGGTGACCCCCGGGCTGTTCACCGGTACCGCAAATGCCAAAGCGTAAGCCTTATCTTCCTCTCTCATGGCGCGGCATGGAACCATGAGGAGTTCATTACATAGGGGGGCCTGGCTGATGTGGGTCTTGGCACCTCTTACTGTTATGCCATCCTTGCGTTCCTCAACAATCCTGACATAATAGTCTTGGTGAGGTGTTTGCTGGGAAGGCCGAAGACTTCTATCCCCTTTGACATCAGTCATGGCCAGCGCAAAGGCTGAATCGTTTTTCTGGAGATAGTCTCGATAGCCCTCGACTCGTTCAGCGTAATTGGTGCCGTACTTTTTATCCACTCTTTGACTTACCACGGTCAGGGCATTCAGTCCGTCTTTTGCCACGAACTTTGCCCCAGGAGGTTTGCCAAAACAAACGCGAGCCCAAAGCTTCACCATCTCTCGAAGCCTCAAGAGATCTTCCTTGGTGCGTTGGGGCATCAAGGCAAAGCTCGCTCTTTCCCCAGCTTCGTTTATCTCAGTCAGAAGATCCTGATACCTCGGATCGTTGTTAAGCACATAATCCATGGCCACCCAGTCCCTGCAGATCTTCAGGATTGGGTGCTCGGTCACATCGGGGACCCTGCCTCCATTGCAGTAAACAATTCTGCCATCCTTCAGGCTGTCTATATACTGTTGGGGCGTTTTAATAGCCATTCGGTTCTCCTCTCTTATTTATAGTAGACCGTGCCAGGTACACAGTTCCCGATCAGTGGCAACAGTACCCGTAATTCCCTTGCTATCCTGCTGAGCTAGAAAAACGGTCGCCTTAACCATCATATCAGCTGACTGCCATAACGCGGTATCGGCCTCCGGCTGCCATAATCTCATGCCATCGGTATCCACAACCCTATGTGGTTTTACTGCATTGACCGCAATGTTGTATTTCCCCACTTCCGTAGCCAGCCCCAGAGTGAACCGGTCAAGTCCTGCTTTGGATACGGCGTAGGCAACGCCCGTTGGTACCGTACCTTCATCTCGCTCATCTGCGGCCAGTGAAGAAATATTGATGATGCTCCCCCTTTTCTGCTCAATCATGTGGGGGAGAACTGCCTTTGCACAGAGAAACGCACCTCCTATATTCACCTTTATCACTATTTCCCAGCGCTTGAGTGGTGTATCGATAATAGGGTAATAGAAGGCGATACCGGCATTATTGACGAGCACATCGATATGGCCAAACTGCTTTAGAGTCTCTTGAACCATATGATTGACGCTCTCCTCATCAGTGACATCACACCTCAGGGCTAAGGCATCAAACCCCAAGGCCTTGATCTCCTCTGCAGTTTGATAGATGGTTCCCGGTAATGATTTGTGAGCCTCTTCCGTTCTGGCTGCCACGACAACGCTGGCACCTTGTTGAGAAAGACCCATGGCAATGGCCTTGCCCAAACCCCTACTCGCACCGGTGACTATGGCTACTTTTCCTTTCAGAGCCAAGGGATCCCCCTCCTTAGGGTATCTTCTCGCTACACACAGTGCTTACCTCGGTAGAATACCGATCACATGCCACTTACTCTGACCCAACCCCGGCTAGACGTTGGTGCTACTGACCTTAATTCGTTCCTCTCCTGAGATTGCCAGATCCAACGTGACATTCTTGAATAATACTTCAGCCCATTCAAAGCACCATTCAATCTCAGCTCCCATCATGCCGGCTCCCAAAACGGCCACATTTTTCAGATTTATCACATTGGAGGGATTTTGATTTGACATAGCCTGGAGATATGTATATTTATTTTTGAGAGAATAAAGCGAGCACTCGATTTAAACTATTTATATGGCTGGCTTTTTTTTGTCAAGGGATTTTCTTGAATTCGCGCATCTTGTAAAAAAACAGCTATGATCTGAAATCAAAAGGCGGTTAATGAAGAGGAAATGATGGACTTTGAACTGACCAAAGAACAGAGGGATATAGCAAAGGCAGCGAGAAAGTTCGCAGAAGGCGAGTTTTCGGATAGGGCCGAGGCGTTTGATAGGGATGAGGCGTTTGACGAGGCCGTCTTCAAGAAGGCAGCAGAGCTGGGCTTTGTTGGAATATTCATTAGCGAGAAGTATGGAGGTGCGGGACTAGGCATTATGGAACAGTGCATCCTTCACGAGGAGTTCTCGGCTGTTGATCTTGGAATGTCAGTTGCCGTGACCTCTGCATGCTTTGGTTCCGAGGTCATAGAAGCCTTTGGCACGGAAGAACAAAAAATGAAATATCTACCTCCTCTTCCAAAAGGTGAGGCCATCATGGGAAGCGCTTTTACGGAACCTGACGCGGGCTCAGACCTGGCCGCTGCCCGCACAACAGCTTTGAGAGCTGGTGATGAATTTGTAATCAAGGGCTCCAAGATCTTTATAACCAATGGGACCCGGGCAGACTATCTTATTTGCTTTATCCAGACTGATCCAGGAAATCCAGACAGGCACCGCCGTCACAGCATGATCATGGTAGAGACGGATCGACAGGGATTTAAGGCAAGAAAGCTGCTGGGCAAACTCGGTATTCGGGCCTCTGATACCGCAGAAATATCTTTCGATAACGTCAGGGTACCCTGCTCCAATCTGGTAGGAGAACCAGGCAATGGTTTCGCTGAAGCGATGTATCTGTTTAACCTTAACAGGATAGGCATGGCAGCACAAGCAGTTGGAATGGCCCGTTCCGCCCTGGGAGAAAGCTTAAGCCACGCAAAAAACAGGATCACGTTCGGGGCCCCGCTAGCCTCTTACCAGGTCATCCAGTTCAAGCTCGCCGATATGTATACCTGGATGCATGCCGGAAGAAACATGGTTTATGAAGCTGCCTGGAGCATTGATCAAGGGAATATTGACCCTAAGCTGGTTGCTGCTGCAAAGGCATTTTGCGGGGAGATGGTTGTGCGGTGTGCCGATATGGCCCTTCAGATGCATGGCGGATACGGCTATCTGGCAGAATACAAGGTACAAAGGCTCTATAGAGATGCCAAGATCATCGAGATCTATGAAGGGACTACGGAGATAGAGAAAATGATCATCGCTAAGGATCTTCTGACTTAGCTTCGGCCTTTTGATTTACCTATAATAACAGAAATGTTCCGATTTCCATAACCAAAAGGCTGATGTCCTATATACCCCGACCACCATCAACATTCATACTAATGCCTGTGACCATAGATGCTTCATCCGAGGCCAAATAGAGAGCAGCATAAGCTATATCTTCCGGCTGAGCTATGCGACCAAGAGGAATACTCTTGGCCCATGCCTGCCTTTCCTCTTCAGTTAGGGTATCGAGTATCGTGGTAGCCGTCACCACAGGGTTAATGCAGTTGATGCGGATATTGTCTGCCGCTACTTCAAGAGCAACTGCTTTGGTTACCATAATAACTGCCGCTTTCGTACTGGCATAGGTAGCTGCATACATCCGCGGTCTGACGCCACTCATAGATCCTGTGTTGAGAATCACGCCGCTTTTGGCCCTTTTCATATAGGGCAATACGTATTTCATCCCTAAGAACACACTCTTGAGATTCACATTATGAAACAGGTCCCAGTATGATTCATCAGTATCCTCAATACTCATTAGCTTT
>Ga0209427_10009172_pt1 | contig 11057 bp, 13 predicted proteins | sample DeeMarSWOR136_30_FD_187465 | JGI IMG/M metagenome (GOLD analysis project Ga0209427, IMG submission 187465) | Marine sediment microbial communities from White Oak River estuary, North Carolina - WOR-1-36_30 (SPAdes) (version 2) | ecosystem: Environmental > Aquatic > Marine > Intertidal zone >... | reverse complement strand
TATGGGTCTCGGGGAATAGTGGCGATAAAATAGACTGACTTCCGGGCTACTCTCCCCTGAATACCGGTTCCCTTTTCTCCACGAATGCCTTCGCCCCTTCCTGATGGTCTTTGCTCTTAGTGAGCTCACTGAGAACCGAACCTACATACTTCAAGGTCTCTTCAAGGTCCATGTTCAATCCTTCATAGACAACACGCTTCGCCATTTGAATTGCCAGGGGAGGGCCCTTGGCCAGCTTTTCCGCCAGCTCCATGGTAGCAATCTCCAGCTCATCATGAGGCACAACCATGGTCACCAAGCCTATGCGCTCTGCCTCCTTAGCATCAACCATGTCACCTGTCCAGATAAGCTGGAGGGCTTTGTCCAGGCCGACCAATCTCGGCAGGAAGTAGGTACCTCCCGAAGCCGGAATCATCCCCCTTCTTATGAAGACCTCGGCGAACCGTGCCTGGTCCGAGGCTATCCTGATATCGCAGGCACAGGCGAGGTCTAATCCACCACCGACAGCTACTCCATTGACGGCGGCGATTATCGGTTTCTCGCACTTCTGAAACAGGAGATAAAGCGAGACGCGCTGGGCTTCGGGCGGTCTGGTATCTTCTTCAGCGCCCAGCTGGTCAAACCTGGCGGCCATGGCTTTAACATCAGCACCGGAACAGAAGGCACGGCCGGTGGCGGTAAGTATTATCACCCTAACTTCCTTATCTTTACTGGCATCTTCCACCGCGCGGTATAAACTGTCCATCATGTCGGGGCCAAAGGCGTTCAACCTGTCGGGGCGATTCAGGGTTATGGTGGCAATGCCTTCTTTCTTGGTGTAGATAATGTCCTTGTACTCCATTTCCAAACTTCCTTTCCTGATAACTACTGTTGCTTGCCCTATACTGTAAAAACTATGGCTGGCTCAGAGCAAACTCATCGGGGAAAACAATTCCTGTCTCGTAGTCATTAAAGGCAGACCGCAGGGATGCCAGGTCCACCTTCTCCATCTGAATATATACCGAGCGCCGGCCGATATCTTCAAGGGCATGGGCATCCGAGCCCTGAATACAGGCATGTTTCCTGGGGTAACCACGTTTCTTACCACCATTCCAGACGTCTTTATTATGGGGTACAGTAATCTCCAGGGCGCTGAGATATTTACTGCCGTGTATCCTCATTTTAACCCGACGCGGCTCATTCGTCTCCAGAAAGCCGCTGGGCCACCTCTCAATATGGGCGGCGATGGCAATGCCTCCCCGCTTTTCTATCTCCTGGAATGCCTCCTCTATGCCGATACCTACCGTAATCGTGCCATCCCCCCATGACTCGCGGGGAACGCCCACGTAGTCGAGGAAATCCCGCAGTTTCTGCACGGGGGTATCCAGTTCAAATACGGCAATAACGTGACCGCCTCTGGGTGATAACTCGATTCCGGGAAAGACGGAGATGCCTTTCTCTCCGGCAGCCCGCCTGATACCGTCAATCCCCTCAGCGGTATTATGGTCGGTGACGGCGATTACGTCCAGTCCGGCGGACAGGGCCGTATCGACTATCTGCTCCGGGGTAACAGACGGGTCGCTGTAACACAATGATTCGGGAGTATGGATATGCAGGTCCACCTTCCTGAACGCTACGTTTTTGAATTCACCCATTGCCTGTAATGTCAGTTTCCAGCTATAAATAGAGTAGCAAGCCGAGCGTTCTTTGTCAAAGGTGGGGGTTATAAATTATTCCAATTGACAAAGACAGGCATAAATACTAACATTGAGATTAATATGGCTAAGACGATTGAAGAGATAAACCAGAAGATAAAGAAGGGCGAGGCGGTGGTGGTTACCGCGGAGGAGATAATTGACCTCGTCAAGGAGAGAGGCGAAAAGAAAGCAGCCGAGGACGTGGATGTGGTTACCACCGGAACCTTCAGCCCCATGTGCTCGTCCGGTGCCTACCTTAACATCGGGCATACCTCACCAAGAATAAAGCTGGGTGGCGGGCGGACCTACCTCAATGACGTTCCGGCCTACACGGGCGTAGCGGCAATGGATATATATATCGGCGCTACCGCTCTGCCCGACGATGACCCGAGAAACAGGATTTATCCCGGTGAGTTCAACTACGGGGGCGGGCACGTAATCGAGGAACTGGTTGCCGGCAAAGATGTAAGACTGGTGGCCACCAGCTACGGCACGGACTGCTACCCGCGGAGAAGGCTGGAGACCTGGATAAATATAAAAGACATCAATCAAGCAGTGCTATTTAATATGCGGAACGCCTACCAGAACTACAACGTGGCGGTAAACCTGTCCGACAAGCTAATCCATACCTACCTGGGCATCCTGAAGCCAAACCTGGGTAATGCCAATTACAGCAGTGCCGGACAGCTTTCACCACTGCTGAATGACCCGTATTACAAGACCATCGGCATAGGCACCAGGATATTTTTGGGCGGTGGCGAAGGCTTCGTCGCCTGGCAGGGTACCCAGCACAACCCTTCCGCCCTCCGCTCCGAAAACGGAGTCCCCAGGAGAAGCGCCGGAACGCTGTCGGTAATCGGTGACCTGAAGCAGATGGACCCGAGGTGGCTGGTAGGAACCAGTATACTTGGATACGGAACGACATTGACTGTGGGCATTGGGGTACCCATACCGATACTCTCCGAAGAAATCCTGCATTACACTACAGTGACCGACAACGACATCTTTGCCCCGGTGATAGACTATTCGGAAGCGTTCCCGCAGATGAAGCCCGATGTTCTGTGCGAAGTCAGCTACGGGGAACTAAAGAGCGGGAAAATAACAGTCAAGGGCAGGAAAGTGCCTACGGCTTCTATGTCCAGCTACTCCAGAGCCGTGGAAATTGCCACCACCCTGAAGGAGTGGATACTGGCCGGGAAGTTCCTGCTGACCAAACCGGTGTCACCCCTGCCAGGTGTAGAATCAGGTATTATCTTAAAGCCACTCAAGGAACGCCCCATAGAGGAGTAAGCACGGAGAATTCTATAGATTTAGTAAGTCTTTTATGTAAAGTTATTAGAATAATAAATACGACCCCACTCGAGGTGTGCTAATGAAAATATCAAGAAGAATAGTCCTGCATTTCCCATGGCGTCTGGTGGACCGTCCTCTCGTATACCGGCTAATCAAGGACTATGACCTTGAGTTCAACATCCTTAAAGCCTCGGTTACCCCGGGAGAGGAAGGGCTGATGGTGCTGGAACTGAAAGGGAAACAGGAAGACTATGATAAAGGGATTGAGTACCTGACCAAAACCGGGGTGAGAATTCAATCGCTGAGCCAGAATGTACTCCGTAACGAGGAAAGGTGCACTCATTGCGGCGCCTGCCTGGCCATCTGCCCCACCGATGCCTTTGAACTCGACCCGAAAACAAGGTTAACTACATTTGATAATACAAAATGTCTAGCCTGCGGCCTTTGTATCAAGGGCTGCCCTCCTCGAGCCATGGAGCTACATTTCTAGCCAATACATGAGCACAACCGCCAGTTAAAAAGCAAGGGGCGATTTCTATCCAAACCGGTGGTGAAATGACAGATTTGCCCGAAGAATCCCCCGTACCAGGAGTAACTGACAGGAAATGATTACCCAGGACGAACTAGAACGCTATGACCGCCAGATAATGATAAGGGGAATTGGCAAGGCTGGTCAGGAAAAGCTTAAACAGGCAAAGGTTGTTATTGCCGGTGGCGGTGGGCTTGGTTCGCCGTCGTCTATATACCTGGCGGCAGCCGGAGTAGGCACGATACGAATAGTTGACCATGATGTCGTGGAACTCAGCAACCTGAACCGGCAGATTTTACACTGGGACAAAGATATCGGCAGAAACAAGGTTGAATCGGCTGCCGAGAAGCTGAGCCAGCTAAACCGGAACGTGAGGATAGAACCTGTGGAGGCGACCATTGACGAAAATAATGTCTCAGTTATTGTGGCAGGTTTTGATGTAATAGTTGATGCCATGGATAACCTGCCCACCCGATTTCTGCTGAACAGGGCGGCTATTGAGCACAATATACCATTCGTTCACGGGGCGGTCTTCGGGCTTGAAGGCAGGGTCATGACCATCATCCCCGGTAAAACAGCCTGCCTGAGATGCCTGTACCGGGGTTTTACGCCGCAGGCGAAGTTCCCGGTGATAGGGGTGACACCGGCGGTAATCGGCTGCATCCAGGCTACCGAGGTGATAAAATATATTACTGGAACCGGTAAGCTACTGACCAACAGGATGCTGGTCTATGACGGCCTGAAAATGAAAATTACCGAGCTTAGCGCCAAGAGAAACCCGGACTGTGAGGATTGCGGTAAATCAAGGGGAGAGAGATAAACGATGAGTGTAAAGATAAACATTCCTTCATATTTGATGCCCTATACCGATGACGCCGAAGCAGTTGAAACGGACGGAAGCACGGTCGGACAGTGCATTGACAATCTGATCAAGCAGTTCCCCGGTCTTAAGAAAATGGTATTTGACAAAAAAGGGAATCTACTTGATTATGTCAGCATCTATGCCGATGGTGACTTTGTCTATGGTGACGGACTGACCAGACCGGTCAAGGACGGCGACGAGCTCCATCTATTCTACGTAATAGGCGGAGGATAAGCGGGAAAAAGGTTACGGAGAAGCATCATGGCTATAAGACAGGTAACATTCAGCTTTCCTGAGGAATTGCTGGGGGAACCGGTTATCTACACTATCGGGCAGCAATTCCGGGTAACGACCAACATCCTGCTAGCCGATATATCCGAAATAAAGGGCTGGATCAAGCTAGAACTGGAGGGAAAAGAGGCAGATATCGACGAAGCCATTGCCTGGGCAATCAGCAAAGGGGTCTGGGTTGATACCATAGAGACGCCATCATAACATCCAATAATGCGCATAATTGCCAGATAACCACTCAGCCACCTGCCTGCTCCGCCTGCTCCCACAAAGACAAAGACCAGCAGACCATTGAAGACCCGCTGGCTTCATAATGTATCTATCTGTCAGTATATCCGTATTACCCAGCAAAGCCAGTACTTTGAATGCTATCCTTCATACAACCCGGATATTACCGCAAAAATTATCACCCATACAACCAGGCCAATACCACCAACAATACCAATGCCCCTTGCTATTTCCCCTTTACGTCTGATAGCAAGAACAACTGATGACAATAGCGCTACACCTACTAAGCCGAGGAGGACTTGCGCGCAGTAGTCCACCGGGGTGAGTCTATCCATTCCTGCATATGTTTCTCTGCCCAGCACACCCACAATAATAGTAGCTATTGCCAGAAGACTTAGTGGAATCGCTGTAGCGAGTACAGCAACCCTGCCAGGTCTGTCCATCCCTTTTGCCCTCCTTCATTAAGCCCTGGAAATAAGGTAACACTCCGGTCAGATTTTACCTATTCCGGTATTGCTTTAGACGGTCCCCGTCTTCCTATGAGAAGTGTAACCAAGCCACCGATAGTTGCTATAACAAACACTAAAAGACCGATAAGCCCGATGAAGAAAGCGACACTCTCTTCTATCCCAGTCAGAGCAAATATTACATTGTGCACAATGACACCAACAATACCCACCAGCAACAATATTCCGGCTACAAGCAGGAATATTCTCAGCCACCTTAGATGCCTTTCTACTGACTCTGGTTCCATCCGGTCAGGGAATAGACTGGATTTCCTTTTCCGAACCGCCCATACCAGGTATATCCAGACCCCCAGTAAGGCGACCCCAATTCCAAGCGTAATGAACGCAGGCCTAATAATCACCCCCGCTATCACCAATCCAATGCTTACCACACTTAAAATGACTATTCCGATTAATAACCCTTTATTCATAATCACCTCCCCACTAAATCCCTGCAAACTTATAGGAACTTATCCATTCACATTATTTACGCAGGGATTCATTATAGTTATGTCTTCGGGGTTTGTCAATAAATGTTCTCAACGATTGCCCTTGCCAAAAACAATGATGCGCTATCGGCACAGCAAATTTATAACAACGGGATTTGACTCTTGTGCTAATGTGTGCTAATGATGTATTATTCTCTAGGATTTATCAGGATTTTTTTCTACACTCAAACCGTTTGCACACAAAACAGGGGACAGTCACCATACTAAAGAATGGAGGAAAGAGAATGTTCAAGACCAGAGTTACAGAATTACTGGGTATAGAATACCCGATACTTGCCGGGCCAATGGCCTACATTTCAAAAGCCGAGCTGGTAGCGGCTGTTTCCAATGCGGGAGGCCTGGGTATCATGGCCTCTCTTACTTTTACCGAAATTGATGAGCTGCGCCAGGAGATTCGAAAAACAAAAAGTCTAACCGATAAGCCGTTTGCGGTGAATATCACTTTGCTGCCTACAGCGCGGCCGGTAAACTATGAGGACTATTTTAAAGCCACCCTGGATGAAGGGGTAAACATCATAGAGACCTCGGGGAGGAGTCCTGAGCCCTATATCAAACTACTGAAGGATGCCAAGGCAACAGTAATGCACCGGGCGACAAGGACAAGAGATATCAAGACAGCGGAGCGGGTCGGGGCGGATGCAGTGACTATCCTGGGCACCGAGGCGGCCGGTCACCCGGGACAGGAGGAAGTGACCTCCATGGTGAGAATCCCGATAGCCGTGGACGAAGTTAAGGTCCCGGTTATTGCCGGCGGAGGAATTGCCGATGCCAGAGGTTTTGTCGCCGCTTTAGCCCTGGGTGCCGAAGGTGTGCTGATGGGCACCCGTTTTATGGCGAGCAAGGAAGCCAACATACACAACAATGTAAAGGACTGGCTGCTAAAACTGGGGGAAGCCGATACCATACTTATTCAGAAGTCCATAAAGAACGCATCAAGGGTAGTGAGGACAGAGCACACCGAAAAAATACTGGAGATGGAACAGAGGGGGGCTACGCTGGAAGAGCTTCTGCCCATGATAAGCGGACAGAGGGGGGTGAATACCTACGCTACCGGTGATGTCAGCAGTGCCTCAATAAGCGTCGGGCAAGTAGTAGGACTAATCCGTGAAATACCCAGCGTTAAGGAGATTATTGACGGTATCATCAGTGAAGCAGAGCAAATAGTTAAGCGTATCAATAAATAGTTGAGCATCCACAGGGAAAAATAAAAGGAGGTTGCCAATCAATGAAAACACGGATGACTGAGCTATTCGGGATCAAGTACCCAATTATGCTGGCGGGAATGAACTGGCTGACCACGCCCAAGCTGGTCGGAGCTGTTTCCAATGCGGGAGGCCTCGGCGTCCTCGCCGGACAGCAGTATACTGCTGATAAGCTCAAAGAAGCCATCAAGCAGATCAGGGAGATTACCGACAAGCCATTCGGTATCAACCTCACCCTGGGAGTCGGGGCACGGGAGCGAGTCCCGGTAATCATCGAGGAAAAGGTGCCGGTGCTGAACTACGCTCTGGGAAGACCGCCGGAGATTGCCCCGCTTATTGAAGCCATCCACGCCTACGGTGGCAAGGTAATCGGGACGATAGCCATGGTGAGGCACGCCCTTCGTTCCGAGCAGCTTGGCGCTGACGCGATCATTGTTACCGGTTACGAGGCGGCATCGCATTCAGGCAATGTCGGTGCCCTAGTACTCGTGCCGCAGGTTGCCGAGGCGGTCAAGGTACCCTGCATCGGTGCCGGAGGCTATGCCGATGGACGCGGGCTGGCAGCAGCCCTGGCTCTGGGAGCCGAGGGGATATCCATGGGGAGCCGGCTGGCAGCAACCAAGGAAGCCGAGGTCGCTGATGCTGTCAAAGAGACTTGGGTTAAATCGAGCGAAGAAGATACCGTTATTGACCCGGCATTTGACGGAATAAACTGCCGGGTACTGAGAAACAAAGCAGCAGAAGACCTGCTAGAGAAGAAGGCTTTTCCTCTGTTCGACGCGATATCAGCCGGCATGCATATGAAGAAGGTGCTCAATCTATCGTGGGGGCAGCTTTTCAGGGAAGCCAACAACCTGAGGAAAATGCAGACCGGTATTGGCGGCGGACAAAGAGGTCTTGGTGCGGCAATGCGTTTTGCCGTAGGGAGCCAACTGTTCAGTAAAGCCACAGTGGGAGGCGACCCGGTGAACGGGATTCTGATGATGGGGCAGACTACGGGCAGAATAAAGGACATTCCCACTGTCGCTGAGGTTATTGAGAGAACTGTAAAAGAAGCCGAAAAGATACTCGGCAATATGAACAAACAATTTGCCAAATAGCGGCAAGGTCAAGAGAGGTCGTGCATTAGAGCTGCCGAAGCCCGGCTTCGGCAGCTCTATAACCATATTAAAACCAGTGACGAATGAGATAAAAAGACGGAGGTCAAGGCCGATGTTTAAGACAAGGGTTACCGAGCTATTCGGCATAGAGTACCCCATAATCCAGGGGGCACTTGGGGGAGGGCTATCAAGGGCAGAACTGGTATCGGCTGTCTCCAATGCCGGCGGACTGGGCATGATTACCTCGCTCAACTACACTACCAGCGACGAACTACGACAGGAAATTAAGAAGACAAAGGATATGACCGATAAGCCGTTTGCGGTAAACGTTACGTTGTTACCGACGATGCGACCGGTGAACTACGAGGAGTACTTCACGGCGGCCCTTGAGGAAGGGGTAAAAGTCTTTGAGACCTCAGGACGAAACCCGGAGCCCTACATGAAGCTGCTCAAGGATGCCGGTGCGAAAATCATGCACAAAGCTGGGAGTGCCAGACATGCCAGAACGGCGGAGAGGATAGGAGTGGATGCGGTAAGTATCGTCAGCTTCGAGGCGGCCGGGCATCCACTTCCCGATGATGTGGCGGCTTCGGTACTCATTCCTGCCTGTGTCGATGCAGTACAGATTCCGGTCATAGCCGCCGGCGGTATCGCCGACGGTCGGGGTTTTGTATCCGCCCTAGCCATGGGTGCCGAGGGTGTGCTGATGGGCACCCGCTTTACCATAAGCAAGGAATGCTCTCTGAATCCCAAAGCCAAAGAGTGGCTGCTGCAACTGAGTGAAGCCGACACGATGCTAATCCACAAAGCAATCAATAACACCGAAAGGGTGGTAAAGACGGACTTCGCCAAGAAGATACTGGAGATGGAGGAGAAGGGAGCCCCGCTGGAAGAAATACTGCCCCTGATAAGCGGGGAAAAAGTGCGAGAAGCCTACAACAGCGGAGATATCAGCGATGCACTATTTACGGTGGGTCAGGTGGTGGGGCTGGTGCACGATATTCCCAGCGTAAAGGAAATCATCGAGGGCATTATCAGCGAAGCCAGGCTCATTGTTGAGCGCCTCCACAGCATTTGAGGTCTGGTACTGATGGATGCGGTGCCCTATTTATCCTGGCTTCGGGACTCCAGCCACCTCCGCTTCTGGTCCAGTCTTATCTGCTCATCGGTAGGTCTATAGCCAGATAAGAAGTCATCTCTAAACGAGTTAAAGGTGCCATCAATGATGGCGCCTCTTATTTTACTCATCAGGTTGCTCATGAAGGTCAGATTGTGGATAGTGGCCAATCGGTAAGATAACAGCTCCTGGCTCTTGAACAGGTGGTGAAGATAGGCAACCGAGAAGGTGCGGCAGGTATAGCAGTCACACTCTGAGTCAACAGGCTTTTCCATCTGGCTATAGGCGGCATTCTGTATGTTTACCCTCCCCGACCGTGTGAATAGAGCTCCATTTCGGGCTACGCGAGTGGGCAGAGCGCTATCGAACATATCTATGCCCCTAGCGACGCCTTCGATGATGTCCTCGGGGGAGCCCACTCCCATCAGGTACCGTGGCTTGTCTTCAGGTAGTAGAGCAGCGGTCTGCTCAGCTATCTCAAAAGTGACCTTCTTGGGCTCGCCGATACTCAGTCCGCCAATACCATAGCCGGCAAATCCCAGCGAGGTAAGGAATTCAGCCGACTCCTGCCGGAGCTGTGGATAGGTGCCACCCTGGACAATAGCATACAGTGCCTGGTCGCCACGCTTATGAGCCTTCTGGCATTTCTCCGCCCACTTATGGGTACGGTGCATCGCCCTCCGTATCTTCTCAAAGCCATCATTATGGGAGCGGCATTCATCAAGGACCATTATAATATCAGCGCCGAGGGCTTCCTGGAACTCGACGACCAGATCAGGGGTGAGCAGGTGCTGACTGCCATCAATATGCGAGCGAAACACGACGCCATCGTCGTTGACCTGGCTTAGCCGGGCCAAGCTGAATATCTGAAAGCCACCGCTATCGGTGAGTATAGTCCCATCCCAGCCCATGAAGTTATGTAAACCACCCATATTTTTAATTACGGGTATACCCGGCCGGAGGTAAAGGTGGTAGGTATTAGCCAGCACCATTGATATCCCGATATTCCTTACTTCTTCGGGGGTCAGGGTTTTCACGGCGCCCTGACTGCCCACCGGCAATAGTACCGGTGTAGGTACTGTGCCATGCGTTGTTACCAGTTCCCCGGCGCGGGCTTTGCCATCGGGGGAGGCCATTATCAAGTTAAAGGTAGTAGCATTGTTCATATACTCTGTTCAAATCCTTTATGTTAAACGAGCAACTTCACGTAGACCAATCTAGAATAAATCTCTCAACTGACGCCGGAACAACCTCCGGATAACTGCCAAAGCTACGGCACATGCCAGGATAAAAACCACGGTCTGCCAGGAATATCCGTGAGCGGCAACACCAAGGGCGGTACCCGATGCCGGTGGATGCTCGGTATTGGTAATGGTCATCAGAAAAATTGATAATCCTACCGCCAGGGCATAAACCAGCCAGGTTATCCACTCCCATTCTATGGCGAACCGGCCCAGAAGCAGGTTCAGTATAACGAAATTACAGAATACGCCGCTAATCAGGCCTATAATATGCCCGCCTACCAGCCTTCTCGGCTGGGCAGTAACAGAATGCGGCATGGCAAAAACGATAAATGCGCTGGAGCCCAGAGCAGCGACAATAGCGGCATGGGTTAAAACCTCAACAAAATACAGAATTACCAGTATAGCGACGGCGGCAAGCAAACTCTGTATAATGTAGTGTCTGGGATTTCTAATGAATGCCCGGTCAATTAAGTGCATAGCATCCCAATTCCAATCACACC
>Ga0209427_10009169_pt1 | contig 11059 bp, 9 predicted proteins | sample DeeMarSWOR136_30_FD_187465 | JGI IMG/M metagenome (GOLD analysis project Ga0209427, IMG submission 187465) | Marine sediment microbial communities from White Oak River estuary, North Carolina - WOR-1-36_30 (SPAdes) (version 2) | ecosystem: Environmental > Aquatic > Marine > Intertidal zone >... | reverse complement strand
TGAAAGGGGTGAAGAATCGACTGGGTGGTTACCTAAGCGGAGGCGAGCGTCAGATGTTGTCCTTGTCAACGGCACTGCTGTGTGCCCCACAACTGCTATTGGTGGACGAGTTATCTCTGGGGTTAGCGCCGATCATTATTGAAGAGCTTATGAATCTGGTAAAGGTCATTAGGAATGAACAACAGGTGACCGTCTTTCTGGTTGAGCAGAATGCCTTGGCCGCACTGGAAATCGCCGACTACGGCTACGTCATTGAAAATGGACGTATTGTCTATGACGGGGCCCCGGACAGGCTGAAAAGTCATCAGGATATTCAAGAATTCTATTTGGGGCAAGGTGAACGGGAATCTCAGAAAAGTTACCGAGACGTCAAACAATACCGGCGGACAAGAAGGTGGTATGGATAATCGTCTTCATCTCACCATGAGCGGCATTGATCTGTTGATCGGTGGGTTTCAGATCCTACAGGGCATTTCCATTCAGGCCTATGAGGGAGAACTGCTCGCGCTCATAGGCCCAAATGGAGCGGGGAAAACAAGCCTTCTCAACTGCATCAACGGTATCTACCACCCCAGCAAGGGGCAGATATTATTTGAGGACTTGGATCTGGTCGGTTTTAAACCTCACAGCGTCGCTCGGATGGGGATCACACGGACCTTTCAACATGCAGAACTTTTTCGGCACATGAGCGTGCTCGATAACTTGCTTGTGGGCAGGCAAATAAAGATGGAGAGAGGCCTGCTGTCCAACGGGATCTTCTGGGGAAAAACAATAAAGGAGGAGCTGGCGCATAGGGAAGCGGCCGAGGAAATCATTGAATTCCTGGAACTGGAAAGATATCGCAAAAGCGATGCTTCGGGACTGCCTTATGGAATTCAAAAGATAGTGGGGCTTGGCAGAGCATTGGCCATGGAGCCCAAAATCCTCTTATTGGATGAGCCGTCAGCGGGCATGAATCGTCAGGAGAAAGAGGACTTGGCCCGTTTTATCCTCAGGATCAAGTATGAGATTGGCATAACCATGATCTGGGTGGAACACGATATGCAGCTCGTTGGAGACCTGGCTGACCGAATCGTTGTGTTGAATTTTGGGACGAAAATAGCGGAAGGAAGGTGGGATGAGGTGGTAGACGACCCCCAAGTCGTTCAAGCCTACATCGGTACGGGGGGCTCTGGGAGGTATTGATTTTGCCTTGACACTCTTTTATCCGCTTGTTAAAAACGAACATTCGTTCACTTTTTCAAAATATCCTTCTCATATAGAATGAAAGGGGAGGGCGGGCATGGCAAAAGAACAAAAGGTGAGATGCTTAAACTGCTTTGAGAGGATACCCGTGCCTGCAAGGGCGAAAAGACTCGCTTGCCCTAAATGTGGCGTTGAATATGTGATTGCCTGGCGAGGTTCCCAGGCCAAGATTGCCGGAACACCATCGAAAAGGTCATGAGGGGGTAGGAGTAAAGCGATGCCGTTGACCAGGAAAATAGGCTATGTAGACCTATCAGGCGGGAATATCCAGACAAGTCCGATTCCGGAAGCGTTGCGCCGACGTTTTTTGGGGGGTCGTGGATTGGATATCTACTTGCTTTACAATCACGTCAAACCGGGCTGCGACCCCATGGGCCCGGAGAATGTGGTGACAGTGAGCGCAGGGCTTCTGGGGGGTTCCATGGCTCCAGCGGCTGCCCGATGTCACTCTGGAGCCAAGTCACCCCTCACGTACGGTGTGGGAAGTTGCAATATGGGGGGGTTCTTCGCCCCTGAGCTCACCTTTGCAGGTTTTCATCATGTTCTTTTCACAGGTAAGGCAGATAAGCCCGTTTATCTTTGGGTCCACGATGGCGAGATTGAACTTCGCGACGCCCAGCATCTCTGGGGCAGAGATGCCTTTGAAACACAAGCGCTGATCCGTGAAGAGCTGGGGGACGAGGAGATACAGGTGGCGTGTATCGGGCCAGCCGGGGAAAACTTAGTGAGATATGCCAATATTCGGACGGGCCTAAAGAATGCCGGTGGAAGGTCGGGTGTCGGGTGTATCTGGGGTTCCAAGAATCTCAAAGCCGTTGCCGCCAGAGGAACGATGGAAGTGAGTAATCGATTTCCTCTGGAGGCCCTGGATTATGCCTACAAATGGCAAAAGCAGGTCACGGATACCAAGCTGGCTAAGGCACTGGGTTATGACGGCACCATGATGATCTGGAATGTGACCAACACGACCGGTTTGTTAAGGTATCGTAACTTTCAGTACAACAAGCTGGAAGATTGGGAGGATTTGACCATTGAAAGGTTCCATGAGCAATACCACGAAGGGGTCACGGCCTGCTTTGGATGCCCTGTCCACTGCCGGCATAAATGGCGAATAAAGGAAGGACCCCTTGCCGGCCTCTATGGTGAGGGGCCCGAATATAATACGCAGATGTGTATGGGGGGCATGCTCAATATCACAAACTGGGAGAGTATCCTCCAAGGACAATATCTGGTGGATAAATACGGCTTTGATATGGCTGAGTTTGCCAATATCGCAGCTTGGGCCTTTGAGATCTATGAAAAGGGAATTATTGATGAGCGTGATACGGGGGGTATAAAGCTGGACTGGTCAAATGCGGATGAGCTTCTTCCACTGCTCCTGGAACAAGTGGCCTATCGAAAGGGCGTGGGTGACCTCTTGGCCGATGGTCCTATCAGGGCCCTTGAGAGACTGGGTAAACCAGAAGCAGAATACTATCTTCTTCACATCAAGGGTTTGGGCAATATGCTGTCCGATGAAAGACCAACCCCAGCGTTCGCTCTGGGGATAGCCACATCCACAAGGGGGTGTGACCATCTCAGAAGCCGCCCAGCCATTGATTTATACCATCTCCCTGAAAAGGTCTTGGAAGAGGCCTTTGACGGTGGGCCCATGTCTTCTGATTTTACTTCTTATGTGGGTAAGGCAAGGCAGATATGGGTTATGGAAAGGGTCTTCGCGGTGGTTGACGCCATAGGCACATGTAAATTCCATACCCTTTTCTTTAGCCCCCACATGCCCAGCTGGAATGAATGGTCAGAAATGATCTACTACATCACCGGCATGGAATTCACACCTCAGGAATTGAGAGATATCGGGGAAAGAATTTACACGCTCGAGAGAATGTTTAATTATCGGGAAGCGGCGCGGGATCGAAAGGACGATTCTCTTCCTGAGCGGTATTTCGCCGAAGCCGTTCCTGGCGGCTTGCCTGTGGTTAAAGGAACCAAGATGAGTAGAGAGAAATTCGAAAAAATGCTCGATGAATACTATGATTTCCATGGTTGGGATAAGAAAGGTCGGGTTCCCCAAAAGACATTGGAAAAACTCGGCCTAGAAGGTGAGCCGTCCCACCTGCTTTAGTTCTTAAATAAGGGTGTTTTGCATGCCTGAGTCTGATGTGATTCAAGTGAGTGATGATGATCTAAGAAAATACTGTGCGGAAGCCGCAGAGAAAGGGGCGACCCACGTCAAACAGATCCATCCCAGCAGTGTCGTAACGGCACCGTGGGTAAGACTGAAATGCCAATCTGGCTGCGGCAACTATGACAGGAGCTATTGCTGCCCTCCTGATACCTCGACGCCGGAACAGACAAGGGCCATCCTCGATGTTTATCAGCGCGCCATCTTGTTTCACAAAGAGGCGCCCAGAACACCGGATCGAGGGAAGCAGTTCAAAAAATATTTTGATATGCTGGTGAACCTGGAAGGGGAAATGTTTAAGGAAGGCTATTACAGAGCGTTTGTTTATTTAGCCGGCCCCTGTATGCTGTGCAAGGAATGCACAAAGCTTCAAGGGGCTCCCTGTAATTTTAGGGACAAAGCCAGGCCTTCCATGGAGGCCTGCGGCATAGACGTCTACCAGACAGCGCGAAATCATGGCTTTTTCATTCAGACCCTTCGTGAGAAGACAGAGACACAAAACACATACTGTCTCATGTTGGTGGATTGATCTGGGTGGGAATGGTATACTTACACGCCACAGCCCTTTGGCGGGCTGGCGTTTCGATCCGTACAATGAGAAAATCTAAATTTCTAAAAGGGGGTGATATATGGCCTCGTAAGAAAGAGAAACCTAAAGAAGGCACCCGCCTCCCATAGGTTCTTCATGTAGACCCTGGAAAAAGGAAACCCAAAAGCAAAAAAACTAAAACGCAATGTTTACAATTGAACAATTATGGATTTTTAAAGGCATTGTTTTTAATGGGCAACCTGAATGAAAAGGAGGGCGTCATGAAGAAAAAGATTTTTGGTTTAACCGTAGCCCTTACCTTGACGGCAGTTGGGGCTCTTGGGGGATTCGCAAATCAGGCTGCGGCCGCAGATCCCATTGTGCTCGGCGTTCCCAGTGCCCGGGCTTTTGCCGAAGGCGCAATGACCGAAAGAGGCATTATCTTGGCCCTCGAGGAGATCAACGCCAAGGGCGGGGTGAATGTGGGCGGTGTAAAGCGACCGCTCAAAGTTGAGATCATGGATACCCGTGATCTCGAGGCTGGTGTGCCAGTGGCTGAAGCACTTCTCGTCGTGGAACGACTCATACTGGACAAGAAAGCAAACTTCATTGTTGGCGGCCCGATCCGCACCGAAGCATACAATGCCGCCATGGATCTATTCTCCAAGTACAAGACCATTTCCCTAGTAAATACCGGCGTCTATTCCCCTGGCACGGCCCAAAGAATCGCTGAAAATTATGAAAAATATAAATATAGCTTCAGACTCACCGGACACGTGGGCATAGAGATAGGCATGGACCTACCTGCACTCCTCAAGGGCCTTAAAGAGGATTACGGATTTGATAAGGCCTATATCATGGTACAAGACGTGGCCCACGCGAGAGCGAGTGGAGACATCGTGGAAAAGCTGCTTCCGAAATGGGGTTGGCAGGTCCTTGGGAAGAAAGTATACCCCACTGGAACCACAGACTTTTCCCTGGGCCTGTTGGATGCCAAAAAACAGGGGGCGCAGTTCCTGTGGGTATGGATCGATATGCCGGAAGTGGGCATCCTTATGAGACAATGGGCCGATCTCAAGGTGCCGGCACTGCCCATGGGTTATGCGCGAACCGCGCAGGATCCCGGCTTTTGGGAACAGACTGAGGGGGGTTGTGCCTATCTGGTCCTTGCCGTCTTGAACGCGGGGAATGTCCCCACCAAGGTAACCCCATGGGCTGAAAGATTCAACGAGGCATGGGTGAAGAGGTGGGGGAATGAGCCCACAGGGTATTCCTGCTCAGCACCCTATATGACCGTTTACGTATTGAAAGATGCCATAGAACGCGCCAACTCTCTGGACAGCGAGGCCGTCATCCCAGCCCTCGAAAAGACAGACATCAAAGGGGGCGTCTACGGAAGGATCCGGTTTAATCCCAAGAGCCATGATATTATTCGAAAACACGACCCTAATGAAGGTGCACTAGGCGCCTGGTTTCAGTGGCAGAATGGCAAAAGGGTGGCCATTTTCCCTAAAGCTGTTGCTACGGGCAGCCTCCAGATACCGCCCTGGTTAAAACGCTAATCTAGACAACAAAATACAGACGACCAGCCTGGAGACCACGTGATTATGTATAAAGCGTGGCCTCGGGGCTTGTCCAGATGTCTTCAGGGGAATGATGAATGGACGTATTGGTCTACGGACTGGTAAATAGCGCGATCCTTGCCCTTATGGCCGTAGGATTTACCCTGGTCTACGGAATAAGCCGGCTGGCCAACTTTGCCCACGGCGCACTGTATGTGCTAACCGGGTTTGTGACCTGGATATTTTTGCGGACCTTGGGCCTAAATTATGCACTGGCCATTCTCGCCGCCTTGTTCATCACGGCCATGATAGGTGCTCTCATATACCATGCATTTCTGGTGAGAGTAAGGAGCCTTGAGGCATCAGAGATCATCGGGTCATTTGCTGTGGGCTTGGTAATTATGGAGGCCTTGCGCTGGAGGGGTTTTATTGGTCATGGCTTTGCCATTCCAAAATTTGTCAAAGGGACCCTGAGCATCGGATGGGTCATGGTGGATCTGCAACGGATTATCATTATTGGCATTGGGCTGCTCATCGTGATTTGCCTGTGGCTGTTCACCCATTACACCAAAATTGGTTTGGCCCTGAGAGCGATAGCCCAGGATGAGCAGGCCGCCATGATGCTGGGGATGGATTCCGATCGAATGGCGACCATTAGCCTTGCCGTGGGTTCTGCCTTAGCGGGAGTCGCGGCTGTTGTCATTCTTCCATTGGGAAATTTAACCGTGGAGTCAGGTTATCAGGTGCTGATTTACGCGGTGGCGGTATGCATTGTGGGTGGACTGGGTAGTTGGCCCGGCGCCGTGGTTGCAGCCTTTTTGCTCGGTTATGCTCAGATACTTACTGACAAATTTGGCGGGTCTCATTATCAGGCCGTGGTCGCCATGGCGGCAATTATTATCACACTCATTTTGAGGCCTTCTGGTCTTTTCGGAAAGCAGAAAGAACTGGAGGAGAGGGTCTAATTGGTCACAAAGGGCAAACGGAAAGAGAGGCTGGACAGGGGTTTGAAGGTGCGATCAGAGGGGGTTTATGCCATCGCGTCCTGGACTGAGGCCATGTATCTGATTGCACCCAGACTGTTCCTCATACTGGCCATGGTCGTCATACCTCTGGTGATGCCAAGCATATATCACAAGAGACTCATATGCCTATTATTTATCTACGCATTGTTGGCCATTAGTTTTGATTTCCTGACCAATTACGTGGGGCTGGTCTGTTTGGGTGGCGCACTGTTCATGGGCGTTGGCGGATATATAGCCGGGAGCCTAAATGCCATGCTGGGATTGCCGGCCGTATTAACTATTATCGTTGCCACGCTGGGTGGGGCGGCCATCTGTACCATTCTTCTGCTCCCTTGTCTGCCCCTACGGGGCATCTATTTTGCCATTGTAACGCTGGTCTACCCTCTGTTGTTGGGCAGGATCATTGAGGCCACGCGCATCCTGGGGGGCACCGATGGAATGCCCGGTCTTTCAACTTATCCCAGCCCTTGGGTTGACCTGTACCTGGTCATTGGGGTAACGGCCTTTTTGCTCTTTGGACTGAGAAGGCTGGTTAATGAGGATATCGGTCTGGTCTTTCGCGGGATAAAGGATAACGATCAAACAGTGACGGCTTGTGGTGTAAACATCACTGCATATCGGACCCGCGCTGTATATATTGCGTCAGCCATTGGTTGTTTTGCAGGGGCCTATCTCTGTCACCTCTACGGTTGGGTCGGGTTGAGCTTTTTCGCCCTGGATTTTTCCATAATTCCCATTGCTGCCGCCATTGTGGGGGGGATGGGGACCTTGGTAGGTCCACTATTGGGTTCAGCCATCATTGTCCCTCTCTCTGAGATCTTGCGTGCCTTTGGGGGATTGAGAATCGTTTTCTATGCCCTTATTCTCATATTATTTATAGCGTTTCGGCCAGAGGGCCTGATGAACTATTTTCAACGTAAATATGCCCAGTTTGAGCACTGGATAGAGGTATGAAGATGAACGAGGAGGTCCTTCTGCGAGTCAGAGGGCTTTTTAAATCATTTGGCGGTGTAACGGCGGTGGCCAATGTGAGTTTTGATCTGCGCAAGGGTGAGACCCTTGGTATCATCGGACCGAACGGATCAGGGAAAACCACGCTCGTCAATCTAATTACTCGATTCGTCAAGCAAGACTTGGGTGAAGTCTTCTTCAAAGGCAAGAAGATAAGCCATTTGAAGGCTTACAAAATCGCTGAGATGGGCATTGTGAGGACATTCCAGATCATGCGGCCATTCTATACGCTGCCCGCCTTCAAAAACCTCATCGTGCCTTTGTATTCCCCAAGGGTTCGAAAAATAGGGGGTGGCAAGCTGGGTGACAGGGACGCCGTGGCCATTGACATCCTGGAGGAGATCGGCTTCGAGCGGGATGCCTATGTCCCTTACAAGATGGCCTCATCCCTCCCACTGGGATATCTAAAGCGGCTCGAACTGGCCCGATGCCTTGCCCTGAGACCGGAGGTCATTATCTGCGATGAAATATTCTCGGGGCTGAGCATGGCCGAAATTGCCACCATGGTTCCGCTCATGGAAAGATTGCAAATGGAAGGCAAGACGATCATCATGATAGAGCACAGGCTGAGAGAGCTTTTCAGGATCGTAGATCACGTCGTCGTGCTCAATTTCGGCGCAAAGATTGCCGAAGGTCTCCCGGAGGAGGTCATAGAACATGAGGAGGTCAAGAAGGCCTATCTAGGGAAAAAGGGACTGAAGTAGGATGTTAGAGATCAAAAACCTCATGGTATTCTACGAAAATGCCACGGCCATCAATAATCTCAGCCTGACCTGTAATGAGGGCAAAATCACGGGGATTTTTGGATCCAATAGCGCCGGAAAGTCCACGCTTATGTATACGATTTCAGGGGTAATTCTGGATACTAAGAAGAAAGAGGAGATGAGGGGAGGGGAGAGGATATCCATCCTTGGAGAAATCAGATTTCGAGGAGAAGATATCGTGAATGTAAAGGCAAGTGAAAGAGCCAAAAGGGGTATTGTGCTCTGTCCGGAGAGGCGACGTATTTTTTCCGAGAGCAGCGTTATGGAGAACTTGAAAATGGGAGGGTACTTGGCCACGGCGGAACAGGCAAAAAAGACTTTGGAATACGTCTATAATCTGTTCCCGCCACTCAAGAGATTGAAACGAAGGCAGGGGGGTTTTCTAAGCGGTGGGGAGCAACAGATGCTCGCCATTGGCCGCGCATTGATGGCTCAGCCTAAATTGCTGCTTTTAGATGAGCCTCTTCTTGGCCTGAGCCCTTTGTTAGAAGAAACGCTCATGGACGCCGTTGAGGATATTCACCGGCAAACAGGCATCACCACGCTCATAGCGGAACAATATGCCAGATCCGTCTTGCCCATGGTGGATTACGGGTATGTGCTAGAAAACGGGAATGCCGTTTTGAGCGGAACCAAAGAGGACCTCATTCAAAATCCGGACGTGAAGGCCGCATACTTTGGGATTTAGCGAGGAGATGATGAAAGGCAACTCCCTGATGGATCATCATGCTTTGTTCACATTTGAGCAGAATTGTCAGGAGTATCCTGATCAACTGGCTTTAATATATTTGGGAAAATCCTATTCGTATGCCCAATTGAAGGAACTAAGCGACAGGTTTGCCACCGCCCTCGATGGTTTGGGTGTGAGGAAAAATGACAAGGTTCTTATATACCTGCCCAATTGTGTTCAGTGGGTCGTCGCCTATCTAGCCATCTTGGAAATTGGGGCTGTAGCTGTACCCGTTTCTCCCATTTACACCCCTAGCGAAATTACTTATATGATCAATGATTCTGGGGCCGAGACCATCATTTGTCAGGATACAAATTTCGGTTATGTGAAAGAGGTACTTCCTAAGACAGGCCTGATGAGGATTATTTATACGCGTCTTACCGACATGCTTCCCCAGTGGAAGCGGGTCGTGGGAATGCTCTTTGATAGGGTGCCGCGTGGAAACATCGAGCGGGGAGAACAGATATATTCTTTCAAGGAGTTAATCGCCCGACACCCACCCCAACCGCCAAGACCAGACGTCAATCCGAGAGAACACCCTGCCTATATTCTGTACACTGGGGGGACGACTGGCCTGCCCAAGGGTGTACCTGGAACGCATTCGTTTATTAATTGTATGATTAACGATTATCAAAGGGTCATCGAAGGTTATGTCAGGAAAGGGATGTCTACCCTAATCATGGTAGGTCCCCTTTTCCACATCATGGGACAGGCAACATTTCTGTCAATTGGCCTCGGTCTAGGGAATAGGACCGTCCTCATGCCCGTCCCTGAAGTGGACTCTATTTTGAAGGCCATTGAGAAGTATAGCGTTGATCTATTACTGGGTGTACCCGCTCTCTACCGAATGATCCTTGAAAATGATAGGCTGGACTTCTATGACTTGAGCTCCCTGAAATATTGCTGGAGTGGGGGTGATGTGCTACCAACGGAGATATTTAATCGTTGGAAGCAGAAGTTCAACGTGCCCATATATCAGAACTTTGGGGCGACGGAGACGGGATTTGTGGCCTTCAGCCCCATGGATCAAGAGCCCAGCCCTAATGTCATCGGTTTCCCAGTTACATCTAAGAAAATCAAGGTTGTCGACCCTGATTCACTGCAGCCGGTGAAGCCCGATAGCCCTGGTGAGTTGCTTATTTCGTCTGAATATATGGTTCGGGCTTACTGGAACAAACCGGAGGAGACAGCCGCTGGCTTTGTGGAACTGGATGGAAAGCTATATTACAGGATGAAAGACATCGTCACAGTGGCTCATGATGGACAGCTCTCTTACACGGACAGGGGAGCAGACATCATAAAATACAAGGGGTATCGCGTCTCCTGTTCCGAGATCGAAGCCGTGCTGCAAGATCATGAGGCGGTGATGGGGGCATGCGTCATCGGTGTCCCTGACCCGAAGGTAGGTGAGCGCATCAAGGCGATGGTGGTGATCAGGGAAGGCGTGAGGGGGGTGGGAGCAACCGATCTCATCAGATGGTGTCGAGAGAGGCTCGCACCCTATAAGGTTCCCTTTTATATCGAGTTCAGGGATATGCTCCCTAAGTCCAAAGTGGGAAAACTCCTGAGGCGTGAACTCAGAGATGAAGAGCGTCGAAAGACCGAAAAGGGAAAACGAGCGCTATCTTCTCCCTGATGGGCTTGATCAAGTAGCCGTTGAGGAAGCCTTCGGGTAAGTTTTTATTTTAAAGTCAAAAACCTGGTCTTTTCAGGCTGTGTCGTAATTCGATAAACCCGTCATTCCGGGCGAGCCCTGTAAGCCAGCCCCGTGCTCGGTACGGGGTCGGGCGAGACCCGGAATCCAGGAAAACAACGGAAAATCAAAAAAATTCTGGATCCCGGCTCGCATCCCGCTCCGCGGGACTTGGCCGGGATGACGAATTGCGACACATTTTCTCAGGGCCACGGTTTTCTATTCTCTCTCTTTAATGGCCTTTAGAATCTTTTCGGGTGTTATGGGCAGACTTTTGATTCTGAACCCAATGGCATCATGAATGGCATTGGCAATGGA
>Ga0209427_10009168_pt1 | contig 11059 bp, 10 predicted proteins | sample DeeMarSWOR136_30_FD_187465 | JGI IMG/M metagenome (GOLD analysis project Ga0209427, IMG submission 187465) | Marine sediment microbial communities from White Oak River estuary, North Carolina - WOR-1-36_30 (SPAdes) (version 2) | ecosystem: Environmental > Aquatic > Marine > Intertidal zone >... | reverse complement strand
ATCCAGATTGCACCGGGGGAGACGGTCATCCATGGACTGGTCATCCTGGTCCTGAGCAATTATGTATTCAAAATGGTTTCGGCCCTGCTGGATACCATTCCATTCTACATTGGTACAAGGTGGCTGTCAAGATACCTTCAGCTGGATACCTTAAAGGAATTCCGTGAAACGGGTAAGGAGGATCAACAGGCGATCGAAGGATAATCCCTCAAAACATCTCAACAAGCTTGTCCATCTTCACATCCAGCCCATTGATGGTATGATGGGCCTTCAGGTAAACAGGTTCCCTTTCCCTGAGTTTTTCGTGGATGAAGGTCTCCAACTCCTGACGGGACAGATTTCGGATCAGGGGTCGACGTTTTTTTCCCCTTGAAAGCCGGCTAAGCAACGCCGCCGGTTCCATCTTAAGGTATATGGATACACCCTTCTGGTTGATCAGATCCATATTGTTGCCGGTGCAGGGAAGTCCCCCCCCGGTCGAAATAACAACATCCTGCAGTAATACCAGTTCCTTCAGCAAATTGCTTTCCATTTCACGGAAGGCCTTCTCCCCAAGTTTCTCAAAGATTTCATTGATGGTCATCCCGTATTCGCCCTCGAGCCTGGCATCCATATCGATAAAGGAATACCCGAGCCGCCTGGCCAGCCTTTGTCCGACCGTTGATTTGCCCGATCCCATAAATCCGACCAGAAAAATAATCATGGTTTTACGGTTACAGATCCAGGGTCATTTGCCCGCTGGGTGCCTCATCTTCAGGTCCATCGGTGATCTCATCGACATCCGGTGCTTCATCTATTGCTTCTTCTTCTTTGATCCCTTTGATGGGTTCCAGCTCCTTTACCAGTTCAACCTGGTACTTTGTAAGGCGTTTCCCTTTGGCTTTATAGCTTTTGACACCGATAAACTCAGCCACTTCGATGATCTCAGGCTTCCGGTCCTTGTTCCTGCCCCCGAAATTGATCTCGAAGCGGGGATACTCGACCTCGGTGATACTGATCATCCTGGACTCTGGGTGATCCCCTATAAAACTGAGCAGTCTCTCATTGGGTTCCAGTTCAAACCGTTTCACATAATAATAGTCCTGTTCAGCATCAAAGTATATGACGGAGTAGACCTTACTTGGCTTGTACTTCTCAAGGATATAAAGATCATCTTCGAAATGGTTCTCCAGGTTGAAAGTACTCAGCCTGAATTTACCGGATTTGGTGATTACCAGCAGGTGGTCGTCACCGGCGAACTCACCGAGCAGTCTTCCCCGTCCGTCTGCATTCAGCCTCAGTACATCCTCATCGAACCAGATCTTGCGACCACCCAGTGTTGACACCCCCTTTTCCCTCATAACGATCTTATGGATAGCATTTTTCGTCAGGATATTGCCATGGGCATCCCTCCCTTTGATCGCCAGTTCACTGAAATCCATTTCAAAATTCAGGTTACGGATCCTGGGTTTGGGTTTCAGTGTAACCTTGATGGTCTCTGCCTCACCATTTGGATTAGCACTGAAGTACAGGATCCTGGAATTTTCGTTATGCTTGGTCAGGTTGTATTCCTTCTCCCTTGTGATCCCGGTAATGGCACAGCGTTTCATCATTGCATAACCGCTCTTGCCATCACGGTAGACCATATTGTAAATGGTCCTTGCATCGTTTTTCTTGAATACGGCGATATGGATAATGTCCTTGCCTGCGAATACCTTCTCGTCGATCTTGGTAACCTGGAATGTGCCATCCCTCCGGATTGTCAGGATATCATCTATATCAGAACAATCACAAACATACTCATCTTTCTTCAGGGAAGTGCCAAAGAATCCCTCTTTCCGGTTCACATAGAGTTTCTGGTTGGTGGCTACCACCTTGGTGGCCACAATGGTATCGAAATTCCGGATTTCTGTGCGTCTCTCTTTCCCTTTTCCGTATTTCTTCTTTATCTGTTTGTAATAGTTGATCGTATAGGGGATGATATTAGCGAGATGATTTTTGACTTCCTCGATCTCCTCCTCAATGCCTTTGATATGCTCATCCGCTTTGAATGAATCAAATTTCGAGATTCTCTTAATTTTTATCTCGGTCAGTTTCACAATATCATCATGGTTTACCTCCCTCCGCAGAAGTTTCTTGTAGGGATCGAGTCCCTTGTCTATGGCTTCCACAATGGCCTCCCAGGTTTCACATTCCTCGATATCCCGGTAGATCCTTTTCTCGATAAAGATCCTCTCAAGGGAAGAGAAATGCCAGTCTGTCTCCAGTTCATCCATCCTGATTTCCAGTTCAAGTTTCAGGAGGGCAACCGTATTGTCAATGGAGTGCCTTAGCATCTCATTCATACCCATGAATACAGGTTTATCCGCTTCAATCACACAGCTGTTGGGGGATATGGAAACCTCGCAATCTGTGAAGGCATAGAGCGCATCCAGGGTCTTATCCGATGAGATCCCGGTCGCGAGTTCTATTATAATCTCTACATTTTCAGCAGTGTTGTCATCGATCTTCTTGATCTTGATCTTTCCCTTTTCGTTTGCCTTTACAATTGATTCAATAAGGGAAACAGTTGTTTTGCCATAAGGGATTTCCGTAATGACCAGGTGCTTCTTGTCCAGTTTCTCTATCCTGGCCCTAACCTTCACGCTCCCACCACGGATCCCGTTATTATACCTGGAAAAATCGGCCATTCCCCCGGTCGGGAAATCCGGCAGGATCTCGAATTCCTTTCCTTTCAGGTAAAGTATCCCGGCATCTATCAATTCATTGAAATTATGGGGGAGGATCTTGGATGCCAGTCCCACAGCAATCCCTTCCACCCCCTGGTTCAGCAACAGCGGGAATTTCACCGGGAGGGTCACCGGTTCCTTGTTGCGTCCGTCATAAGATTGTTTCCACTCTGTGGTCTTCGGGTTGAATACCACCTCCAGGGCAAATTTCGAGAGGCGTGCCTCAATGTACCTGGGTGCGGCCGCCCCGTCACCGGTCAGGATATTCCCCCAGTTCCCCTGTGTATCCACCAACAGGTCTTTTTGTCCTAGTTGTACCAGGGCATCACCAATAGAAGCATCCCCGTGCGGATGGAATTGCATGGTATGCCCGATGATGTTTGCCACCTTGTTGTACCGCCCGTCATCCAGCCTTTTCATGGAATGCAGGATGCGGCGCTGCACCGGTTTCAGTCCGTCGTGCAGATGCGGCACAGCTCGTTCAAGGATCACATAGGAGGCATAATCCAAAAACCATTCCTGGTACATGCCTGAAAGGTGAACCACGGTGTGCAGATCGTCTGAATCAGGATGTTCTTCTTCCGGACCGTATAGACTATCGTCCATTGATTCTTCAGCGTTCTCTATATTTTCCAGCTCCTCTAAACTCATAGGTATCTAACGAAAAACAAACCTGGGGAATTGTTGGTCAGGCCTCAACAAGGTCTTCTTCAACACGCAGGTTATCAATTATGAAGTTCTGTCGTTCGGGGGTGTTTTTCCCCATATAAAATTCAAGTAAATCAGATACCGCATCGCTTCTGTTGAGCGATACCGGTTCCAGCCTTATGTTATGGCCAATAAAATTTTTAAACTCATCCGGAGATATTTCTCCCAGTCCCTTGAACCTGGTGATCTCCGGTTTACCGCCGAGCTTTTCAATGGCGTCTTCCTTCTCCTCCTCCGAGTAGCAATAATGTGTTTCCTTCTTATTTCTCACCCTGAACAGGGGTGTCTGCAGGATATACAGGTGTCCCTTCCGGACCAGGTTTGGGAAGAACTGCAGGAAAAAGGTGATCAGCAGCAGCCGGATATGCATGCCGTCAACGTCTGCATCCGTAGCGATCACAACATTTTTATACCGGAGGTTATCCAGGCCATCTTCTATATTCAGGGCAGCCTGCAGGAGATTGAACTCCTCGTTCTCATAGACGATCTTTTTGGTAAGCCCGTATGTGTTAAGGGGTTTTCCTTTAAGGCTGAAGACAGCCTGGGTTTCCACATCACGTGATTTGGTGATGGAACCACTTGCCGAATCTCCCTCGGTGATGAATATGGTAGTCTCCAGCCTGCGTTCATGGGTGGAATTGTAATGGGCCTTGCAATCCCTCAGCTTTTTGTTGTGGAGACTGGTTTTCTTTGCCCTTTCCCTGGCCAGTTTCTTAATGCCCGAGATGGCTTTTCGCTCTTTCTCAGATTCCAGGATCTTCCGCAGGAAGATCTCTGCCGTCTCAGGATGTTTATGCAGGTAATCATCCAGGTCCTTTTTCAGGAAGTCATTGATATAATTCCGGACGCTGGGACCTTCGGGTCCCATGTCCTTGGAACCCAGTTTGGTCTTCGTCTGTGATTCGAAAACCGGCTCCTCTATCTTGATACTCAGGGCGACAATAACAGACTGACGGATATCCGAAGGGTCGAAATCCTTTTTGTAAAATTCCCTCACCGTCTTAACCAGGGCTTCCTTGAAGACAACCAGGTGCGTGCCGCCCTGGGTGGTATGCTGGCCGTTGACAAAGGTAAAATACTCATCCGTATACTGGTTGCCGTGTGTCATGGCCAGTTCAATATCACCATTCCTGAGGTGAATGATGGGATAAAGTCCCTCATGGTCCATATTCTCATGCAACAGGTCCAGCAGGCCATTCTTTGACTGGTATTTCACCCCGTTCAGCACGATGGTCAGTCCCAGGTTAAGATAGATATAATTCTTGATGAGGGCTTCGATATATTCCAGGATATAATGGTAATTCCCGAATAATTCCTCGTCCGGGACGAAAGAAACGATGGTGCCGTTGGCCAGCTCAGTCTTGGATTCCTTTGCTTCTTCCAGCAGTTCTCCCGCGGCAAATTCAGCCGATCTCATCAAGCCCTCACGGATGGACTGGATTTCGAACTTGGACGACAGGGCATTCACTGCTTTGATACCTACCCCGTTCAACCCTACTGATTTCTTGAAAACCTTGGAATCATACTTGGCACCTGTATTCATCCTGGAGGCAGCCTCCACCATCTTGCCCAACGGGATTCCCCGTCCGAAGTCCCGTACCTGGACACATTTTTCATGAATATTAATCTCTATGGTCCTGCCAAAACCCATCATAAATTCATCCACGGAATTATCGAGTACCTCTTTCAGGAGAATATAAATGCCATCATCCCGTGAAGATCCGTCCCCCAGTTTCCCGATATACATTCCGGGGCGCCTACGGATGTGTTCCCGCCATTCTAAAGTCCGTATGTGTTCTTCTGTATAGTGCGCTGTCATTGCTTTTTGGATCTGCACAAATATAGATAAAAGAACGCTGGCACTGCAATTTCTTTTTCAACAAGGGAATTAACACGAATGACTGCCGAACCCTCCTGTATATCAAATAAATCAGAATTTTTCAACGACCGGAATGAAGACGGGCATAGGTCCCGGCCATGATGTCCCAGACCTGGATTTGCAGCTCGCGTGGATTCATATTTGCAAAAGTATTGAAGGGGATGGGCTCGAGTACCTTGACAACGATCCTGGTAAATCCTTTCAGGATGGCACCTTTTTTTGGCAGTGCCCTGGCAGTTCCGTCCAGCACAACGGGGACAATGTCCACCTTGTTCTCAATGGCCATCCTGAAGGCCCCTTCCCTGAAAGGACCCAGATGGCCTCCCGGGAAGCGTGTACCCTCGGGAAAGATCAGAATGGAACTCCCAATACCCAGGAAATACCTGACCTTTTCCATCAGCTGTCCGTAGCTGTTCCTCTCTCCCCGCCTGATCTCCAGGTAAGCATTCAGCCGCATGAGCCAGCCGATGATGGGGATCCTGAAATTCTCCTTTTTGGAAACCCATTTATAGGGGACAAACAAATGGTACAGTACCAGGATATCGAGCATGGACTGATGGTTGGAAACAATTACACTGGGTCGTCTCCAGGGAATATTCCGGCGCCCTCTGATGCGTACCCTCCAGAGCGGATTGAACCAGATATACAGAGAGCCCCAGAAACTGGAAAACAGATGAAGTATCACCAGCCTGCGGTCAAACCATCTTGTGATCAGCCAGACCAGGAAAGCCAGAGAAAACATGACCACCGAGGTAACCAGGAAGAAAGTCCATAGCAATACACTGTAAATGATCAATCCTGCTTTTTTCATTGCTGCCGCTTTGCGGTTAATCAGAAAATAGCATTCACAAAATAATCAATCAGCCGGCAATTGACAAGGCCGGATCCCGAGATTTTTTCACGTACTTGTCCGGGTTCATGATCCACGCCGGACAGGACACCGGACAGCCGCTCAAAGAACGCACGGTCAGTATTATCCGATTTTATATAGACATTTGTGATCTTCCCCTTTTCCACCTCCAGGTGGATCATGACCTGTTTGCCATTCCAGTCAATCTTCCGGGTCATCCGGTACCTGGGTGAATACCCAATGTTCCATTCCCAGGTACTGTATTTCTGGCTGACAAGTTCTTTGATCCCTGCCATGTCGGTACCGCTCAATTCATACCTGGCCGATCCCTCAAAGGATCCTGACAGGTGAACGATAAGGTCATTGCGAAATGCTGACACGCTGGCCCTGGGTTCCAGGAAATCAAGGATATTCGCCACAGGGCTCCGAACAGACTGGACGGCCCTGTCCTTATACTTTCCAGGGGCTGTCCTGAGAGCGGACGTTAATGCCCGGAGATCAGTTGAATACAGCAGGGTGCCATGATGGAGAACACGGTTCCGGTAAACATGTTCGGCATTGCCTGATATTTTCTTCCCGTCAATGAGGATCTCGTTCCGGCTGCCAAATTCGGCCGGGATCATAAGGCTTTGCAGATAGGACAGAACCGGCGCGGCATATTGCCTGAAATTGACCATTTGTCCCTGCTCTCCGTTCAGGATGAAAGAGAAATTCACATTGCCGGGATCATGCCATACCGTTCCTCCTCCCGATATTCTTCTGACCACAGGGATGCTGTTTTCCAGGATATAAGGCAGGTTGATCTCGGCATAGGCATTCTGATGCTTCCCGATGATGATCGAAGGATCATTGATATAGATAAAGGCAAAATCTTTTTCCGTATGCTTCAGCAGGTATTCCTCGGCGGCAATGTTGAAATACGGATCATTCGATGGGGAATCCAGGATGAGCATGGTCAATGATTTAGCTTCAGTGCTTTAATCTGGGTTATGATACGGTATACCCCATAGGCCAGCAGGCTGCCAAGCATGGCCCCGCCGATGATATCCCCGGGGAAATGAACACCCAGGTAAATCCTGCTGTATCCCACCAGGGTGGCCCAGAACAATATACCAATCCAATAATACCTGTCACGGAAAAACATGCCTGTAAACACGGCGATGGCAAAGGAATTGGATGCGTGGCTGGAGACAAAACCGTACATGCCCCCGCAATCATCATTCACCAGGTGTACGAGCCCGGCCAGACAAGGCTGGTGGCAGGGCCGCAACCGCTGTATGCTTTCCTTGAAAAGGTGGACAGATGCCTGGTCGCTCATGGTTATCAGGACAGCAACGCCCAGTAATATCCACCATGTCCTCCACCTGAAACGATAGATCAGCAGTCCCAGTATAACCAGGTACAAAGGCAGCCACTGTATCTTGCCACTGACAAACCACATCACCCTGTCCAGGAAAGGTGCATGCAGCCCGTTCAGGAACAGGAATAAGTGTGTGTCCCACTGATTGAGTGTTTCAAGCATGGCTAAGCATTCAGTTCCTGCCAGATCCTGTCTTTCAGGCCGCTGATTCCCTCACCCGAGACGGAAGAGATGAACTGCCATGAGATCTCAGGAAGATCTTCCCTGATCTCATCCTTCAATTCATCATCCAGCAGGTCAGATTTGGAAATGGCAAGTATTCTTTTTTTATCCAGCAGTTCCGGGTTATAATCCTGTAATTCCTTCAGCAATATCCTGTATTCCTGGTGAATATCCTGGCTGTCAGCAGGGATCAGGAAAAGCAGGATGGAATTTCTTTCAATATGCCGCAGGAACCTGATGCCCAGTCCCTTCCCTTCGCTGGCGCCTTCAATGATACCGGGGATGTCTGCCATGACAAATGACCGGTCATCACTGTACTGAACGATCCCGAGGTTGGGTACCAGGGTGGTGAACGGATAATCAGCGATTTTGGGCTTGGCAGCAGAAACCACGGACAGGAGGGTGGATTTTCCCGCATTGGGAAATCCCACCAGTCCCACATCGGCCAGGATCTTCAGCTCAAGTATGTTCCAGCCTTCCATCCCGCTCTCACCGGGCTGTGCATACCGGGGTGTCTGGTTGGTTGGCGATTTGAAATGATCATTCCCCAGGCCGCCCCTGCCCCCCGCCTTCAGGATCTTCTTTTCTCCATCTTTAATGATCTCGAACAGGAATTCATTGGTTTCAGCATCCCTGGCTACCGTACCCAGGGGCACCTCCAGTACCACATCCGTACCATCGGCCCCTGTTTTCAGGCTGCCAGCGCCGTTTCCCCCGTTCCCTGCCTTGACATGTTTCTGGTATTTAAGGTGTAGCAGGGTCCATAATTGTCTGTTTCCTTTCAGGTATACATGCCCGCCGCGTCCTCCGTCGCCGCCATCGGGACCCCCTTTCCGTGTGAATTTGTCGCGGTACAGGTGTGCAGATCCTGCTCCTCCGTCACCCGAACTGCAGAAGATCTTAACATAATCTATGAAATTAGATTCAACCATTTCTCATCGGTGCGGTCCGGCATTGATACGGACCGATACTTAAAGTTTGACAGATCAGAGATTATCGATGATCCCGGACAGCCTGCTGAAAATATCCTCGATGCTCCCGATACCGTCCACCCCGCGGTATTTGCCTTGTCCCTGGTAATATCCCATGACCGGGGAGGTCTGGTCTTCATATACCCTGATCCTGTTTTCTATTGTTTCCAGGTTGTCATCCGACCTGCCCTGTTCATTACCACGTTTCAACAGCCTGTCAATCAATTCCTGCCGGTCAACCTCGAGTCCCAGCATCACATTGATTTGCATTCCCAGTTCATCCAGGAGCTTATCCAGCGCTTCTGCCTGTGCCACGGTCCGGGGAAACCCGTCAAAAATAAACCCTCTGGCATCCTTTTGCCCGGTAATGCGCTTGCGTATCATCCCGATGATGATATCATCCGGGACCAGTTCTCCCTTTTCCATGATGCTTTTGGCCCGTAATCCCAGTTCGGTCTCAGCCGCCAGTTCAGCACGGAGCATATCCCCGGTGGAAAAATGGGTGAGACCGTAATGCTCTATGATCTTTTCCGACTGGGTTCCTTTGCCTGATCCAGGGGGACCGAATAAAACAATATTTAACATGATAACGCTGTTTGAATAAGGATGCAAATATAGGGAATTCAGAAATCAGGATGCTACCACCCTGTAAATATCCGGGAGGTTTCTGCCAAATCCCTTATAGTCCAGTCCGAAGCCAACCACAAAATCATTCGGGATCTCGAGACCCACATAATCCAGTACAATATCCTTCTGGTAGGCATCCGGCTTGTGCAGCAGCGTGGCCACCCTGATCTCACCTGGTTCATAGCCCCTCAGCTGCCTGATGATGTTCTCCAGTGTGATCCCTGTATCCACAATATCCTCGAGGATCACCACCGTTTTATTATGGATATCCTCATTGATGCCGATCAGCCGTTTTACCGTACCGGTACTGGAGGTACCGGCATAAGAGGCCAGTTTTAAAAAGGTGATCTGGCAGCTGGGTGCGATATGTTTGATAAGTTCGGCAGCAAACATGAATGCCCCGTTCAGGATGCCCATGAAAATAACATCCCTGCCTTCCAGGTCCCTGTTCATGCTGTCTGCCATGGCCGATATCACGGCCCTGATCTGTGAATTTGGAATGAACAGTTTAAATTCCTTATCGTGGATTTTTCTTATTTCCATTTAACGAATTTACAAAAATTAGGATGGCTGGATGATATAATTCCCGATTTGCCATTAACAGTAAACCATACTTTGATTAGCTTTGTAATAAAAACAATGAATCCGAAAGTAAGTATTATCATGGGCAGCACCTCTGATTTGCCCGTTATGGAGCAGGCTGCAAAGATACTCGATGAGTTCGGGATTCCATTTGAGATCAATGCCTTATCCGCCCACAGGACCCCGAGACAGGCCATGGAATTTGCCAGAGAAGCGTATGGCCGGGGTATCGGGGTCATTATTGCAGGTGCCGGCGGTGCGGCCCATCTGCCCGGAGTAATTGCCGCCCTTACTACGGTTCCTGTGATCGGGGTGCCTATCAAGGCATCCATCTCCATTGATGGTTGGGATTCCATCCTTTCCATACTGCAAATGCCCCCTGGGATACCGGTTGCCACAGTCGGGCTTGACGGGGCACGCAATGCAGGCATCCTTGCCGCCCAGATCCTCGGGGTGGGTGACGCAGACATTGCCAAAAAGGTGGAAAAATTTAAAGCCGGACTCGAACAGAAGATCATCAAAGCCAACGAAGAGCTCAGGGAAGTAAAATTCAAACATAAAACGAACTGACCTTTACAGGGAAATGGAACAAGCATGAAAACCAGTATTCATCATATCCGGGATGCAGGATTATTACTGGTTCTGCTGTTGTTTGTTGCCTCAACTCCCTCAAGTGCATCGAATGACAATTATCCGGCAGGGGCAAGGGCTGCTGCCATGGGAAATGTCAGTGTCATGTATCCCGATTTCTGGTCCAACTGGCATAACCAGGCAGGCCTGGGTTTTTATTCCCACGTCTCCATCGGATTCCATCATGAGAACAGGTTTGTGGTGCCTGAATTCAGCCTGCATGCAATCGGATTAACAGTCCCCACAGGCAGGGGCACCCTCGGTTTTTCCTATCATTATTTTGGTTACTCGGGATATCATGAGAGCAAATTTGGACTGGCGTTCGGGAAAGCTTTTCATGAGCGGTTTGCAGTCGGACTGCAGCTGGATTACCTGAATACATATTTTGATAATGAGCTTGGAAACAGCGGGACTGTAGCCATCGAGGCGGGGATCATGGCAGAGCCGGTGGACAATCTCATGCTTGGATTCCATATCTATAACCCAACAGGAGCAACCATCCCGAAGATGAGGCAGGAGAAG
>Ga0209427_10009167_pt1 | contig 11059 bp, 12 predicted proteins | sample DeeMarSWOR136_30_FD_187465 | JGI IMG/M metagenome (GOLD analysis project Ga0209427, IMG submission 187465) | Marine sediment microbial communities from White Oak River estuary, North Carolina - WOR-1-36_30 (SPAdes) (version 2) | ecosystem: Environmental > Aquatic > Marine > Intertidal zone >... | reverse complement strand
GCGCTCACTGGTGGATTCGAGAGAACACAGTTAAACATTAAATCCTTAACAGGTTCGTACAAGTAGCCACATCGGACCTTAGCGTTGCTCACTTTGTTTTTTTTCGTGTTTTGTTTTGCAAGGCGGACAGCGCGAATGTTCACGTCCGTCATGACCACATGCAGCCGCGGGTTAGAAGCAGCAGTTGCTATTCCGACAGCACCGTAGCCGCAACCCACATCCAGAACAGTGCCTGTTTCGGGGAGAGTCACAGCCTCGATGAGCAGTCTGGTTCCTAAGTCAACCTGTTTTTTGGAGAAAACGCTTGAGGCAGTTATAAACTCGAAGGGTTTACCCCTTAGGGTTGTATGGATTAGGCCAAGCTTTGTTTCTGACTTCGGAAGTGCAGTGAAATAGTGCTCTGCACCGCGTTTTCGCTTTTTGGTCATTTCTGGTTACCGCTTTTCCAAACTTTTGGGTACGTGCCTCTAGGCATCATGACCCGCTGGAGTGTAGCCACAGTTCCATGCTTCAAGTCCAGAATTTCTTCCGTGGAAACAAGCGCTTTCGCCAGTGCCACGGCTTCTCCTTTCAGGGTTAAAACCGCAGTCATCAAGCCTTTCGTGATGCCTGTTTCAACTGCCAAGATGCCTGGGGCGGTGAGGTTTGCGCCGTGACATAGCGCGTCAACGGCTGAGTCTCTGACCACGATTTTGGGTACCAGAGCCAACGCGGTTTCCATGGGTTGGATAAATTTGTGCAGGAATTTCGGGTCCTTTTTCTCTTTCCATTCTGAAAACCAATAAGCTAAGTCATGTAAGCGCGCGAGGTCTTTGTTGTTCTCGGTGAATGGTCCTGCGCGGGTTCTGCGAAGTTCTTGCATGTGGGCGCCGACGCCGAGGATTTCTCCGATGTCGTAGCAGAGTTTGCGTATGTAGGTTCCGCCTTCACAGCCAACCTTAAAAAGAACGTTTCGCCCGTACATCTCCAAGAAATCTATGTAGTAGACGCGTCTGGTTCGAAGTTGCCGTTTGACTGAGGCTCGCAGTGGAGGTCGCTGGTAGATTAAGTCTTGGAACTCTTCCAGAACATGGGTGACTCGTGTTTCTTCAGTTTCTCCATGAAGTTTCATAACGCAAACGTATTCTTTGCCGCTGTGAAGGAGCGCCTGAACGATTTTCGTAGAATCCTCTAAGGTGACGGGCAGCACTCCAGTCACTTTGGGATTTCTCTGGCTTATCAGCTTAAGCCTCTAGAGTCCCGCCGTGACCTATCTGCGTCAAGAGCATGATTTTCTTTACCCATGCGGCAACCTCGTGGCTCGTCGGTCCAGCTGGCTTGTCCAAATTTATTACGCCGTAGCGTATGTACTCTGCTGCTGGTCTTTCTGAGGGCTTATGCCCATGCTCTGGGTCGGTTGTGTCATCTGCTTTTATCCGCAGTTCGCGTTTGGTTTCCCATGGAGGGATTGTTCTAGGCAAGTTTAGTTCTCCTTGAAGTGTAGAAAAAGAAAATTGAAGTATTAAGAGTTTACATTAGTTCCGCGTTTGCAGTCATTTCTTCCAGTTTGCCAGCAGCCTCTAACATTTGAGTTACCTCTTCGTCAGAAGCGCCTCTTTTAACTTGAATTATGTCTTCGAGAGGCGCAACATGGTTAATGTTGACTCGCCTTCGTTTTACGCCCGTGACCTTTTTGGGTCCAGTTACCAGAACGAAGCTTTTGTCCATGACGTCGACTATGATGCATTTTCTTCCAGACTCACGACCAGCCACTTTCACACATATTCTGCCAACTTCTATAGCAGGCATCTCTCAAGACTCCTAATTAAAACCCAAAATAAAAGAACCCGAAGCACATATTTAAATTTGACACACCCTTGCTTGTTTGTTTTCGTTTATGACTTAGCAAAGAACCAGCAGTTAACTATGGTTTTCGAGTTATATGCAGAGGCTGGTGTCTGCAGAGCGCACGGAACACCAGCATATTTGAAACCTAATAGAAATACGATACAGAAACCTATAGAGGGATCTATCTGCATTGGCACTTTCTACAACCAAAAACAGCCACAATTCATGCTTTAAATAAGGGGACTATAGTCTTTTCACGCTCTATAGTAAAACAACTTAGCTATGTTTCAACCTTGCTCCTGCAAGACGTCTCTTTTTTGCTTCAGCGTCTAACGTTTCCAGAAGCTTACGCACTTTCTCGCCTCTTTTTGCCTTCTGTTTTTCAGTAACCGAATTGCGGCTGGGACAAATGGTGTCCACTATTATTCCTTTGGTTTCGTCGTAGATAACTGGATAAATGCGGCAACCCAAAGGTCGATAGGCACGAACTTTGCAACACTTATTTTCCGTGTCGTAAAAAACGCAGTATCCATGGTAATTTCTAAGTGTAGCGTAACCTTCCGAATCGAAATGCACAAATAAGTCTCTATCGTAGCCTTTCCTTTCTAGTCGTTCAATATCCTTGTCAGAAAGCAGCATTTCAGTTTCTCTACAACAAAGCCCACAACGCAAACAACGCATAAACGTATTTTATTCTGCTTCTATTTCAGCGTTTTTAAAGTACTCAGCCTGCCGTTTGCAGAAGATTTAGATTCAACAGTTCTGCCCACGCGATATTCCTAAGCAGTACACAAGCGCCCTTGCGATTTCCGTAAGGAACGTACTCAACCAGACTTCCTTTTCCAAAATCTCTCTTTCGAATTTCAGTCAACTGCACGTTAACTATAACTGCACCGTCTTTCAGATGCAGATTCACATTTTTTCCCAAAAAAGATTTGGCGCTGTTCAGGCTAAAGCTTTCCATAAGCTAATCGCCCCAATTGACTTCTGTTTCTGCTATGCTACTCCAGCACCGTTTACATATGGGCAGTTTTTCACCTTTAAACTCAATATAGAGTTTGATATTTCCGCTTTTACAATCATTTTTCCAAGGGTTCTTACAATGCTCCATTTCTGTAGACCTCAAACTTTTCAGCAACCCCTGTAAGCAAAATTGCTTTTAAAACACATGATGAAACTACTCTTGGACGCTGTGGAGAGGTTAGTTAAAATAAAACATTATAGGTTGCCACCGTTAGATTGGTTTACAGGTAAGAATTTATGGACATTCATACGCTTATATCCACTGTCAGCTTGGTTGTTCAAATAATTGTTCTCTTCCTGATTCTCGGTAGCTTGGCTGAAAGAAAGACAAAAGTTTCATCAGCACGGTATTACAATGCTCGTCGCTGTTGTACTCCACACTATTTCAATATTGGCTATCATGGTACCTTCTTTCGGCGCCGTAACTTCAGGGGATTTTCCAATAGTCATTCCGACAATACCATCTGTTCACGGAATCACTGGAATACTGGCCGAAGTTCTCGGCGTTTGGATAATAGCCTCATGGCGCTTGCGCACATCACTTCATTACTGTGCCCCTAAAAAGAAACTGATGCGCCTAACCCTGATTGTATGGCTTACCGCACTATTATTAGGTACACTTCTATACCTGAATTTATACACAACTCTTCTGCCTTTACAATAAGGCAAAACTTAAGCTAAAGAGTCGTTAAATATGGACTATTTCAGGCGTTATGGCTTCCTTTGTCACTTTCAGCAACGCCACTGAAGGCTTGTTCATGAAAGAAGCCATTGGGTTTGTGGGACTTCCAGGGTTTATGTACAGGATTTGCCCTTCCCATTTAATGTTAGCGTTGTGTGTATGCCCATAAACAAAAGCGTCGAACCCGTTCTGCTTAGCTATTTCCCTCATCTTGCCTCTTCCAAATAACGTGTTAGGATCATGCATAACGCCTATTTTCCATCCGTAAATTTTCAAGGCGTCAAGCTTGGGCAAAGCACAGCTGACCTCTGGACCGTCCATGTTGCCGTGAACAGCTAAAACAGGAGCAAGCTGTTCCAACTCGTCAATGACATCAATTTGCACAAGGTCACCCGCGTGTACAATGAAATCCGCGTGCTCAAAAATTTTAAAAACCATTTTGGGAATACACGGTGCTCTTGCGGGTACGTGTGTGTCAGCAATCAAACCAATAGTTTTTGATGTCTTAATTTTTGCTGTCGCGCGGGAAATCATCGTAAGCTCGCTGGTCATTTTTCTCGCCTTTTTTTAAGAAGGTGCACGTACCTTAGAGTATAGTGTGGCTGTGAAAGATAATAAATATTCACGTTCGTCGCAAGTTGTTTTGGCGTAGATTTTTGTTTTTACAAAAATAACTTAATACCGCACATCGTGTTAACTTTAAATGTGATGGCTAAAATAGAGTTTTTGGAGGGTAAGTTTTGTCTGTAACAGAAGCAAAACGCGTAAAAAAACCTAAACTTCCAAAGAAAAGGCTGTTGAAGAAATCGGTGAAAAGAAAAGGCCATCGGTGATGTATATTGGCTGGCAAGCCACGAAAATCTAAGTCGCGAAAAACCATGTTTTCGGTTAAATTCTGCCCGAAATGTGGCTCAACTGATGTATTCTGGGCTCAAGGTATGCCGCAATTCTGGTCGCTGTGGCAGTGCAGAAACTGTGGCTATCGTGGAGCACTAATATTGGTAGATGGCAACCTTGCCACTAAGCTCCAAGAAGAGTGGAAAAAAAGGATTACTCGCTAATTGTCTTGCACGCAGGATACGGTTGTCTAAGTTACTCTGTTTTTGCCAGATACTTTAGATGAAACGGCTTGATTGTGATTCCAGGCTTCAAGTCTGCGTGAAAAGTCTGGCTTTCAATTATCCAGTCGGACAACTCCGAGTCCTGCGCTCTTGTGAATTCTGCAAAATCTGAAAAACTTTTGTGTAGCGAAACGCAAACTGCGTCCCAACCCATTCCTCGTCCATCTAGAACGAGGAGAACGTTCGGCTGGTTCATGTACCATTCATTCAGTTTCTTTAAGGCTTCATCTCTTTCCTGTCCTGTTTTTTGTTTATGCTTGCCTTTCAGAAAAGTAAACGCGGCAATTTCAAATCCAATCTTTCCGAACTTCGGTATGATAGTGTATCCGTTGATGAAATTTTCCTCTAATATGGCTCTTCTTCGCGTTACGGTGGGCTGAGAAACTCCCAAAGCCCTAGCTATTTGCCTGTCACTTCTATGAGAATCTTTCATCAACTCAAACAAGAGCTTATAATCAATGGGTTTAAGTTCTTTCATTTCAATCATCCTGATTAACCCATATGCATTTTCGTTTTCATATATAAACCTCATTGTTGCTCCATCACAATTAGTTCATTACTTAATTATAGGTAGCTTATTCAAATTTGAAAAAAAACGCACAGGAAAATCTTAAGAGAAGCATATTCTTAACACCAGAGCAAGGGTTGATGAAATGCCTGTACAATTACTGAAGGAAATTGAAGATGAAGTCACGAATTTACTAACCGATCTAATTTGTATAAACACAACAAATCCACCTGGAAACGAGACATTAGCAGCTAAATACTTGACTGAAAAGCTAAGTCAAGACGGTTTCAAGTGTGAACTTCTTGAATCTGCGCCTGAAAGAGGTAGTGTGATTACTCGCCTGAGAGGAACTGGCGAGAAGTCGAGTTTGCTTTTGCTATCTCACCTAGACGTAGTTTCTGCTAACCCGAAAGAGTGGAGTGTGGACCCTTTTGGTGGCGTGGTTAAAGATGGGTTTGTTTGGGGTCGAGGTGCTTTGGATATGAAGGGCATGACCGCAATTGAAGTCATGGTGATGAAGCTTTTGAAGAGAAACGGCGTGGAGCTGAAAGGGGACGTGATTTTGGCTGCGACTGCTGATGAGGAGCAAGGCGGATTGGCAGGTGTAGATTATCTTTTGCGCAATTATCCCGAGAAGATTTTTGCACCTTACATTTTGAACGAAGGTGGCGGATTGGCAATTCCAACGCAGAACGGCAACGTGTTTACTGTGCAGACCGCGGAAAAGGGCATCTTATGGTTCAAGGTGACAGCTAAAGGCACTCCAGGACACGGCTCGATGCCCAACGTAGCGGACAACGCCATAATACGCATGAACAAGGTCATAGAGAAGCTTGATAACTACCGTTCACAGGTCTCACTTGTTCCGACCGTGAAAACGTTTCTGACTGAGATGGCGCAGGAAGACGCTACACTGAAAGAGCTTTTTACGCATTTGTTGGCGAATCCCGAGCTTTCCGATGAGATACTGAATGAGGTGGCTGAAACTGCACCGCAATTGGCAGAGGAAGTTCGACCTCGTCTAAGGATGACCATTACGCCTACTATTATTCGTGGCGGCGTGAAAGAAAATATTATTCCTTCGGAGTGCGAGACGGTGTTTGACTGCAGAATACTTCCTGGGCAGATATCAGCACAAGCCATTGCCTTAATCAAGACGCTGCTTGATGAGGTTGATTCAGAAAAACTTGTGTTTGAAAGCTTGCAAGCGCAGGAGCCTTCAGAATCAAAGGCGGAAACACCGCTTTACGCTGTAATTGCTGCTGTACTCCGAGATTTTGAGCCGAACTGCGGGGTAACACCAATGCTTGCAACTGGTGGGACTGATTCGCGTTTTTTCCGAAGCAAAGGCAGCGTATGCTACGGTTTTCAGCCCATGTACCCAGAGTTGTCTTCGGGCGAAGTAGTCAAACGAGAGCACGGCATAGACGAACGCATCAGCATAGAAAACCTTGTCTTTGGAGCAAGTGTACTCTACGAAACCGTCAAAAACTTTATGAGCTAGCTAATATAACGTGTTGAATTCTAGTGCTCGGAAAAGAATGTAGCCGCCCTTACATAAATACTGAAGCCCTGAGTGAACTTCCTTTTAAGCATCGTTTGCAGTTTGCAGGCAAGGCATTTGCTTAAGATAATATGCACGAAAACATCGGCAAAGTTTAATAATTCTTGGAAAAACCTTTCAGGGGTGAACTAGAATGCCTTGCACAGTTATTGTAGGTGCCTTCTGGGGAGACGAAGGCAAAGGGAAAATAATCTCCTATCTTGCACTCAAGGATAAGCTTGATTTTTGTGTTCGAACTGGTTCAGTGAATGCTGCTCACACTGTTTGGATGGATGGCAACAAATATGCGTTGCACATGGTTCCGGCAGGTTTTCTTTATGAAAAATGCCGTTTGTTGATTGCTGCTGGAGCAAACGTTCATGTCGCACAATTTTTTAAGGAAATGAAATTAACAAAAGTCAACGGTCGGCGTATAGGCATTGACCAGATGGCTTCGATTATTGAGGAGAAACATTCTATTCAAGACAAAGCAAGCGCTTTTAACAAGGGAATCGGCACCACGGGTTGGGGTGTTGGACCCGCCGTTGAAGAACGCGCAAGAAGAACCGCCAAACTTGCCAAAGACATCCCTGAGTTGAAGCCGTATCTTGCGGATGTAACAGCCGAAATTAACGACGGAATTGACGGGGGCAAAAACGTTTTGCTTGAAGGCACGCAGGGTTTTATGCTGTCGCTTTTCCATGGGACCTACCCGTACGTCACGTCAAGAGACACTGGCGCCGCAGCTGTATGCTCCGAAGCAGGAGTAGGTCCAACAAGAGTTGACGACGTCTTGATAGTATACAAGGCCTTTATGACCCGTGTTGGTGCTGGACCTCTGCCTAGAGAAATGACAAAGGAAGAAGCGAAGAAAAGAGGTTGGTTTGAAACCGCTGCTGGAACAGGTCGTGATAGGCGTTCTGCTCCGTTCAATTTTAAATTAGCCCGAAAAAACGCTAAAATAAACGGTGCGACAAAAGCGGCGGTGACAAAACTTGACTGTATGTTCCCCGAGTGTCGAAACGCCAGAAAATTCGATGCCCTCTCCAAAGACGCGAAACAGTTTATAGAAGAAGTTGAAAAAAGAACCGAAGTACCCGTAGTTCTAATAGGCACAGGACCTGAAGCGTTAGACATTATTGATAGAAGATAGCAAACTTTTATTTCTAAAAGTTCCCAATGTTTCGTTTTAGAGGCAGTGGATGAAATGAATAAAGCTAACCCTTACACTAAAGCGTCAGCCAGCCTTTTCGCACTCCTATTTGCGGCAGGATTACTCGTTGGAGGACTAGTGACTTTTTACATAACATATCAAGAAGTGACTAGCCTAGGTAATGAAGTGGCAGCTCTTCAGAATAAGCTTTCAGATCTCAGCGGGATTCAGAATGCCACTTACCAAAACATCACCATTTACCAGAACTCCACAGTCCTAGCTGACATCTACGAGGGTGTACGAGAATCGATTGTTTTGGTTCAGGGAACAACCAGCGACGGAGGAGTCCAAGGCTCAGGTTTCGTCTATGAATCTTCAAACCGAATGGTTGTAATAACTAATTATCATGTCGTACATGACACGTCAGATTTAAGCGTGACCTTCTCAAACGGAAACGGCTACTCGGCCGCAACGCTGGGGACTGATCCCTACGCGGATTTAGCAGTTCTTTCAGTTAACGCTCCCGCCAGCGAGTTTAAACCTATCGAGGTTGTCAGCTCATCAACGCTGCGTGTGGGTGAACCAGTTATCGCCATAGGAAACCCCTACGGCCTAGTCGGCTCATTAACCACTGGTGTGGTAAGTGCTGTGGGTAGAAGCCTCCCGGAAGAAGATTTCGCGGGCGGTTTTTCAATTGCCAACATCATACAAACCAGTACGCCTATAAATCCTGGAAACTCTGGTGGTCCACTGCTTAACGCGGTTGGAAAAGTCGTGGGCGTAACAACTGCCATAGTCTCTGAGTCACAAGGCTTAGGCTTCGCCGTTCCATCAAACACTATTCTCAGAGAGATATCCTCCTTAATAGACACTGGAACCTACACTGGACACTCTTACTTGGGCGTTTCAGGACAAGACATGAGCTACAACTTAGCTCAGCAAATAGGTGCAAGCGTTACTTACGGCTGGAGAATCGCTTCAGTCACACCTAGAGGTCCTTCAGACGGCGCATTAAACGTCGATGATATTATAATTGCCTTAAACAAAACTCCGATAAGAAACAACGATGATCTAGCAAGCTACCTCGAAGAGAAAACCTTGCCAGAGCAACAACTTGTTCTCACTGTGGTGCGAGGCAGCTCAACAATTGATGTGAGCGTTATTCTGGGGATAAGACCCCCACCGCCAGTATAACTTCGATTTAACTCAGACATTTCTTTTTGGCGATGCTCCACAACGTTTTTAAATTTTTCTTTAAACAAACGGTTCCTTAGGTTAAAACTTGTGTTCTTTGGCATTTAGGTCGCAACTTTTTTAAATGATAAATTGGTGATATAACAAAGCCAGCAAAAAAATGCCGCCACAAATTTTAGTCGTGTTCGACTGGCTTGAGAATAATAAACGAAAAGCGAGGTGTCAAAGTATATGACAGAACATAAGGAATTAGAGAGCACTATCAGCTCTGTGGAGCAGCTTGAGAATTACTTAGAATTATCTTCTAATGAAAAAGAACGGTTGGAGCATGTAGTCCAAATTCACCCTATGCGCGTTAGTTCATATTATTTATCTTTGATAAATTGGAATGATCCATATGACCCGATAAGGAAGATGGTTGTGCCATCTGTGGAAGAATTAAGCCTTGAAGGCTTTTATGATACGAGCGGTGAAGCTGAAAACACAAAAATGCCTGGTCTTCAGCATAAGTACTCTGAAACGGCGTTGATATTGGCTACAAACAGGTGCGCAACCTACTGCAGGCACTGCTTCAGAAAACGTCTTGTTGGATTGCCAACAGAAGAGATTTTAAAGCGTTTTGAAGATGCCGCAGAGTATATTGCGAAACATGAGGAAATAAATAATGTGCTAATTAGTGGTGGAGATCCCCTTGTTCTTTCCAATGAAGTTATTGAAACGTTCTTAAAAGTCTTGACCAAGATAGACCATCTGAGCTTCATAAGGTTTGGCAGCAGAACTCCAGTTACTCTTCCAAGTAGGCTCAGCGACCCAGAACTTTTAGGTCTTTTCAAGAAGTATTCGCAGATTGATAGGCGACTCTATGTTGTGACACAGTTTAATCATCCGCGAGAAATAACTCCGCAATCTGTTAGCGCGGTAAGCCACCTCATAAACGCTGGAGTTTTACTGAGCAATCAGACAGTTCTGCTTAGAGGAGTCAACGATGAACCTGAGACGCTTACAACGCTGATGGAAAGACTGGTGAGCATTGGCGTTACGCCCTACTATGTTTTTCAATGCCGCCCAGTCAAAAGAGTCAAGACCCATTTCCAAGTTCCAATATGTGAAGGAGTAAGAATAGTTGAGAAAGCCAAGGCAAAATGCAACGGGCACAGTAAACGTTTCAAATACGCCATGTCACATAAAACCGGCAAAATAGAGATACTGGGTATAATTAACGATGAAATATACTTTAAATATCATGAAGCAAAAAACAGGGAAAACTTGGGCGCGATGTTTAAACGCCGAGTAGACGAAAAAGCAGGATGGCTGGATGATTTCAACACGGATGATGGGCTATATTAATAAGGAACCAGAAGTTAGGGTTTTAGAAACTTAGTGAAGCGTCATGTTCAGCGTAACGTTAACTCTCTCCGATTTGCTACAGCAATACGTCGGTTTAAGTCAAATTGTTAGTGAAATAGTTGCTTTCGCGGTTATATTCACGCTGGCAATTTTTATTGCTTGGATAGGGCATTCACTTTTTAAGAGATACCTGATAGGATTCGCTACAAAAACCCAGACACACTTGGATGATGAAATACTTCGCAATGTACGGGCGCCAATATTTCTTCTTGCGATCTTGTTTGGTCTATATTATGGCTTAGTAGGCGTTGCTTCGCTTCAGGCGTACTCTGAAGAGTTTGCTTTAGCATTCATAGTTGGTCAAATCTTGGTTGTAACCTTCATAATAACGCGTATAACTAATGTTCTGATAAGCTGGTACGCTGAACAAAGCGTAAAAAGCGGAAGAAAAGTAAGCAACCATATATTATTCATTCTCAGGAAAGTCTTACAGTTTGTCATTTACTCTTTTGCTTTACTCATAATCCTTGGAGTTTTTAATGTAGACCTCTCAGGTGCCATCGTGGGTCTTGGCGTAGGCGGCATAGCTATAGCTTTGGCTTTACAGAGCATTTTAAGCGATGCTTTAAGCGCTTTTTCCATATATTTTGAGCGCCCGTTT
>Ga0209427_10009164_pt1 | contig 11061 bp, 11 predicted proteins | sample DeeMarSWOR136_30_FD_187465 | JGI IMG/M metagenome (GOLD analysis project Ga0209427, IMG submission 187465) | Marine sediment microbial communities from White Oak River estuary, North Carolina - WOR-1-36_30 (SPAdes) (version 2) | ecosystem: Environmental > Aquatic > Marine > Intertidal zone >... | reverse complement strand
GTCCAGCTCGGACATGGCGATGCTCAGGTTCCTCTGCCATGTCTCGTCCAGTTTCGTCCTGTTGTCGAAGCGCCTGAGCCTTGTCATCTTGATGCGTGTTTCGTTGTCCAGCCTGTTGCCGTTTGCGTCTTTATCTGGTCGGAAGACCGTTGAAAGTCCTTTATCGTATATTGTATAGGAGAGCGCGTGCCCTGTCCTCGCTCTGCTCTTGTTCTCCGCCGTGTTGAATGCTCTCCACTCGGGGCCCGTGTCGATGATTGTCGCCTGTACGACGAGGCCGCACGAGCCGCAGACGTCCTCGCCTGAGTCGTAGTCGCGTATGAGTTTCTGGCTTCCGCAGCTAGGGCATCTTATTTTTCAGTCGCCTCCGAACATAAAAGGTGCTTCCGCGAGACAAGCTCAGAGCGATTATTAAGGTTAGCGTGTACAGTTACCTTCCCCTAATTAAAAATGTATATAAGTGTGTTCGGTTGTGTTCAAACGTAACCATGTCGGTTTATGACCCCATAGCCAAGGACTCTACGGTCACGCGGACGGTGCGCATCAACGAGGCGTACGACGAGGTGCTACGTTACGAGGCGGATAGGCAAGGCATCAGCGTTAACACGCTGGTCGACCGCATCCTCCGGAAGTACTCCGTGAGCTACAGGTTCTTCGAGAACCTCGGAGCGGTCACGATCTCTCCCCACACCTTCTCTGAGCTGCTGTCGACCCTCGAAGAAGGGGAGATAAGAGCCATCGCCAGTTCGACGGGGGTGGAGCGACCCAAGGAGCTTATACTGAAAAGGGGGCTGCCCCTAACATACGAGAACGCTGTCTGGTACATCACGGAGCTCCTCGGAGACAACAGCGGGTGGTTCAGGACGACGTACTACGAGAGAAAAGAGAGAGACATCATCCACCTAAGCCATAACCAGGTCGAAGGGTGGAGCATCTTCATCGAGGAGTACATCGGAGCTTTCTTCAAGGAGGTCATGGGGGTAATCCCCGACGCAGAGGTAGTAGGCTCCTCCGTCACATTCACCATAAACAAATCCAAGATTAGACGAGACAAATGAGCTGAACTGCCTTTTTTTCGCTACCTTTATACTTTTTAACCACTCTTTGAGTGTAAAACCAGAGAAAGGTGTTAATGTTTGGCATTCAAGATGGCTAAGGTCGGGGAACTAAAGCAGGGAAGCTACGCGATAATCAACGACGAACCGAGCCAGATCGTCTCGATACAGAAGAGCAAGCCGGGGAAGCACGGGAGCGCCAAGTTCAGGTGCACCGCCATCAGCATATTCGACGGCAGGAAGCAAAGCTTCGTCAGCAGCACAGACGCCAATATCCAGATACCCATCGTGGATAAGAGGAGCGGCCAAGTCGTGAGCATGGGTCCCGTAAGCGTCCAGCTCATGGACCTGGAGACCTACGACATGATGGATATCGCCATCCCCACGGACGAGGAGATCGCCTCCAAGCTGGAAGCGGGGAAGGACGTCGAGTACTGGATAATTATGGGCAGGATCAAGATCCAACGCGTCAAGAACTGAAGGCGCACAGATGAACAGAGTACACCAGATGCGGCTCCGCGGCGGAATGACCGTCGGCGAGTTCGCCGAGGAGATGCGTAAGGCTGGCGTCATCGGAGCAGGCAGGGTGGGGCGAGCTGTGGACATCGTCGCTGAGATGTTCAGCGACCCGGATTATACCACCTTCATCACGCTATCCGGGCCTCTGGTGCCGGGTGGGCTACGCCTCGTGTTCAGAGACCTGATAAAGGATGGGTACGTGGACGCCGTCGTCACCAACGGAGCCAACATGGTCCACGATCTGGTGGAGGCCATGGGCGGAGGGCACCTCGTGGGCACGGTGAACGTGGACGACGAGGAGCTATACGAGGAGGGCTACAACAGGGCGTACGACATATTCATCGAGAGCCAGGTCTTCGTGGATCTGGAGGGATTCATCGGTGGCATACTAGACGACATCCCTGAGGAGAGGAGAACTGGCATCGCTTTCCACGAGTTCATCAGGGAGGTGGGGCTACGGCTCCACGACGAGGAGAGCGTAATATATACCGCGGCAAAGATGAACGTGCCCATCTTCAGCCCCGGGTTCCTAGACAGCATGCTCGGAATACCGCTATGGATGTACAGCAAACGCAAGAAGCTGAAGTTCAACCCCCTCAAGGACTTCGACCTGTTGGCGGACATGGTCTACGACGCAAAGAAGTCTGGGGCCATCATACTTGGCGGGGGCACGCCCAAGCACCACACCCAGTATATGCACACGTTGCGGGAGGGGCTGGACGCCGCTGTCCAGATAAGCACCGCACGCGTCGATGACGGCAGCCTCAGCGGCGCCCCTCTCAAGGAGTCCATCACTTGGGGGAAGCTGAAGGGCGGTAGCTTGGAGTCCAAGACCAGCACTATCTTCGGCGATGTCACCGTGGTCTTCCCGTTAATCGTGGCGGCGGCGCTGGAGAAGCTAAACTAGCAGCCGTGTGCCACCATCCACCTGCAGTGTGGCGCCGGTGATGTAGCTCGCCTCGTCGGAGGCTAGGAAAAGTATGGCGTCGGCTATGTCCTTCGGGCGACCCACCCGTTTTAGCAGCGTACGGTCCAACCAGTAATTCTTCTCGTCCTCGGTCATCCCCCAGGTGTCCACGGCTCCAGGGGAGACGGCGTTAACCCTTATGGGCGCCAGCTCCCTCGCCAGCCCCCTCGTCAGAGGCGTGCCTACTGCCTTGGTGAGAGTGTAGCCGATGCCTCCCGCGTCCCAGTCCATTACGACGTTGACGACGTTACCGCCGCTATCTCTGAGGTGAGGAGCCGCCGCGTGGCTACAAGCAATGATGCCCATGACGTTCACGTGCATCATTCTCTTCCAGCGCTCCCAATCCGGCTCCTTGAGGTTGAACATGGGGGGCGGGTGGAGGGCGGAGCAGTTGACGAGTACGTTCAGTCCACCGAACCTATTCGTCACCGTGTCAACCATAGTCTTGACCTGCTCTGGCACCGACACATCGGCTTGTACCACGAGCGCACCCACACCGAGCTCACGAGCACTCGCCGCGGTTTTCTCCGCATTTTCTTCACGGGTGAGGTAGTTCAGTGCGACGCTGCCTCCCTGCCCAGCGAAGCATAGGGCGGTCTCTCCGCCTATCCCGCCGCTTGCCCCAGTAATCAGGATAGATTTATCTTTGAATCTCAATAAAATCCCCTCTTGAGTTTGGGGTCAGGCATATATGAATTAGATCGTGAACCGCTTATACTTTTCCAGGTCCCCGACCCAGGTCTTCTGGTCCACGGGCCAGGCGTGGCGGGCGCGGCGGGGCTTGCATATGAGCTCAAGCACCTCGAAGCCTTCGAAGAAGCGGATGCTGTTCGCCGCCTTGGCCACTATGGCCGTGTCTAGGCCTACCCAGCTGCCGGCCAACGCCACCACCTCCTCCCCGGCCGCAAGATAGCCGGCGTCCGTCGCCTCTAGCACCGCCGTCATGCAGACGTGGAGCCCGGAGCTGAGGGTCTTTAGGAACATCATCCCGAGCTTCCCAGTGTCCACGAGCTGAGAGTGGGCGCTCAGATTCCAGAAAGGGTCAGTGCCCCTGATGACCTTGGCGCCCCCATCGAGCAGCTGCTTGTGCATGTCCTCGTCGGGTATCCCTATGCGAAGGTCTCCTATGGTGGTCCCCTCCACCCTAGTGCCTGCGGCGGAGCTCACTACAATCACCTCCATGTCCTTGAAGACCTTAAGCACCTCGATGGCGCTTAGGCCGGTCTCCGAGGCGACCACTACTTTGTCCAAGTCCAACAGGGTGGCTCTTTCATACGCTAGCTCCACGGTCTTCCTGGTGTTTACCTCGCCGTGAACATTGAAGTAGAAAGTGTCACGGGCTTTACCTAGCTCATCCAAGCCTCATCGAGTGTTCAACGTATTATGAATATAAAGAAAGTATGGGTGTGGATTGACTCTGGATGTCGCATTACTTCTTGAAGTGCTCGGGGCCCAACCTGCCCTCGGCGTATTCCTTGAACTCGCCTCGGCAGGGCTCGGCTATGAAGTCGCCGTCCCACCACTCGAAGGTGGTTATATCGTCCTCCACGACCATTATGTGCGGGACCCCCGGCTCCACCTCCGTTATCTCCCCCACCCGCAGAGACACCTCACTGTACTCTCCGCCAAGGTAGAGCACGTACCGTGCCTTCCCTGACAGTAGAAGGGTGTACTGCTTGTTTGGGTGAATGTGGTTGCCGCGGTAGCTCCCCACTTTGGTCTCCAGCACCGAGTAGAATCTTCCATCCTGTTTGAAGGCGTAGCCTTTGCCTATACCCTCGAATGTTCCCCAGTCTTCCAATCTGAATGAGAGTTTTGGTTCACTCCTGTAATCGGTGACATACGCCACTCCATTCTTATATTTATATTTTTTTGGCTGACGTATTCCTGTGTGAATAAGGCCCCTCCATCCCCCCGTTTAAAACGAATAATATATAACATAAAAAATGACGAAAAGAATATATGTGATAACGATGCCTCCAATAGCCATGCTTCCCGCCATAGACATAATACCGGACAGAAGACGGAAGCTCGGCTTAACCCAGAACCAGCTAGCGGACATGGCAGGGGTAAGCCAGAGCTACATAGCTAAGCTTGAGGCCGGCAAGATCGAGCCAAGCTACCTTAAAGTGAAGGCTATCTTCGAGGCCCTGGATCAGGTTGAGCGTAGGAAAGAGGTGTCCGCGGGGGAGATGATGACGAAGGAGGTTGTGAGCGTCGAGGCCGACGCCTACATCCATGAGGCCGTCGAGGCCATGAGGAAACACGGGTTCAGTCAGCTCCCCGTGACCGTGGACGGCAAGCCCGTGGGAGGTGTGTCGGAGAGGACCCTCTTGGACCAAGTTCTCTACCCTGAAGACGACATGCCACCGGGGATGAGGCGGGTCAGGGAAGTAATGGAGGAGTCGTTCCCGCAGGTCTCCGATGATGCGCCTCTCAGCCTGCTCTCCAGCCTACTCAAGTACTACCCGGCGGTGCTGGTGCAGAGACAGGGCGAGATCGTGGGTATAATCACGAAGGCCGACCTCCTTGGGGCAATCAGCTAGGTTCGTCAGTTAAATAATTCTTTTAAGTGGTGTGTTTACCTCAACTACCCATGAAGCTCACTAAGAAGACCATCATGACAGCGGTCGTGCTGTTCCTGTTTAGTAGCTCAATCATTATATTAGCGGTTGACACGTTGTTCAGGGAACCAGAGTTGAAGGAGATAGCTGTACTAGAGACAAGCCTGGGCGTCATAGAGATAGAGCTAGACAGGGAAAAGGCCCCCGTCACCGTGGACAACTTCGTTACGTACGTCGATGAGGGGTTCTACGACGGGCTCGTCTTCCACAGAGTGATAAAAAGCTTCATGATCCAGGGGGGAGGTTTGAAGCCCGACGGGACGAGGCGAGAAGGCAACGACCCCATAAAAAACGAGGCCAGGAACGGCTTGAAGAACGAGCGAGGCGCTATAGCCATGGCCAGGACATCTAACCCGGATTCCGCGACAAGCCAGTTCTTCATCAACACCGTGGACAACACGGGTTTAGACTACCCAAATCCAGATGGGTACGGGTACGCCGTCTTCGGTAAGGTGGTTGAAGGCATGGATGTGGTTGACGCCATCGAGTCGGCGTCGACCGGCGACAAGGCTACGCCCGACGGTGTGATGAGGGACTGGCCTGTGAAAGACATCGTGATCATCAGGGCTTACATGAAGAAAGGCTAAACGCCTCCCTGAGCTTTTCACGTGGAAGCATATTCTGAATCGTTGGACATGAACATGGAATCCGCCTCCCCGGCTCAGAGCCGTTCTAAAATGTAGTCTTATATAAACTATAAACTTCTTGATACCCATGAAAGGCAAGTACCCGAAGGCGCTACTGCTAATCGCCGCGGTGGTTGTGTCGGGCCTCGGCGGTGGATTCATCGGATACAGGATTCACGAGACCTCGCAGACTAACCAAGGGGACGAGACCCAGGTCTACCTCAGGCAAATCGACGAGCTTCTGGGTAAGGTGAGCGAGCTAGAGGAGTCCGTGGAGGAGCTGGAGGACCTGAACGACGCCCTGAGCAGCGATGTGGCTGTCCTCGAGTACAGGCTTAGGCGGGAACTAGAGAAGCAGAAAAGCCCCTCAACGGTGATCTCCGACTCGGTTGAGACGGATGGCTTCGAGTTGACGCCAACGAGCTGGGGTGGAACAGCAGGGGCTCTCCAGTACACGTTACCCCTAGAGTCGGCTGACATCACAAACTACGGGCACTTCACGTCGTCAGTGCCTCTGAGCAACAGGGCGGAGCAGCTGCTACTCTCGAACGGTTTTGTGGTAATCGAGAACCCGTTCAACGGCGACGAGGAGCACGTCCAGCCGGTATACGAGGAACTGAGAGACAGGGACATCCCGATCTTCATCACCTCCGACTCCCTGCTACACCTCTACCACATACAGTTCGACGAGACCCTCAGAAGGATAGAGGAGACGACGTTCTACGGGGACATCTGGAACATCAGCCAGGCTCTTTACGACTACTCTGCGGAACAGTACGATATTACTGAGGGAAAAGTCAGGGAGGCGCACAGGAGGAACGCGGCGTACCTCGCAGTTGGCCTATGCCTTCTGAAGCCCGGCGAGGAACAGGTATCGGAGATGGAGGACGCTTACAGCTACGACAGCGGCAGCTTCTACGAGGAGGACTTGGAGAGGTACGGCTTCGCTCCGGGCGCATTCGTGGAGGAACTCGTGGAGGCTGAGCTAGCCCAGATCGAGGAAGCCGCCGGCTTCTCCGAGTCGAGGGTATTCATCTACAGGGAGGACTACTCTCAGTACGTCCCACGGGGCCATTACACGCGGTCCGAAAAGCTCCGGAACTATTTCAAGGCGGTGATGTGGTACGGCAGGATGTCCATGCTACTAAAGGGAGACCCGAACATAGAGGAGGGAGAGACATGTTACGTCATGCCTCCTTGCACCGCCTTCATATCCGAGTACGACGCCGAGGTCCAGACTCTTCAGGCGTGCCTGTTGACGGCGGCCCTCACAGGCGACACGAACCTCTTGACCCGTTGGAACAGGGTCTACGATGTCACGTCGTTCTACGTCGGCGTCTCAGACGACCTGGGGCCCTACGAGTACCTCGGCGCTCTCCAGGGTGTGTTCACAGGTACAATAGACCCTGGACAACTGGACGATGACAGGCTTCTGGGGATAAAGCTGAGGCTGGCAGAGCATAACCCTCCCGCCATCTACGGCGGAACAGGCAACGCCATGGTGTTCCCGCCGATTACGCCGGACAGGCTGGACGAGGTGCTTGAGGCCACCATGGGCTTCAGGCTCATGGGACAGAGGTTCGTACCAGACTCGTACATCTTCCAGGAGCTTGTTGTTCCCAGAGTACATCGCCCACTCGGCCCCGAGCAACCTTTCACCTTGGTCAACACTCCTCTAGGCCCGACCCGGGGCTTCCCACGTGGGCTGGACGTCATGGCAGTATTGGGTTCGTACCGTGCGAGGGAGATACTGGACGAGCTCAAGGACTCCAACTACGAGAACTACGACGCCCAGTTCGACGCGTTGAAGGGGCAGTTCGACAACTTCACCGCCGATGACTGGGGTAGGAACCTGTACTGGTCCTGGCTGTACACGCTGAAGCCGCTGCTGGAGGAACACGGCGAGGGGTACCCGACCTTCATGCAGACCGAGGCGTGGGCCGACAAGCAGCTGACCACGGCGCTGGCGTCGTGGACCGAGCTCAGGCACGACACCATACTGTATGCTAAGCAGAGCTACAGCATTGCGCTCTCCAGCGCAATCATTCTGCCACCCACGGAGGGCTACGTTGAGCCGGTGCCCGAGTTCTACGCGAGGCTGCTGGACCTCACCAAGATGACCCGGAGGGGGCTCACAAGCTACGGCGTCCTCGACGAGACATCAGCAAATAGGTTTTCATCACTGGAGGAAATAATCTCAAGGCTCATCCAGATATCGGAGAAGGAGCTGCTGAACGAGCCGCTGACGCAGGGTGACTGCGACTTCATAAGGGACTTCGCGGACGAGCTGGACGATGTGCTTGCGGGAGTCGATTCCAAGGCTAGGAAGACGACCCTTGTCGCCGACGTGCACACCGATACGAACACGAACCAGGTGCTGGAGGAGGCCACGGGGTACGTGAGGTTCATCGTCGTAGCCTATAGGCAGCCTGACGGCTCGGTGGTCCTCGGGGCGGGCCCGGTGTTCAGCTACTATGAGTTCAAGCAGCCAATGAGCCAGCGGCTAACAGACGAGGCGTGGAGAGAGAAGCTGGCGGAGGACCCGCCGAACGATCCAGAGTGGGTCGACGGCTTCACAGACTAAAAAAGGTTAGTGAGAGAAGACGACCTCCCCGTCGATGATGACCTTCCGCACCTTGGTCATCACGTCCAAGGGGTCGCCACTCAGCAGCCTCAGGTCGGCGTCCTTGCCGGCCTCTATGCTGCCGACGCGGTCGGCCACTCCCAGTATCTCCGCGGGCACTATGGTGATGGCCTTCAACGCATAGTCGTAGGGGAGGCCGTGTTTGACGCTGTATGCTGCGCTGAGGGGCAGGAACCTGATGGTGCTGCCCACGGCGTCTGTCTGTATCGCGAACTTGACGCCCGCCTCGTGCATGATCCGGGGGGTTTCGTAACTCAGCTCCCTCATCTCCCACTTGCTGCGGGCGGTGAGGCTGGGCCCCCAGACCGCCGGGACTCCTTTCTTGGCGATGTAGTCGGCTATCCTGTGTCCCTCGGTGGCGTGCTCCCAGCTCATCTCGACGTCGAACTCCTCGCAGACTCGGATCGCGGTGGCCGCGTCGTCCGCCCTGTGGGCGTGGGCCCTGAAGGGTATCTCTCTCCTGAGCACCGGGGCGAGGGCTTCCAGCCTGATGTCTTGCTCGGGCTGTTTCTCGGGGTCGTCCTTGAACCTTTCCTGCTTCTCGACGTAGTTCTTGGTCTTCTGGAGCCACTCCCTGAGGACGCCCGCGACGCCCATCCGGGTGCTGGGCATCTTCTTCTGCTCGACGCCGTAGACGCGCCGGGGGTTCTCGCCGAAGGCTATCTTCATGCCGCTGGGGCTCCTGATGACCATCTCGTCTGTGGTGGTCTTGGGCGCCGTCTTGATGACCACGCCGTAGCCGCCTATGACGTTGGCGCTGCCGGGCAGCACCTGAGCCGTGGTGACGCCCTCCTCCAGGGCTGCGGTGAGGCCTCCCTCGTCGGCGTTGGCCTTGATGCCGTCCAGCGCCCTCACATGGGGCGTCGCGGGGTCGGTCATCTCGTTGCCGTCGCTGCCGGCCCAGCCGATGGTCTCCTCCCATATGCCTATGTGGCAGTGGGCCTCGACGAGGCCCGGCGTCACCACCCTTGCCTTCAGTGTCTTGACACCTTCGGGTACCTTGACGTCCGGCCCAATGGCCTTGATCTTCCCCTCGTCGATGAGGACTATTCCGTCTACCACGCCATCTGTGATGGTATGGATCTTCCTTGATCTTACTGCAAGCATTTGCTGCACCTGTGAGAGTTTTATCGCGTCGATTAAATTATTTTTCCCCTGAAAGATGCGTGCAACGTAGTCTGTTTCTTGGGGCCTTGCCTTGTTTCTATGACCTGCTACGGGTCAGTTCGGAAAAAAATTATTCGATGCCGCAAACCTGTCTTATGGCTGCGAGCATCTTGTCGTTGTTGGGTGGGCATCCCTCGACGTAGAAGCCCTGGTTCTCGTATTTCTTGAGGCAGGTGCCCATTATTATCGGGGTGTTGGGTAGGTCTTTGGGGGGTTCCGCGTTGCTACCGACTACGATGAATAGGTTTCTGATCTCGCCCATCTTCTTCATCTGCTCCAGGTCGTAGACGACGCTGTGGATGGTGCCTCGGCAGGCGCTACAGGCGCCGTCGCTGATGACGGTGACACCTTCGGTGAACTCCAGGTCGGTGGGGGGCCTCTCGAACCTGTAGGTGTAGCTAGTCAGAGGCTCTCCGACGACCTCGGGCTCGTCGGCTGGGTCGTAGAGGCCGTGCTCCGCGGCCTCCGTTAGATAATCCAGCTCATGGGGCTCGAAGCCCATTATCCTGCTTGCTACCCTATCCAGCGCCCAGACGTCTTTGCTGGCGACGACGGTGTTTAGCTCCACCTTGGGGCCGAAGCTGGGGCCCAGGCCCTCCATGGCGACGATGGCGTCCAGCACGGTGAGGTCGAGGGGCACCGTCTTGTTGAGATCTAGTATGCCTTTGACGACGCCGATGGCGTGGAAGCGGCGCTTCATGGGCTTGGGCATTACGCCCTTGAGGTTCTTGACGCCGAGGGTGACGAGGAGCTGATCGTGGGTCTTCATGACAGGGAGGTTGATGCGCACATCCGCGTCCATGAACTTCTTGGAGATCCTCACCGTGTCGGTTATCAGGGGCCTCGGCACCTTGAGAGTCACGAGCTCGCTGACGTCCACGTCAACGACCTCGGCACCCATGGCCTCCGCCATCTCCCTCATGCCGCTGAGCTCCAGCGCCATGGCAGTCTCTGTGAAGTATCCCGCCCCCTCCACCACCAGCACCCTGCCCGCCCCCGCCTCCTGGCACAGCCGTATCATGGCCTTCACCACCCTCTTGTCGGTTGTGACGCCTGGCGCCGTGACCCTGCCTGTCACGACGTTGGGCTTCAGCGCCACCGTCTGGCCGGGCTTCACTACGGACTCTATGCCGCCGACGAGGTCGACGCATCGCTTGACCATCCCGTACACTTCTTCGTCGCTTGACCTGTGAGGCGACATGACTATAGAGACCCTGCTCATTGCACTCAACAGAATACAGATGTCTCCCCCATAATAACTATTGGAAAGACACATAGCGCCCCCACGCCCCATAGGTAAACCATGGGCAGGGGAGAGGTCAGGTTCATAGGGATGGTCACAAGAGTCGAGGGCGACACCTCGACCATCAGGGTGTACGACGAGTACTGCCCCGGGCTACTCGGGGTCGAGGACTACAGCCACCTAATAATACTGTACTGGTTCCATGAGAGAGACGAC
>Ga0209427_10009162_pt1 | contig 11062 bp, 6 predicted proteins | sample DeeMarSWOR136_30_FD_187465 | JGI IMG/M metagenome (GOLD analysis project Ga0209427, IMG submission 187465) | Marine sediment microbial communities from White Oak River estuary, North Carolina - WOR-1-36_30 (SPAdes) (version 2) | ecosystem: Environmental > Aquatic > Marine > Intertidal zone >... | reverse complement strand
AATCGCGGTGTTACATCCGCGGGCTCCAGCGAGCTCAGCCTTATCCTGGCCAGATCCGGGATTTCAGCCACTCTATCCAGCAGCTCTGCCAACCTGTCGTTCTGAGGCCGCTCCCAGGTCTTCCGTCGAACAGTGCTCTGACCATAAGCACCCAGATTCACACCAGTTACGACGATTTCCCTGTGGCCGGCCTCAACAAGTGCGCGGGCCTCGCGAAGTACAGCTTCAGGTGGCTTGCTGCGAACAAAAGGACGGGCTTTCGGTATAATACAATAGCTGCAGTGTCCGTCACAACCATCTTGAACTTTCAGAAAAGCCCTGGTATGGCCTTTGAAACAGCTTAGCTGCGGCAACTGCGGCTGGATAGCTAAGTCATTATTAGATATGAGCTTAGAGATGTTAATCGTCTCAATTCCGGAGATTTGGGGGGTCTCCGGTCCCGTTGGATCGAGGGCAGCAGCTTTGCCGTTAGCCAATCGTGCTAAAGTGGCGGCCAAGTCGTTCCGATAACTAATCAGATGGACGTTCTTGCCTGGCCTTGTTAGTTCGCCGGTTTGCACTGTGGGCAAGCAGCCGGCAACAACTACGACGGCATCAGGACTAAACTTTTGGGCTTTTCGGATATGCTGCCGGCTCTTGGCCGAAGCCGTATGAGTTACACAGCAGGTGTTGATGACTGCCAAATCGGGCTTTTCGGACGTTTCGACCTGATCGAGCCCGAGCCGTTCGAGCAGCTCTCGAATCTGCTGGCTCTCGTATTGATTGATCTTGCAGCCAAGAGTATCTATGGAAAAAGTCTTTGGCATATGGTATAATCTATATTTGTTGAGACGCATTTACAAGTTCAATCGAGTTCAGGGACCACGGACACCTGAGAATGAACCGGCAAACTGAGTGGGAGGTTCATCATGGCAGCGAAATCCGAGGCAGTTTGGGCAATCGATATAGGTAGCAATTCCCTAAAAGCACTGCACCTGACCGCTGAGAGCGGCACTGCCGAAGTAACCGGTTTCGCCAACATCAAGCATGGCAAAATCCTTACGGGTGAAGGAGTAACGGATGCAGAAAGGGAGGAGCTGGTCGCCATCAGTTTGCGGCAGTTTGTAAATCAGAACGAATTGGGCAATGATGATACGGTGATTTCCGTGCCCAGCCAGAACAGCTTTGCCCGATTTGTGAACCTTCCGCCCGTGGAGCCGAAACGTATCCCCGAAATTGTCAGGTTCGAGGCAGTTCAGCAGATCCCCTTTGACATCAATGATGTGCAGTGGGACTGGCAGTTGATGGAGGAAACCAAGCGCCACGAAAACAGAGTGGGCATCTTTGCAATTAAGAATGAAGTAGTCATGTCAACGCTGGAGCACTTCAGCGGCGAGAACATGCAGGTTGGGTACGTTCAGATGGCACCTATGGCCCTGTACAACTACATTGCGTACGACCGCCCTGAATTGTGCAGTTCCGACACGCAAGCCACTGTTATTCTCAACATAGGTGCAGAGAACACCGACTTAGTTGTCTGCACAAAATCGTCAGTCTGGCAGAGGTGCATACTCATAGGAGGTAATGCCTTTACAAGGGCAATTGCCGATGCATTCAAATTGAACTTTGAAAAGGCTGAAAAACTGAAGCGTACCGCCCCCATGAGCAAATATGCCCGACAGCTATTCCAAGCGATGAGGCCTGTCTTCACGGATTTGGCTTCCGAGGTCCAGCGGTCGCTGGGCTTTTATAGCAGTTCCAATCCGGACACTAAATTGGCCAGGGTTGTTGCTCTCGGTGGAGGCACTAGGCTGCGAGGCCTGCTTAAGTATCTGGAGCAAACCCTCCGGATACCAGTTGAAAGGCCTGACTCGTTTAAGAGCCTTACAGTACGCTCCGATGTTTCGGCAGTGAAATTCCACGAAAGCGTGTGCGATTTCGGCGTCGCTTACGGTCTTGGCTTACAGGGTCTGGGCCTTGCCAGGATAGAAAGCAACCTGCTGCCACGCAGTATCGCAAGGTCGATGGCCTGGGCAAGCAAGGCCAAGTACTTCACTATCGCCGCCAGCGTAGTACTTGTAGTCTCGGTTCTGGCCTTTGCCAGAACGCTCATCGATAAAGCCAGCTACAGTAGCAAAGCACCTGTGCGGAAGGATGTCTCTGACATAATTCAAACGACCAATGATGCCACGAGCAAGGTCGAAGAAGTGAAACGCCAAGGCGCTGACTACCAGGCAATGATACAAAAGGAATTCGACCTGTTCAGCTATCGTGGTGTAGTGCCGAGATTGCAGGAGACTATAATCTCCGCCTTACCGAACGCGGAAAACAATCCAGGGCAAGCCGCGCTTTACGAAGCTTTTGCCGGAGGCAACGTGGAAGAGGTTTTGAAGGTCCCCCGCCAAGAGCGAAAGCAGATATTTATCACGGCCATGTCCGTTTACTTCGGTGAGGACCTTGCCTCCGCACCATTTGGAAGCGGGGGCTTCATGGCGAGAAGGACGACCAAAATAACCGAGCAAATGTTCGAAGACGTCGTGGAGCAGATAGGGGAAGGGTTCGAGGAGATTCCTGAGGACTGGGATGACGCTGATGAGGAAATGACAGAGCCCGGCGAAGAGCCAGTACCAGGATTCGTGGTAACTGTGGCCGGGTACAGCCCCTACGGAAATATACGTGAATTGATGGACCCCGTCGGCGTGGAAGACGACCCAAGCAAATGGGGATTTATTACTCGACTGATACAACTCAATGACGTTAACGACAGCAATTATCCATTCACCGTGTATAAGCCGACCGAGATCAGGCATTTCAGGCTGGAAATTGGCGAAGTGGACCTCAGAGCGAGGATGCCTGGAGCAATAGGCACTCAGCAGTTCAGGTTTGTGCAAGGTAAGGGGATTGAGGGTCGCAGGGTTGGTGAACGAATCCTGACTGATCCCATGACGCAAGAGATCATCAGTAAAGTCACCGTCTTTGATGACAATGGAAGGCTGAAGCTCGACCCGACAGGAAAAGTACTTTACGAAGTCAATGACCATTGGTTCGTCCTGAATATCAAATTCGTGTGGAAAGATGCACCGAAAGCGCCTGAAGAACAAAAGCAGGGTTCCGGTGGTCTGCAAGCCGCCGCAAGCACGCCAGCACCAACCACCGTTGGACGGGCCGGTCAAGGCACACAGACTCACACCGATGGCTCCAAAGAAACCGTGGGACTTCAGGGCTTTGAGTAGATGGATCAGGCAGATGTACAGGAGTGGTCAAATCTGTGTAGATTAGTTTTTGGTCGAAGGATATTCGGTGTTCTTGGATAAATGAACAGACAAAACAAAATAGATTGGTGAGCCAAAATGGACCTCTCCAGACTTAAGAACCTTCTCAAAGTATCGAGCATTTTCAGGGAACACTCGTCTCTCGTGGTCCCGATTGCGGTGGCGTTGGCTGGGGTACTACTCCTCTTGTTCACCCATTTTATGAGCAGCAAGCTCAAGGCCCAGATGACACGCGAGAGCATCAGCGACAGGGGCAGAAGAATTGAGTATCTCAGCAAAGATGCTATCCCTGCTGAGCAGTGGAAAGTAGAGAAACAGTATCAGCATAAGTACGCAACTGATGCCAATCATGTAGTACTCTTAGCCAGACAACTTACTGAGAGGCCGCTATTGCAGGACATGATGTTCCCGCAACCAAAGACAGGTTCAACGCTGATTTTCGACCAATTCGGCCAAAGGTATCGCGACGGGATAAACGAGCTTCTTAACAACGTAGAAGCCGGCAATTGTCCCACCGTTACCGAATTGCGTGCAGCCTTGGAGAGTTCACCGGTGGCTTCCAAGCTCAAGTGGGGAGGAGCCGTGACAAATCCCTCGGCCACCGCCGCGGCAAGGAGGGCGTCTATAGCGGCAATACTCAACACATTGAAAGAGGTCGATCGTGCCATGGTGGACATTCTGTGCAAAGACAAGGCACAATCGGCTCGTGTGTATGCCAGTCCTGCTGACATAGGTGGATACGAGTTCTGGGAGGAATATAAGTATCCGGGAGCAGACGAGGCGATTCAGGATTGCTGGTACTATCAGTTAGGTTACTGGATCATCGAAGATGTCTTCCAGACTATAGAGGCAATGGATTCGGCCTCGAATAACATCTTGACGGCGCCGGTGAAGCGGCTGGTGCGCGTAGGTTTCACCTTGGGGGCCGCGGAAGACAACAGGCGAAGAGGGCCGAGAAGGGCCAGGTACGTCAGGGGTCAGAAAGTGGCAACAGGCGAAAGGCCCGCCTACGTTGTTACGGAGTACGACGGGCTCACCGAGTCCTGGACGGGAAGACGCTGCAATGATGACATCGACGTTGTGCACTTTAGCGTCAGTGTGCTGGTCAGCGCAAACGCCGTCTTCCCCTTTATAGAGCAGCTCTGCAGCGCCAAAGAGCACACACTCCGTGGGCCTTCCGAAACTGACCAGAAGCAAACACTAAAGCACAACCAAATAACGATATTAGAAAGCAGAATCGGGGCGATCGATCCGGAAGGTGAAGATCACAGCTTGTATCGGTATGGCGACGATGCCATTGTGGCGCTGGATCTAATTTGCGAATATATCTTCAATAAGACGGGCTACGAAGACATTAAACCAGATTCGGTCAAGCAAGCAATACAAGAAGCCAAGGAGGCCAAACCGTTCCGACCAGGAGCCTATCGGAGAATGTAAAACCGTGAAGCGAGATACGAGATATGATTGGAAGAGCAGGTAATTTTTTCGAAGAACATGTTGAGAAGATAGTCCTGCTGCTTGTCGGGATTCTGTGCATGTGGCTTCTTATTAGCTACGTTCTGCTAAGTCCCAACAAAGTTGTGTACAAAGGCGAGAAGCTCAGCCCCGGCGAGATTGACCTTCGTGTGCAGCAGGACGCCGAGAAATTAGAGTTCTCATTAGGCGAGAAGCCCAAACCGCCGCCCCCGTATGAGTCTCAAGTCAAACGCTTTGTTCAGAAGATCGCCGCGGCTGTGGATGTAAACGCCATCAACTGGCCACTGCCAATCTATAGTTCGGCTGATATCCGGGATAAACGAAGATACCATATTCCGCAAATCGGTGAAGTCAGCGATGTCGACGCGGAGCACATAAGGGCTGTAGCTCAAATTCCTGTCAGCAGGCCCGAAGGAGCAGGCGGCGGTCGTGAGGAGATGATAGAGGTCAATGACATCGATCTTGTGACCGTGGAAGCCAAGTTTGATGTCGAAAGCCTGCGGGCGAATTTCTACGAGAGCTTTGCCGGTGATAAGGTCCCCATGGAATCTCGTGACCCGTGCCTGGCGAGACCTATCTTTGCGGAGGTACAGTTGCACAGACAGGAACTGCTTGACGACGGCCGCTGGGGCGATTGGCAGATCGTACCTCGAACCCAAATTGATCGTCGCCGGCAGATGTTTGACGTTGAAAAGGACTTCAGAGCACTACCACCAGGTGGAATAAAGGTGCGTCTGCTTCAGTTTGATGATCCCATGGTCATGGCGGATCTGCTGCAGCCGGATGTTTACCAGATCGCCTCACCGAGAGAAGAGTGGTTCCCTCCGTTCCTGCACAGGAGGTTCGTGGAGTGGCGAAAAGCAGAAGAAGCCGAGTTGAAGCGCAAAGCTGTGGAGGCAGCCAGAGAGGCCGAACAAAAGAGACGGGAGGAGGAGCTTGAACAAAGACTGGAGGAGCGGCGTGGTGGAAGTCAAGACCCGCGCTTTGGTCCGGGAGGTGGTCGGTATGGTGGCTACGGCGCTATGGAAGGTATTCCCGGTGCCTATTCTTCCGGCAGAGGCACGGTGGGAAGGAGTAGAGATAGTCTCCTGGGCAGCCGCGGGGGTCGCTATGGCGATAGAGGACCCATGGACAGGGTAAAAGAGCGTGAGAAGGAGCTTGAAGAGGAAAAGGAACGTTTGGCAAAACAGAGAGAAACTGAAAGAAGAGCGCTAATAGAAGGCATCTATGACGAATTCGAGAGTGTCCTGCTTACGGGACAAGCAGATATCACCAGGCTAGTCGCTCCACTTACCTTCTGGGCCCAAGATGACACTGTTGAGCCGGGCAAGAGCTACCGATACAGAATTCGGCTGGGCGTGTTTAATCCGATAGCCGGAACAAGCCAATTTGCCGACCAAGACAGCCAACTAAAGAATCAGGTCATTCTGTGGAGCGGTTTTTCCGACATTACCGAGAAGATCGAAATCCCCAAAAAGGTCTATTTCTTCGCACTTAATATACAGGAAGCTGCCAAGATCGTTACAGTCCAGGTCTCCAAATACTTGTTGGGCTATTGGCACAGCCGGGACTTCCCGGTCAGACAGGGAGAAGTCATAGGCAAAGTGGTTGAACTTGCCGACGCTAAAAGCAGGTCCGTTGAAAGCCTCCGCATTACCTCGGCCGCGGAGCCCGGTGCGTCCCTGGCGACAGAGCCGCAGAGTATTGACTACGGCACTGGAGCAGTCCTTGTAGATGCTATAGCCGTAAATGATTGGCTCAGTGGAGCAGAAAACAGAATGTATGCCCGCCACTACTATGATATGCTCTATACCCCCAACGGCGTGATCATAGAACGCATGCCCATTAAGCAGAAGTTTTGGCCGGCAGACCTGCAGGCCGCCTTCAGTAGAATAAGAGAACTACAAGACCAACCCAGGGAACCCTTGCGGGGTCCAAGCCCCGGTCTGCGGACAGGAAGAAGAGGCAGGCATCGCATTCTTAAGTTCGAGTTTACGCCACCTGAGCCCCAGAGCGAAGGCGACGATACCGGCACGAGAGAAAGGCCCGGCAGGAGACCGCGCGTGTAATGTGATAGACTTTTACCGTTTCTGTTAGTCTGCCCCGAGCGCAGTAACAGTCGGCGCCTGAAGATTAGCGAGGCGAGTCTTCAATTCATTCACGCGGTGGTTTGCGGCGTCCAGAGCCTGGTACGCGAAGCGCAGTTCAGAGGCTTGAGGGTCAAACGCTGTGGCGGCTTTCAGTTGCCGTTCCGTCTGTTCAAGCTGGCTGTTGACGGCACTGAGCACCGCTCTTATCTCAGCGAGGTCGATAGTCAGCTTCGTCAATTCGTCATTGAACTGGGCTATTTGGTCACCGCCGGCGGATTTGACTACCTGTTCACGTCGTTGTGCGAGCTCTATGTTGGCCCTGGCAATTTTCTCCTGAGCATCTCCCAGATCAATGTGAGAAATTCTTCCATCTGCAGCGAGTATTTTGGTCGTTTCCAAGTGTTGCTTTTGGAGTTGGAGCAACCTCTCCAGTTCATGAATAACGGGATCATCATGGACCTTCTTTTCAGCATCATGTCTTATTCTGGCTATCTGTTCTCCAATTGCCGGGCGACGTGCTTCCAAGCGGGCGAGCTCCATTTCGTATCGTCGCTTCTCGCGAAGCAGGCTCTGCTTATTTGCAGACAGCTCCTCCGGCGAGATATCCGGCTGGGTCCTTCGGCGCGGCTGTTGCTGGCAATTATGGATATTCTCGATTGTCTCAAGCGTTGCAACCGTGATGACACCACCTTCAATATCGTATGCAAGGTCCGCATATGCCAGATCCACAGACCCGCCAGATACCGACTTTAGTAGAAGGTTCAATGCCGTACCCAAGGAAATCGACCGTATGCCCTCCATATTTATTGGCCTAGTCGGCTCGATATCGGCGATCCCGTCGTTGTCGTCCAGATCTCTCCAGAGCACAGCTATATTCAGTGGGGGGGCAACGGAATTCTCCAGGACATCTATCGCTTCTGAAAAAGACATCATTGGCGTGAGTGTTGAAAGGTCAACGATCTGATCAAGCTGCTTCCTGACTTCTTCATTCTTGAGGGCAATATCAGCGGGAATAGGGGGGATCATTTCTGCAATGGTTTGCTCGATGCGGTTACGCTGGTCCTCAGCAAAAGCGAGCGATTCGCTGAGTTGTCCGGCATACGTGTTGTACGCATCAACCAAGGTTTCGCGAAGATTGACGATAAGGGCGGTCATAAACTCCTCGGCTGCGGGCTTGACTTCATCCGGAAGGCGGACTTCCAACTGGAAGAAAAACGTCTGCCCAGCGGCAGGGGCTCGCGGTGGTACGGTTGTTCTGGTAGGTGCCGCGGATGTGGACTCTGGTTTGCCGTAATAGAATGAGTAGCCACCTGTGGAAGTGGTACGGCCGTACCGGCTGGCCGTAGCAGGCGGTTGGCCAACCCCCGCTACTGCCCAGCCCCCGGAGCGTGTGGGGGCACGCGAAGACCGGGAGACGGTGGCAGACGAAGGTGTTGGACTGGCTGTCGTGTGCCCGTCAGACGAAGTCTCTTTACCGGTTGAGGTGCCGGGCGCGGCGGTTCTCTCAGAGGTGCTGCCAGGCTGGATGCCTGAGTCCTCGAAGTAGTAGAATTCGGACGAATGCCCCGGATACGTGGATGAGCGTGTACGTGTGGGGGGTAACCCCACGCCGCCCAGTGAGTCCGAGTCGACGTCGAGAGGCAACTCGGTAGCTTCAAAGAGGTACTCGACGAGCGGGGTACCCAGTACATCACGGGCGGCCTTTCCGCCGACACCAGAACTGCGTAACAAATAGTCGATGGTGTCGATGTAGAGCGGCAACATACCGGGGTCGCAAGTTATCTTTACAAGGCAGTTTGCAGCGAGCGTGTCTGAAATCTCCTTTGATGGGGGCGTTGCCGGCGCTTCTGCCTTTGTGGAGTCTTCGGCAGGTCGAGCTGACCCTACGGTCAGCAGAGCCAGAATTAGCAAAATGATTGGCGATTTTGTAGTTTTCATAGTAATTCCCCTTTCGAATCCAGTTTGCGAGTTTTCCTTTTTTCGATTTCAGACAGTTTTTGGCGGGCTTCCTCGGCCCAGCGGTTTTCTGGGAAGAGTCCGATAACGCGTTTGTAGGCCTGGATCGCAGCGCCTCTTTGGCTGCGATCCCGATACATTTGGTCTGCCTCATAGATTAGTATGAAGGCGGTCCTGTCAACTTGCCGACGGACTTCTTCAAGAGGGTCGCGAATGCTTGCGAGCTCAGCTTCAAGCCCATCAAGACGGCTCTGGTGCCGTTCGTCCTCGAGCACCTCGCGGATTAGGTTTAGCGTCGCATCGGTCCTTGCTTGAAGCTCTTGGATCTGTCCTTCGAGCGCGGCAATCCTTTTCTGTTCCGGCCTTGTTCTTGCAGTCCTTGTTGTGGAGTACCAGAGGCCAGCAGCAATCACCAGCACAGCCGCCGCGGTAATGAGCCCGGCAGAATTCACGAAACGCCTATGCCTGGCGCGCTGACGCACGACCGCAGCAAGGCCCGCAGGAATACCAACAGGCTCGCCTGCCATCTCATCGGCTTTCTGAAGCAGATTTCTGATTTTGTCCTCTGCCATAAGTTACGGTTCCATCAGTTCGGCAAGCTCCTGTTTCAAACGTCTTCGGGCACGACTCAGCCGGACCTGTAAAGCATTCTCCGATATGCTGAGTATGCGACTAACCTCATCGGTTGAAAGGTCCTGCAGATACCTCAGCACAACCGCCTCCCGATACTTTGCCGGCAAAGCCACAACCGCTCTCCGGACACGGTCGAATGCTTCGCTGTCCATTGCACTCTCACCCCTATCACAGCCCGCAGTATGAGCTATGTTGTCCCCCGCCTTTGAGATGGCCCTAAGTCGAAGCATGCGTCCATATCGATACCTGCGACATTTGTTCACCGTTATGGTAAAGAGCCACGTCTTCAGGCTGCAATCGCCACGGAATTTCTTGAGGCCGAGAAAAACAGCAAAAAAAATGTCCTGCACAACATCGTCCACGTCGCCGGGCCAGCCGAGCAGTCGGCTGGCCAGCCTCCCGATATCAGCGGAGTATCCTTCCACGATTCGATCGAAAGCGGAATCGTCGCCCTGGCTGAACTGTCTGACCAGGCGTTCATCGTCAATGCTTCCGGCCATGACCACCATATTAGACCGCTGAGCCACCGAACCCTTACAAGAAAAATCTTCAGAAATCGTGAAGATTGAAATACCCCCCAGGGCAAGTTGCAGGCAATACCCGGAACAAAAGTAATCGTCACTGACTAACGTGAGAAGCTGAAAAAGGGGACGGCTGATTTGAGCCAGCCGTCCCCAAGAGGTTAGTACCGGCGGCTTCTGTGCAAGTCGTGAGAACCTGGGAACTTAACTTGAATACTGTTTCACGGCAACGGTGTACAATCGCTACAATCCCCTGTACAACCAGCTTCCCAGTGGTTGCGGAGTATTAGGACATCAACGGCATTTATGGTGCCGTCGCGATCGAAGTCGGCACAGGGGTGATAAGGATTCGGCGGCCAAGCGTTTAGCAGGATCGAGTAATCGTCGTCGTCGATTTCACAGTCGCTGCTGCCATCGCCGCAGGCGAAGCAATCTCCGCACCAGCAATTGGGCTTGCCGTAGGAAACCCAGCGATTGTATTCGTTCGGGTCACCGCTGGAGAAACAATCCGCCTCATCCGCGCCCATATCGACGTCATAACCCATAACCCGCGGGTCGCCGTCGATATCGGTTTGGCCGTCATAGTCGCCGTCGGGATCGCCTGCGTCGATGCACGGCGAATCCGGAGCGAGGTGATAATCCTCATAGAAGTGCTCAATTTCTTCCGCGGTCAGGACTCGGTCGAAAAGCACTACGTCATCGATCTTGCCATCGAAATACCAACTACCGGCGTCGCCGAAACGTGCTATTCTGACGTTCGCACTGCCGAGATCACCACCGTCGGCGTCCGAGATATCTTCCTTTCCCAGAGAATCACCGTCAAGAAAGAACTCCGCGTCTGCATCTCTGCGAGCGGTAACATCAACCAGATGCCATCCATCGGTTAGGTCGCCTGTGTCCTTGTGGACGGTCACCTTATTTGTACCGTTGTTCAACATCAAAAGTAGGCGGTCTGGTTGTGCAATTGCGTCATAGTAGAAGCTCCACCCATTTCCGGTCTGCTCGTCATAAGGATCGCCTTTCGCTACTATTGCCTGGGCGACGAGGTCCGCGCGGTCGGTCTTAATCCAGACATGTATTGTAAAGTCGCTGGTTGAAAAATCCAAGCTTGAGTCATTTCCGCAATCAACATAAT
>Ga0209427_10009160_pt1 | contig 11063 bp, 11 predicted proteins | sample DeeMarSWOR136_30_FD_187465 | JGI IMG/M metagenome (GOLD analysis project Ga0209427, IMG submission 187465) | Marine sediment microbial communities from White Oak River estuary, North Carolina - WOR-1-36_30 (SPAdes) (version 2) | ecosystem: Environmental > Aquatic > Marine > Intertidal zone >... | reverse complement strand
AGAAATCAGGAAGATTGCTGAGCTGGGCCTAATGGGACTGACCATCCCGGAGAAATACGGTGGCGGCGGCAAAGGGCTGGTGGATTTATGTATTGCGGTTGAGGAGCTTACCCGTGCTTCAGCCGCCATAGCTGCCTACCTCCGAATCAGCTTATCCCTGGCCATTGTTCCAGTTATTATGTACGGGACAGACAAGCAGAAACAGAAATACCTGCCGCCGCATGCCAGCGGGCAGAAACTGGCATGTTTCGCCCTGACCGAGGCTGGTGCCGGCAGCGACCCTGCCAGCATCGAGACAACCGCTACCCGTCGCAAAGACGGCTATGTCATTAATGGCAATAAACTGTTTATCAGTATTGGAGATAGAGCCGAGATAATAGTAGTATTTGCCACCGTGGACAAATCCCTGGAGCGGCGCGGGATAACCACCTTCGTCATGGACAGAGATACCTCCGGTCTCTCCGTGGGGAAACGCGAGGATAAAATGGGCATGCACGGACTGTCTTCAACTGAGCTGATTTTCCAGGACTGCTTTATTCCCGACGAGAATCGAATCGGGGAGGAAGGGCAGGGACTGAGGATTGCCCTCGACGCGCTGGATGTAAGCCGGGTTACTGTAGGCGCTGAAGCCGTGGGTATCTCACGGGCGGCTTTTGAGGCGGCAACGAACTATGCCAGGGAGCGCCAGCAGTTCGGTCAACCCATCGCCGATTTCCAGGCGATTCAATGGATGCTGGCCGATATGGCCACGCAGATCGATGCCGCCCGCCTGTTGACCTACCGGGCGGCCCAGCTCAGCGACCGCGGGCTACCTTTTATCAAAGAAGCGGCCATGGCCAAGGTCTTTGCCTCGGAGGTCTCCGGCTTCGTGACCAGTAAAGCCCTGCAAATTCACGGTGGTTACGGCTATACCAGGGACTATCCCCTGGAGCGTTATTTCCGTGACGCCAAGATTACGGAAATCTACGAGGGCACCTCGGAGATAATGCGCATGACCATCGCCCGCAGCCTTCTGCGTGATGACTAGAGCGCTTTTCTACCGGAAACGGGATTATCGAAGTGGAAGGGGCAGATAAAACCGGAAGGCCATAGAGTTTCTTCGGGTGCACCGTCTGGCCTTAATCGAGCACTACGCTCGTAGGGGCGGTCCATCCTCACGTCGAGTCGCCTTTCTGCGGGCACGAAACTTTCACACCAGGGTGCGTGGAAGGTCATGCACCAGTGGACTTTCTTTAATTTCCACTTGCCGCCCTGTTTGATATAGTCCACCTCATAGACACCGTTCATCCACCCCGGATTGATTTTACCTCCCTCGACCTGGAAGGCATTAGCCCCGAAGCCGTACCACCTCCCCTGGGCCGTTTTACCGTCCGGGGCTACATGGACAACGCCGCAGAGCTGCATCACCTGATGCAGAAATTCCCCGCTCTCCGCCCGCCTCCTTTCGATGCCTTCCTCCCCGTGGTGAAAGAAACGCCTGATGCTTTCCTTCCCCACATAATGACCGGCCGCCACCAGCAGCTCGACATCAGGGCCATCGGCAAAACAGTCAATAATGTCCTCGGCCATCCAGTGTTCTAGGTAAAAACCGTATGCCCTCTGCAGCTTTTTTATCTCCTCGATGTCTTCTAAAGTCCTGATTCTGTCTTCAAGAGTCTTTATCCTTGCTTCCAATGCCTCCACATTCATGGCGTGCTCCTTTTCAAATGATTTTTTGACGGATTCATTGCCCGGATATCATGTGTTGCCTTATCAACATCAATTGACGATGCTGAAAAGCGGTCTGGCGCCCTCGCCGGCAGAATACTTGTCCCCGGGGAAGACCTTATTCCCCATTTTCACCTTCTTGCCGACAAGCTCCATGCTGGCCTGAGCGGGGTCAATTCCATCCAGATTACCCATTATCCAGGGGCCTTCATCGAGTTCAACCATCACTATGGTATAGGGAATTTCATCCTCGCGCCCTTCAGAAGCGACATACACAGTGGTGAATGTCCTGATTTTACCGGTGCCTTTCAGCTCGATAATTTCCAGGTCCGGACCGGTACACTGCCGGCAGACCATCTTGGGCAGCACCGTGATGGCACCGCAGGACTGGCACTTCAGGCCCAGAAGCCTGTTTTGCTTCAGGGCTTCATTATAGTCTTTATAAGTGAGTTTATATTCCATGATAGCCTCCATCTGAATTTATCATATTATGCTTCACCAGCCCCGCTGTAGAACCATATTGACCAGTGTACCGCCGTCACCACCCAGAGTATCCGTCAGTCCTGTTTTTGCGCCCTCAACCTGCCGCTCCGGCTCTACCTCTCCCCTGAACTGTCTGGTTATCTCGTAGACCTGTCCCGCCCCGGTGGCACCGATGGGATGCCCCTTTGACTTGAGTCCGCCGGAGGGATTAATGGCAATCTTACCGCCGATATCCGCCTCGCCCTTCTCCCAGGCCTCACCAGCCGTGCCGTAATCGAAGAAGCCGAGGCTCTCGGCGGCAATCAGGCTGGCGATACTGAAACAGTCATGGAGCTCGCAGATATCGATATCCCTGGGAGTCACGCCGGCCATATCATAGGCCTGCTTGGATGATATTTCCCTGGCCCTGATTCTCGGTAAATAGTCGCTCTGGTTACTCAGAGGGCCGGAGGAAGATTGGCCTATTCCGGTTATGTAAACCGGTTTATCGGTGAGCTTTTTAGCCACGTCTTCCGAGGCCAGCACGACGGCGGCGGCGCCGTCGGAGAAGGGGCAGCAGTCGTGCAGCGTCAGCGGTGTGGCTACCACGAAGCTGCCGAGCACCTTGTCTACACCCATGTCGCCGTACTTCCCGTAAAAATGCGCCTTGGGGTTTATACTGCCGTGCTTGTATGACTGGATGGATACCCTGGCCATCTGCTCCCGGAGCTTTTCCAGGGGTATGCCGTAAGTGTCGGCGTAAAGGTGACTCAGCATGGCGAAAACGGCCGGGAAGGTGATTCCCGAGGGGTATTCGTAGCGCGAATCACTGAACATGGCGAAGGTCCTTGTGGCCAGGCCGGTACCCATCGTCGCCGCCCTTTCGACGCCGCCGGCCAGAACGATATCGTAGAAACCAGAGGCCACCCAGATAAAAGCATCCCTGACCGCCATGCTTGCCGAAGCGCAGGCACCCTCGTATTTATTGGCTGGGACGTAAAGGCAGCCGATATTTTCGGCGGCGAAAGCCTGCACCATACCTTGCCCCTCGGCGAAGTCACCCAGAGCATTGCCGACAAACAGGGCTTTGATATCCTTCGGCTTCAGGTTTGATTCGTTAATGGCTTCCATAGCAGCCTCGGCGAATAACTCGACCTCCGTCCTGTCCTGTGGGCCGCTGAATTTTGTCTCGCCCACGCCCACTACAGCTACTTTTTGCATAACAGACCTCCAATTGGGTTTAAAAAATGAGGAATTCCTGATGTATTCGGTTAATTATAAGGGGTTATGACCGAATCTTGCAAAATAGCGTCGCATTATTCATAATTGTGGCGGCGTTTAATAACTGATTGAAAATGGAGGAATAGATTAGATGACGACATTAAATGAGTTCAACAAGTATGGGGAAGACCTTGAGAAATTATTGATATTGAGGACTTCTCCCATCGCCGTAAAATTGCTGGAGAAGGAGGCCGATATTCCCACCGGTGCTGTAAGGCCGAAGAGAGACCGCGGTATACATATCGCTCAGTGCCAGGCTTTCGCCCTGTCCCGACGACAGAAAGAGACCGTGGCTATGCTTAAAGAGGACAACTGGTGCTTTGCCCCAATGATTGCCTACGGACTGGTGGATAAACCGGACGACCCCGAATTTCAGAGGTTCGTAAACTTTCCCACCTTCGAGAGGGATAAGTACATCGGCATCGTTTCCGCCCCCCTGAGGACAGCCAATTTCGAGCCTGATGTGGTTGTTATTTATTCCAACACGTCCCAGTTGAGAAATATGCTGATGCCGTCGCATTTTATAAGCGAGGAGGCAAAGGTGAACTGTCACTTCTTCCCCCCGGCCTGTGCTTACCAGATTGTGCCGGTAATGGCGGACGGCCGGCTGATGGTCACCCTGCCCGACCCCGGCGATTATACCCGGGCGCTGGCTGGCGAAGACGAGATTATACTCTCCGTCCCGGGGGATAACATCGGAGTGCTGGTAGAGGGCGTCAGGCAAATGGAAGAGGGGCTATTCGGGTATGCCCGTGCCATCATGTATATGCAGCATGATTTCCCCCACCCACCCATGTACCAGACACTGTTCAGGCGGTGGGGTTTGTACGATGAGGTGACAGATAAGGACGGGAAAAAGTAAACAGCGATTCATGCCCCAATTATATTAGTCTAAGTTAGGTATCAGCCCTCTTGCGGCGCAGAGTTGGGGATAACCCCTTATCCCACCCTTTTAATATCTATTCCCACCCTACCGCCCAGTTACATCTTCTGCTTAGCCCGTGGGTTTCCCCCACCCCACAGCAGGGTGTCTAAGAGGGGCGCAGCCCCTCTTTACCTAAAAGGGCGGGTTTGGGCGGGATATAAATCCCCTTCTCCCTCCTTTCGTAAAGGATGGGGACCAAGGGGATGCATTTCATAAATGTGATTCCCCCTCTCCTGTGAAACCTCGTCAGGAGATGGGGACACAGGGGGTGAGGTAGACAATAAATCCCCCTTTTTACCCAAACCGCTTAACATAACTCTAAGAACAATTCAAAGCTACCCACGAAGGAATTGTTTCCCTTTAAAAATGTCGCTTTGTCATGTTCCCTAACGCAGGCGGTTGACCGCTATATAGATACCAATACCGAGACCGAGCAGGTCGAAGACGATACCCAGCGGACTGATAGAAAAGCTCCCGAAGGTAAAAATATTCACCAGATAGCTTATCACCACTGCTAGGCTACCAATCACCGCCAGCCACGGACTACTTTTACGATTGACTGCCCGGCTGACCACTTCGCCGATAGCATAGCCGACACCAGCAGCCAGTATCAGACTGAAGAAACCGAAGAAATAATAAAGGATAAATTTATCCAGTACTCCCCAGATTAAGCCAACGACAACCGCCATCCCCAGCGCCGTACCGACTGCCCGCAGGTAGTATGCCTTGGAAACATGGTAGGTGGGCAGTTTATACAGCTTGGCGCAGTCCGGGCACCTGGCTCCCACTGGCGTCTGCACCATACACCTGGGACATATCGGCGTGCCGCATTTACCGCACCTGAGGTTGGTCTCGACATCCGGATGCCTGGCGCATCTCATCGAATCATTCTCAGCCATCCAGCAACTCCTCGGGCTTAACGGGTTTTCGGTGAACCCAGGTTGTTCTATCAGCTATATCACGGTCAAAAAGGAGACGGTTCAACAGCAGGCGACCTGTGCCGATTCTCGCAGCCTCGGTTGCCGGCTGCGCCGTAAGCCGCTTGATGATTATTATCAGCACCATGGCCAGAAATCCCATCGTGACCGATAGAGGCTCCTGAAAAATCTGGCTGGTTACGGGCAGCAGTACCATACCGATAAGTATGGGTACCGGTGTTGTACGCAGGACAATAGCGCCGACCACGAGGATTACCATAAAGACTGTTGATGGCCACGGCGTTACTTCATTAATAGCTGGCAATATGAGGATTAAGCCGATACTGGTGGCAATCCCCCTGCCTCCGTGAAAGCGCAGAAAAATCGGCCAGTTATGCCCGACAACGACGGCCAGACCAACGGCAAGTTGCTGACCGGCATCCAGCCCCTGAAGATGTGCTATCCCTACCATTAACGCACCTTTAATGAAATCGAAGATGCCCACTGTCAGGCCGAGTTTCCGGGAAGTCGTCCGCCACAGGTTACCACCCCCCACCTGGAAGGTGCCGTGCCGCCTCAGGTCTATGCCGCGTGATTTAGCCGCAAGATACGATGACGGCACCGAACCGACCAGATAGGCACATATTATCAATATAATCCAGATAGTCATCAAGCTCCCTCAAAGTATAACTATGTAATATTATATATCACAGTTTAGCCATCTCCAGCATTCGTTTATCAGCCAGAGCTATGAGCCGTTCCACCGCTTCCAGAGGCACATCCACACCGCCGAGCATGGTCTCGCTGCTGTCATCCAGGCCATGATAGTCACTGCCGCCCGTAGCGATAAGGCTGTATCTATCAGCCAGACTGACCAGGCGCTTGGTTTCATCTGCGGTATAGCTGTTGTAGTAAGCTTCAATACCGACCATCCCGGCCGCCTTCAGTTCAATAATTGTTGACTCTGAGTTGGCAACGGTAAACGGGTGAGCCAGTACGGGCAGCCCCTTTATCCGTATTATCAGTTCCACGGCCTCTACCGGTGTCATTTTCTCGCGCTCGACATAGGCCGGGCCGCCGTAGCCGATATATTTGTTAAAAGCCTCGACGAACGTGGTAATGTAACCCTTCTCCAGCATTGCCTGAGCAATGTGGGGACGCCCGATAGAGCCATTACCGGCTATTTCCTGCACCCGTTGCCAGTCGATAGCAATGCCCAGGTCACCAAGTTTATTTATCATCCCCCGGGCTCTCCTCTGCCGGGAGCTGCGGAACCTCTCAAGGGCTGATTTCAGTTCGTCGCTTGTATAATCTATGAAATAGCCCAGTATATGGGCCTGGCCACCCGGCATATCGGTGCTGATTTCAACACAGGGTATGACTACAAGCCCGGGGAAGGCCTTGGCAGCTTCTAGGGCGGGAACGATTCCGTCCACGGAATCATGGTCGGCCAGAGCGATGGTCGTCAGACCGAGCATCGCGGCTTTGGCTATAATCTCTTCAGGACTGTATTTCCCGTCGGAAGCCGTTGAATGAACGTGCAGGTCTATCTGGCCCACTAACCTCCCACCTCACGATAAATGCGCTCAATATTTATCGCCCTTCCGCTGTCTTCATCCACTTCAACCATCATGGCGTTGAATACCGGCTTCCCCTTACCCACCGACAGGTGATGGGGCATCATGGTAAGAAAGCGATTGATTACCGCCTCGGCGTCATCGCCGATAATTCCGTCCGTCGGTCCGGTCATACCGATATCGGTAACATAGGCAGTGCCGCCGGGTAGTATCTGAGCATCAATGGTGCCTACATGGGTATGGGTTCCCAGCACGGCACTTACCCGTCCGTCCAGGTAACGCCCGAGGGCTACCTTCTCCGAAGTAGCCTCGGCATGAAAATCAACGATAATAACCGGCGGCTTCGGCTCGGTCTTGGCCAGCAGCCCGTCCATGGCCCGGAACGGGCAGTCATAGCTATTCATGAAGGTTCGACCGATAAGGTTGACAATCATAGCCTTATCTGTTAACACGTATCCCCGGCCCGGTACTCCTTCGGGGTAGTTTAGGGGACGCAGGATGGGAATGTCATCATCAAGATGGGGAATGATGTCCTTTTGAGCCCAGATATGATTACCCGAGGTAAGCACGTCAATACCGTACTTAAGCAGCTCACGGGCGATTTTCACGGTCAGACCAAAACCACCGGCAGCATTCTCACCGTTGGCAATTACCAGGTCTAACCCGTATTTCCTGCGCAGGCCGTACAGTAACTCGTGTACTGCCTGCCGTCCGGGTCGGCCAACTATGTCACCAATCGCTAAGACTCTCATTCTTACTCCATGTCACGGTGAGTGCATGCTATTTAGCGTAGTCAACAGCCCTGGTCTCCCTTATTACGGTAACCTTTATTTGCCCCGGATAATCTAAAGTCTCCTCCACCTTTTTCACGATGTCTCGGGCAAGCCTCATCGCCCCCAGGTCATCAATGGCTTCCGGCTTGACAAGAATACGTACTTCGCGGCCGGCTTGAATAGCAAAGGACTTTTCAACTCCCTTGAAACTATCCGCAATATCTTCTAGTGCCTTGAGTCGTTTAAGGTAACTCTCCAGCGACTCACGTCGCGCACCGGGCCTGGCACTGCTGATAGCATCAGCCGCTGAAGCGATATATCCCCAGATACTGACATCGCTGGTCTCGAGGTGATGCTCAGCGACACCCTGCAGCACCTCAGGCGACTTCTCCCACTGCTTGACGAGGTCAGCACCGATAGCGGCATGGGTACCTTCTACCTCGCGGTCAATGGCTTTGCCAATATCATGAAGTAGTCCGGCCTTCCTGGCGATATTCACATTGGCACCCAGCTCGGAAGCAATCATGCCGGCCAGATAAGCAACCTCAATGCTGTGCTCCAGGGCATTCTGTCCGTAGCTGGTGCGGTACTTGAGCCGACCGAGTAGTTTGATTAACTCCGGGTGTAACTGTACTCCAAGCTGCAGGGCTGCCTGCTCACCGGCATTCTGAATATCGGCATCTACTTCCTCTTTAGCCTTAGCGGCCATTTCCTCAATACGCGCCGGATGAATGCGACCGTCAAGGATGAGCCGGTTCAGGGCGACACGAGCGATTTCCCGACGAACCGGGTCAAAGCTGGAGAGCGTTACAGCTTCCGGGGTATCGTCGATAATAAGGTCGACACCTGTAGCCTGCTCAAGTGCCCTGATGTTACGTCCCTCACGTCCGATAAGTCGACCCTTCATCTCGTCATTAGGGAGTGGAACCACAGATACCGTGGACTCAGCCACGATTTCGGAGGCGCTGCGCTGTATGGCCGACGCCAGAATCTCCTGAGCTCTCTCGTCTGCCTCTTCTTTCAATTTGGTTTCCCACTGATGGAGGCGCCTGGAGGCCTCCTGCTGCATCTCTACCTCCATAGTATCCAGCAGTGTCTGCTTTGCTTCCGTACTGGACATCCCGGAAATCAGCTCCAGCTGCTTCAACTGCTTGTCTTTAAGTTCAACAAGTTGGCTGCGGGTCGTTTCTATCTCCTTTTCTTTACTGGTCATATTGCGTTCGCGCTGTTCCACGGCTTCTGTCTTACGGTCAAGTGTCTCCGACTTCTGATTGAGTCGGTTTTCCTGTCGCTGTAGCTCGGAACGCCGCTCACGATAGTCACTGTCGGCCGAGGCCTTGATGCGTTTGCCTTCCTCCTGTGCCTCCTGTAGTATTGTCTTGGATTCGTTTCTGGCCTCAGCTACCATTCTGGCAGCCTTCCTCTCAGCAATGCGTAATTGCCGGTTAAAAACCAGACGACGGGAAAGGAATGCCGCCATGCCACCCAGCACTACGCCTATGATTAAAATAAAGAAGAGAGCAATTAGTTCTATAGTACCTACCTCTATCATTTTAACCTCCCCCTTTCTTTATTATTTTGATATTTTGTATTCGGGCAACACTGTAAAAGCATACGAAGGGCAACCAAGACATATTCAAGATAATCATTCGGTATTGCTCCCGCGCTCTTTCCATATCCTTTCTACAGTGTCGTTTATCACCTGGTAGTTAAAACCTCTCCGCCTGAGGTGTTCGCTTAGGCGACGGCAGAAGTCCTGGTATTCCGACGAAGACAGGCGGCGTGCCTTGCTGAGTGCCGCCCGATAGGCGCTACCGCTGTCATCAACTTCACTGACCACTTGCTCGATAACGCTGCGGTTCAGTCCCTTCCGCTGTAGTTCCATTCTGGTCAGCCACCGACTGCGCGGGCTGAACGTCTCCCGGTTCTCTTTCCAGAAACGGGCAAAAGCAGTATCATCAACCAGCCCCTGCTCCTTCAGCTTGGCAAGCGCTTTATCGGTACAGTCATTATCGAAACCGTGCCTTTGGAGTCGCTGCCTTACCTCGGCCTCGCTTCGCGGTCGGTAGCCGAGGTATCGGATAGCTGCGTTAAGGCAGCGTTGATATCGGTCAGTCCTAGTCAGTGATTCCACCTGACTGTCGGAAAGTTCCTGTTCGACCCGCAGTCCCTCTTTCAGGGCTACTTCAGCCAGCAGGCTGAAGGAAAATTTGCCATCAAGAAAGACGTTTAGTCTATTTTCCCGGCTCTTTCCGGCTGTTAATTTAGTTATTATAGCCATAAACCGCTACCCCTGCCTAAAATACATAAGGCTGAAGCCTGTGCCTCAGCCTTCCTTATTCTACCTGTTCAGTTAGCCCGTATTGCTAAATGCCCTTATTCTTCATCGGGCAATATTACCTGAGCAGTACCGGCTGAGGCTCTAATCCGCTCTTCAATTTCCTGGGCAAGCTCGGGATTTTGCTTCAGGTATTGTCTGGCGCTTTCCCTGCCCTGCCCGAGGCGGATGTCACCGTAGGAGAAAAAGGCGCCGGCTTTACTTACCAGCCCCAGCTCTAAACCGAGATCAAGGAGGTTACCCTCTTTGCTTATACCATGGTCAAACATGATGTCAAACTCGGCGGTGCGAAACGGAGGGGCAACCTTATTTTTAACTACCTTAGCTCTGACGTGGTTGCCTATGGCATCGTTTCCCTGCTTGATAACTTCAGCACGCCTCAACTCTATCCTCGTTGAACTGTAAAACTTGAGCGCTCTGCCGCCTGTAGTCACCTCGGGATTACCAAAGACGATGCCGACCTTCTCCCTCAGCTGGTTGATGAATACCACTGCCGTTCCAGCCCTGCCGATGGCGGCCGCCAGCTTTCTCAGGGCCTGCGACATAAGGCGGGCCTGTAGACCCATCTGAGGGTCTCCCATGTCTCCCTCAATTTCAGCCCGGGGAACCAAAGCGGCGACACTATCAATAACTATAACATCAACAGCGCTGCTCCTTACCAGCGCTTCGGTAATCTCCAGGGCCTGCTCGCCGGTATCCGGTTGGGAGATGAGCAGTTCATCAACGTTCACACCGCAGTTGGCAGCATAAGAGGGGTCCAGAGCATGCTCTGCATCTATATAGGCAACCGTACCTCCTCTTTTTTGTGCTTCGGCGATTATATGCTGGGCTAAGGTAGTTTTTCCTGATGCCTCGGGCCCGAATATTTCCGTAATCCGTCCTCTCGGTATACCTCCTACGCCCAAGGCCAAGTCCAGTGCCAGTGAGCCGGTGGGAATGGCCTCTACTTGTGGCAGTCTGGCCGACTCCCCCAGTTTCATGATGGAGCCTTTACCAAACCGCTTTTCAATCTGACCAATAGCCAGTTCCAGAGCTTTTTCTCTTTCCGTGGTCATCTTTCGCCTTAACATGATGATAACATAA
>Ga0209427_10009157_pt1 | contig 11064 bp, 7 predicted proteins | sample DeeMarSWOR136_30_FD_187465 | JGI IMG/M metagenome (GOLD analysis project Ga0209427, IMG submission 187465) | Marine sediment microbial communities from White Oak River estuary, North Carolina - WOR-1-36_30 (SPAdes) (version 2) | ecosystem: Environmental > Aquatic > Marine > Intertidal zone >... | reverse complement strand
GAAGAAAAAGCAAAAGAATATCCATCTGTTTAGCCCTTACTCAGGGCTAAGTAAAAGTAAAGGTGATCCAATGGGATCAATAACCAAAATCGTTAACTTGACTATATGAGGAGTGACTATGCGAAGAAGACCTATGCTACGCTTTAGACGTTGTGGACTTGTGGTGATTTCGATTGTCGCTCTGTTTGTTCCTGCAAATACTGTCGAGTCATCAGAGAAGATTGCCCGTTCAGCCTCCGAGCCAGCGACGGATGACGGTCTGAAAGTCGCCGGCGTTGTACGGGACCAGGAGGGCAAGGTAGTTGAAGGTGCAGTCTTACAGGTGTTTTCGGCTGGCAATCGTGTGACGTCGGACTCACAAGGCAGGTTTGATGCACGATGGAGGCGCTCGATGGTTCACACGGAGCAAGAGCCGTATCTAATGGCATGGCACATCAGGCGTAATTTAACAGCAGCTATTATCATCGATGAATCAAGTGATGAAATAGAGGTAACATTGAAACCAGGTATCGTTCTCACTGGTCAGGTTACTGATAACAGCGGCAAGCCCATACAAAATGCCGGTGTGCTTGCTGTTGTTCGACTTGGAAGATGGTCCAGTATCATTGGTGAGACCATCAGGACGAACGCGAACGGACGGTTTGTCGTTTATGCCCTGCCTCAGTGGCATGAGTTGCAGGTTTATGCAGGAGCAGATGGATACGGCAGAAGTAACGTAATTGTCCCCGCACATATGGCGACCGGAGAGCGTCAGGATGTCGGTCGACTTAGATTGAATCCGGCAAATCTTTCCGTATCAGGTAAAATCGTCGATGTTAATGACCAGCCGGTTGTTGATGCTACCCTACGTGTTGAAGGAAAAGGACAGCCCAAAATAAGAAACATAAGGCCGGATAAAGAGGGCAGATTCCGCATTCAGGGTGTATGTGAGGGGCCGTTGGAGCTGTATGCAAATACTCTCGCGCAGCCCCGCATGTATGCGCGGCTCGAAAGTTATGGTGGGGATACGGATGCGAAGGTCATTCTCGAACCGCGGGGTATATCAGATCGTTCGCGTCCCACGGAGCCGGCTCCACGGCTCGGAAAGGGTTTGCTGGATCCCAAGGAACTCGGCATCGACTTAGAAGCGATCGAGGCGAAAGGCAGACAGATAATCCTATGCTTTTTCGATTTGGAACAACGGCCATCAAGAAATTGCCTACGGCAACTAGGCAAAAGAGCACAAGAACTCAAGGAAAAAGACGTTGTCGTGATCGCCGCCCATGCCTCAGAGCTCGAAGAAAAGACTCTCAAGGAATGGGTAAAAACGAACAGGATCCCCTTTACGGTCGGAATGATTCGGGGCGAGGTCGAAAAAACAAAGCTCACGTGGGGTGTGCGTTCGCTGCCCTGGCTCATCTTGACGGACCACAGGCATGTCGTCTGCGCAGAGGGCTTCGGCCTCGACGAGTTGGGCCAGAAGCTCAGTGCGACAGCGAGCATTGCGTCCGAGAGGGTCCAGGTCGATCCAACACAAGACCGTTCGGCATCCGTGAGCGCTTCCGGTAATCTGCCTGAAAAACCGGAGGAGCGCTCCCGACCTGCGAGCCGTCTGATTAGAGTCGTTGGTGTTACCCGCGATCAGAATGGTAAACCGGTTGCCGGTGTAGAAGTTCAACGTTTGCACGGCCCCGGTCCGGTCAGCACAGATGCCGGCGGAAAGTTTGAGCTGACTTGGGACCCTGCGCGCAATCGACCTTTGGTGGATACGTACTATATCATCGCCCGCCACGAGCAGAAGAGTCTGAGCGCTGTCGTGGAGGTGCCGGAATTCAAGAAGGAGGCAGAAATGGTGAGTCTGAGGCTTCTGCCGGGCGTGATATTTAAAGGCAAAGTGGTCGATCCTACAGGGCGAGCAATAGAATTGGCCAAAGTCGGCCTTCTGTTGCATACACCGACCCAGGGATCAGGATTATATGATACCCTTACCGACTGTGAGGGAGTGTTTGAGTTCAGAGGCATCCCGGCGGACCACAAGTACAGTTTTCTCGCCAAACGGGCCGACTACGGAACAACATGGGTGCACAACATATACGTAGGTCATGATTTTGCTCGGAAGAGCTTTGGGCTCGAACCGATTGTTCTGGCGATTGCGGACCAGACCGTCTCAGGCTTGGTCGTGGACGCTAATGGCAAGCCAGTTTCCGATGCGCGTCTCTCGACGGATGGTCAAGGTCAACCGCAGCACTGTGACATACGAGCGGATGCAGAGGGCAAGTTCACAATCGATGAGGTATGTGCTGGTAACGTTCGCATCTTCGCTACGGTTCGTGGCGAGACTCTATTGAGCGGCTATGCCGATACTGAAGGCGGAGCAACGAACGTCCGCATTGTCATGGTTGAAGTCCCATCACCGGGCGGACGGCGTTCAGTACGAAAGAGCCCCCCTTCTCTCGTAGGCAGGACCTTACCTGAATGGAAAAACCTCGGTATCGAAGTGTCATCTGCGGAGGCTGCGAGAAAGAAAATGCTGCTGTGCTTTTTTGACTTTGAACAGCGACCGTCGCGCTATTGTATCAGTCAGCTTGCTAAACAGGCCGAGCAGCTTGAAAACAAGGGCCTCGCTATTATGGTCATACAAATCTCAAAGGTCGATGAGGACAGGCTAAATGAGTGGATCACAAAGAATCACATCCCCTTCGCAATCGGAACGGTCGAAGGCGATAGAACGAAAACACGCTCTACCTATGGCATCAAGTCCCTGCCGTGGCTCATTCTGACGGATAAGGAACACGTCGTTCGAGCGGAGGGATTTGGTCTCGGTGAATTGGAAGAAAAGATCAAGGAGAATCAAAATGTGCAAGAATAAGCGATTCATCGGAGTCATCGCCATCGCTATATGCGTGGGCTTTTTGGACGTAGATGCAAGCGGCGCGACGCAATTCCCGCTCGAATTTGAAGGGAGGTTTGAGCTATTCGAATCTCTGGACGTTGGATTGAATGCAGGCACAGCGGAGCATCCGAACCTCGTGCGGATTGAATGGATTCGTTTCGACACAAGATACGCCAATGCCTGGCGTGTCACGGCGCGCGTAGACTGGTTGCCCGTCAAAGACGCAACGTGGCGCCTCACGATTGAGTTGCTCGACAAAGACGGCCGTGTGCTGCGACATCCCACAGATGAGCCGACGATATTCACGGGCAAAGCCGGCCAAGCGGGTCAAACCGAAATCCGGTGCGCGGATTTGGATCTGGACGCCATGCAGGATCAGGGACGCAGACATGCGGCACGGTTTCGTATGCGTCTGGAGCCATCACAAGAGCGAGTTGCCAATACGGATTCGACGCATACGCTTGAGGTCGCGGTCCTCGATCGAGAGAGCCGGGAACCCATTTCTGATGTAGTAATAGTAGTCGAGACCTTTGACCGGGGGGATACAATTCGCCGAGAAAAGGCTCTGTACTGTACGGATTCCCAAGGGCGATGTTCCGTAAGCCTTGCTCGCGACAGACTGACAAAGGTCGGTATCAGCGCCCAAAAACAAGGTTATTGCACGATTGAGAAGTCCTGGCCCAACTATGGCTACGGGGGTATCGGTAGAGTACCTTTGGCCATCTTGCCGAGACGCCACGAGTTTGAGATGGTCCATGCGACGGCTCTGGGCGGAATCGTTCAAGATACAGAGAGGCGGACCATTGAAGGAACAGAGGTCGATCTCAGTGCGTATCTGGAAGAGCCCAGTGGGGTGATAAATGTCAATCGCACGGTTCGGACGGATGCAAAGGGCCGTTGGCGCATTGACGGTGTTTCCGACGAGACCGAGCGTGTCACTCTCCGTGTCAGACACCCCGATTATGGCGGTAACAATGGGCGCAACCAGCGAATTTCAGGTGAGGCGCTTGTGAAGGCTCGGGCTCTCAAGCATGTGGAGATCCTGGAAAAAGGTCTGACCATAACGGGTAGAGTGCTCGACGAGCGGGAACGACCCGTAATCGGAGCGGCCGTAATGCTGGAACAATTCGCATACAATCGCTTGGGCGCTTTGACAGATGCCTCCGGAGCCTTTCGGTTGGTTTGCTCGAGTGATCCGTCCGTTTATCGTGAAGCACCCTCTCTCATTGTTGAAGCGCCCGGCTATGCACTCGTTCAGCGGACCATTGAGCTTGATCCGAATTCCAAACCTTTGGAATTTCGTCTAAAACCGGGCCGGAATGTCACATGTCGGGTAATGGATACACAAGGACAACCGATTGTGGGGGCATGGACCGTAGTGGACCCGTTGCCGGGGAACCGGGACTATTCGGTTTGGCTGAAGGATACCGATGAGCGGGGTGAGTTTCAGATTCCTAACGTTCCGAAAAATGACGTGAAGCTGACGATTGGAAAACAGGGTTACATCGCGATACGAGACCGTGTCATATCGGAATCCGAGAACGAGATTGTCGCCACGATGCAACGCGCGCTACGCGTACATGGTAAAGTCACGGATGCCAAGACGGGAAAACCCATCCCTAATTTCGAAATAGCCTCTGTGTACGTCACGGGTGGAAGGACGCGTACCAGCAGTCTGGTGGCTTTTGCCGAAGGCACTTACGAGGTGAGTTTTGATGAGATGCGGCCTGAGACCCGACAGCTTCAGGTTACCGCCGTGGGATACGAGCCGGCTACATCAGACCAAATTAAGACCGATGAAGGCGAGCATGTCGTCGATTTCAAGCTGGTTAGGAGCAAATCATTTAATCAGGCCACAGCCGGTCTCCCGCGAGAGCAGATCAGACCGACGGGCCCGCGGAGGATCACCGGGATGGTTTGCGATGAGCAAGGTAAACCGGTGCCCGATGCTATCGTAAGAACTTGTCCCCAGAGGAGTGCCGAAACCGTGACTAACGCCAAAGGAATATTCACGCTCAAATTGATGAGAAGACCGGGATCAATGGGCACCATACCCAGGGAAGAAATGATGTATCTTCTCGCCAGGCATAAAGAGCGCAATCTCGCTGTCGCGATAGAGCTTGATCCAACGGCGGATAAAATCGATATCACTCTAACGCCGGGGGCGATCCTGGCCGGCAAGGTCGTGGACGTCGAGGGCAAAGGGATTCCCCGCGCGGAGCTTTCTTTGACTTTTTGGACGTCGAGTATCGGCTACGGCATACGGGAGACGGCGGAAATCGATGAAGCGGGGCATTATCAAATCAGGGCCGTTCCTTGCGGGCATAAGTATTCCGTGAATGCCAGCGCCGAAGGGTACGGTAGGCGGTACGTTCAGGTCGATACGGGTGGAGCCTCGAATGAACGCCTGGACGTAGAGCCCCTGGTCCTATCCCTTGCGAATCTGTGGGCTTCGGGCATCGTGGTGGATGACTTCGACCAACCCGTTTCCGGTATCAGAATCTATGCCTATGGAAACGGCCAGCCGTCGAGGGAGACGTTCACGGATACGAAAGGTCGGTTCACGATTGAAAACATTTGTCCCGGTCCACTGAATATCCAGGCAAACAGCCAGGGGAGAGCGGCTCGACGATTTCGTGGCCGGGCCCGAGTCGAAGGTGGCGCAACGAACATAAGAATCGTAGTGGATGAGCTGGATGAACGAGGCAGATCTGTACCGAGACAGCCATCCTCACTGATTGGAAAACGTCTACCCGAACTCAAGGACTTGGGAATTAAGTTCTCGCCGGATGATATCGAGAGCAAGAGAATCCTCGTCTGCTTCTGGGATATGCAGCAACGACCGTCCCGGCATTGTATGACGCAACTGGCCAAACAAGTCGAGTCGCTCAAGCGGAATGGTGTCATGGTTGTAGCCATCCAGGCTTCAAACGTGGACACAGATGCACTCGATGGATCTCTGAAAAAGTACAATGTCCCCTTTTTGGGGATGGTGGAAGGCGACGCCCGGAAAATCCGTTTTTCCTGGGGCGTTCAGTCGTTGCCGTGGCTGATTCTGACGGACACCAATCATCTCGTCCAGGCGGAAGGATTTGCGATGCACGAGTTAGATGCGAAGCTACAAAAGATCAGTGGAGACTGAAGTAATGAAACAGTGGTGCATTAGGATTGTAGCTTGTTTGGCTGGGATTCCGGGTTTCGCGCCGACGGAGGGAAATGCAGCGGAATTTGCAGCAACACTGCCCGACGGCACGACGGTCGCATTGATCGGGCTGAGGTACTACAGCATACGGGACTTGGAGAAATTCAAAGACAAGGATTATCCCTGGTGGAGACCTGATGGCACCGCCGTATTGGAGCCGCCTGATGCCGGGCGGGGGCGAACGTCCGCCTCGGGGTCCTACTGGTTTGTCATTCGCGTCGAAGGGGGCGAAGACTGTGATTTCAAGGCGGTTGGGCCGTACGGCAGCGATCTGACGGTTCGGCCGGTCAAGCGGAAGGCACAAGGCTTTGAAAAGGACGATCTGCAATACTTCTCATTACGGTTCTCGCCGGGCCAGACACAGGGAGATATCAAGTTGGGCCTGGCGACCGGCGATTGGAAGACGGTGGATAGCTGGTCAATTGACCCCGACTGGACGCCGTACAACCTGAGCATCGGCAGTTCCGATCAGTTCATTCTGCGATGCCCCGAGCAGGTGGGCTCGGATGTCGTAGCCGAGGTGACACAGGTCATTACCGAAAGAGCAACACGCGTGGTTCTGTTCGATTTAGACGGCAATCGGTACGAGTCCCGGGGAGAAATCAGAGGCGAAGGCGTAGGTTTGGTCCGGCATGTTCACAGGTTCAGGGACTTGGATAGAAAGAGCGTCAAGCAGATAGAATTCCAGGCCAGGCCCTACCACTATTGGATCACGTTTAGCAATGTCTCGTTGCAGCCCGAGCATAGGACACGACCCAGCGTGGACGTCAAGCAACCGGGCGTTCTGCTGAAAGGTGATGCCCTGCCCGGCTTTGGCCAGATCGAACTCGACTGTGCCGCCGAGGACATTGAAGGCCGGATGCTTCTGATCTGTTTTTTCGACATGAACCAACGGCCGTCGCGGCGATGTCTTAGCGAGATGGCCAAGCAGGCCGACCAGTTACAGAAAAAAGGCATTTCCGTTGTGGCCGTACAAGCGGCAAAGATTCGTCCAGACAGGCTCGATGAATGGGCCAAGGAGAATAGCATGCCCTTTCCAGTGGGGATAATTGAAAAGGACGTGGAGAAAACCCGATTCACCTGGGGCGTTCGCTCTCTTCCCTGGTTGATACTGACGGACACGCGGCACTTGGTGATCGACTCGGGTTTCGGATTAGGCGAGCTTACCGACAAAATCAAAACGGCGAATTAGAGAATCTCTGCATACGTCTTTAGGTCAGAAGCTCGGGTATCACCATCCAGTTGATTTGCCACTCGTCTTCTGCACCCTGCTCCAGGCACACGACGCCGCCCTGCTGGAAAGCGACCGTGCCGGCGGTTTCGTCGCCGGCCAGGAGCAGCGAGGCCAGCTTACTCAGGAAGGGCAGATGGCCGACGATCATTACGTCATGCTGGCCTGAGGCAAGCTCGTCCTTCATCGCGGCAACGTCGTCGTTCGGCGCCAGGCCGTCACGAGGGGCGGTTTCGGTTCTCACCTCGACGACTTCGGCCAGGGCTTCAGCGGTTTGAGCGGCGCGGGTCTTGCCGCTGTGCCATAAGAAATCGACGCCCAGGTTCAAAGGTTTGATAAACGCAGCCACTTTCTGCACGTCCCGGCGACCCTCGTCCGTCAAGGGACGCTGGGAATCCACTTCTTTTGACGCCGCTTTGGCATGTTGGACAAGGTATAGTCTCATTTCCAATCTCCTTCTGATAGAGTCCGTGTGCGATCATTATAGCACAGATCTTTGGCTCGACCATTTTGAATACCGTCGGTTGACAGTACCGTTGGGAGAGGATAAAATCCCGCTTTTGTATATTCTTGGAGTACTGCGAATGACTGATGTAACACTGGTTACGGGTGATGGCATTGGGCCGGAGATCGCCGAAGCGACGCGTCGATGCATCGATGCGACCGGCGCCGAGATTAACTGGGCCGTGGCGGAAGCGGGCGTGGAGGTCATGGAAAAGGTTGGGACGCCCCTGCCGGAGGCTACTGTCGAATCGATTAAGAGAACGGGCGTGGCGCTCAAGGCGCCGATCACGACGCCCGTGGGCAAGGGCTTTAGAAGCATCAACGTGCATCTGCGCCAGTCGCTCGATCTGTACGCCTGTCTGAGGCCCTGCAAGAGCTACGAGGGCGTGCGGAGCCGGTATACGGATATCGATCTGGTGGTCGTGCGCGAGAACACGGAGGATTGCTACGCCGGCGTCGAGTTTCAAAGCGGCAAAGACGACACGGACGCACTGATCAACTGGATAAACAAGCACAACGAGAGAAAGGTTCGGGCCAAGTCCGGCATCACGATAAAGCCCATCTCGGTCCTGGCCACGGAGCGCATCGTCGGTTTCGCATTTGCTTACGCACGTAGGATGGGGCGCAAAAAGGTCACGAGTGTTCACAAGGCCAACATCATGAAGTACTCGGACGGCTTATGGCTGGAGGTCAGCCGGCAAGTCGCGAAGAAGTATCCCGATATCGAGTTTGAGGATCGCATCGTCGATAATATGTGCATGCAGTTGATCCAAAAGCCCGAGCTTTACGACGTGCTCGTGCTGCCGAACCTCTACGGCGATATATTGAGCGATTTGTGTGCCGGGCTGGTCGGCGGACTGGGCGTGGCGCCCGGCGCGAACATCGGCGAAAAGGGCGCCATTTTCGAGGCCACGCACGGCAGCGCGCCGAAATACAAAGGCCAGAACAAGGTCAACCCGACGGCCCTGATCCTGAGCGGCGTCTTGTTGCTCAGGCACATCGGCAAGATGGCCGAGGCCGACAAGCTGGAGAATGCCGTCGCTGCGGTCATCGCCGAGGGCAAGAGCGTCACCTACGACATGAAGCCGCACCGCGACGATCCCACCGCCGTCGGCACCAGCCAAATGGCCGATGCCATTATCGAGAAGATGAGGCGATACTCGATTCCTGATGTCGGAGACTCTACCCTTAGTGTTTGACAGGCACTTCTAAGTGTGCTGTAATTCCTGAGTCGGAGCATATGCCATTAGTGTTGACGAGGCCGTGTCATGGAACAAGTACTGTCCGGCTATTGAGACATGAAGTGCACTCGGTACTTTCTGTATACACGAAAGCGGCCGGATAGAGCCGGCATAAAGGATGAATGGATACAACGAGCTATTGACAAGCCCATTCGAACTGAGATACAGTCAGATGGAAGAATACGCAAGTGGATCAGGATCAAAGAGGCAAACAGGTATTTGCGAGTGATCCTACTGTCCGATGGAAAGACGATCCATAATGCTTTCTTTGATCGAGACTAAAAGGAGGCCAGAGAAAATGAAGATTAAGTATTTCAATGACACCGACACGGCTTTACTGGAGTTTACGGATCGTCCGGTCGCGGAGACCAGGGAGATATCGGAAAACATATATATTGATTTTGATGCGGATGGCAACGCCGTGAGCATGACGATTGAACACGCGAAGCAGACCGCGCATCTGCCGGATATTGCCTATCAGCAGATTGACAGGGTAACCGCCTAGTGTATCTGATTACAGAACTCAACGAGGTCTTCAAGATCAAGCTTCTCAGCGGGCGCTCAACTGCTCTCAATGAACATACGAAAAGGCCTTAGTCAATTGTCTCCGAGATTGCTCAGGGGTGAAGCATCGGATTTGCGTCGCGGTTCCCAAAAACGCGTTCAGCAAACTGATGTTGACAAAATAGGGGATACGCGTCGCACGATGCGAGATACACGTTGAGGATTCGTCACTTGAGTCAGCAGACGCATCGCAAACTGATTTCAGGCAGAGAACGCGGTCTGGGTGCGGGACTGCTGCGTTTGCTGTTGGGCATCGCGGCGATGGGTTACTCGTTTCTCGCTCGGCTGTGGAATTTCCTGTATTCCAAAGGATGGTTGAAGGTGCATCATGTTGACGCCGCCGTAATATGCGTTGGCAACATAACGACTGGTGGGACGGGCAAGACGCCGCTTGTGGTTTGGGTGTACAAACACATAATCTCAAATTCCAGATCTCAGATTTCAGATTTTCCATGTGCGATACTCACACGTGGCTACAAGGCGGCCGACGACTCAGGGCTCAAGACACAAGACTACGGTGATGAAGTGGCGATTCTGGCTGAGAGCTGTCCGGGAGCCAAAGTGATTGTCAATCCGGATCGTGTTGCAGGGGCGGCCGAGGCCATTAGCAAGTTCGGCGTCAAAGTGCTGCTTATGGACGATGGATTTCAACATCGCCGGTTGGCCAGGGACCTCGACATCGTGGCCGTTGACGCGACGCAGCCCTTCGGCTACGAGAAGATGCTACCGGCCGGGCTGCTGCGGGAACCTGTCACTTCGCTGAAACGCGCCGACGCCGTCGTGATGACTCGATGCGATCAAATCACGGAGGCCGAATTGAGTGAGCTTGAAAGAAAGCTGCGAGCAATCCATCCGGGTATGGTCATTGCCAGGTCGATTCACGCCCCCCTTTGTGCAAGATCGGCGGATCAAGGCGAAGTCAGTATCGAAGGCTTGGGGGGCAAGCGAGTGTTTGCCTTCTGTGGTATAGGCAATCCGGACGCTTTTTTGGGTACGATTAGAGGTCTGGGGTGCGATCTGGTCGGCTCGAAGTTTTATGACGACCACTACCGCTACACGGACGAGTGTCTGGCCGGCATCTACAATCAAGCCGAGCATCTTGGCGCGGACCTGATCCTGACAACGCAGAAGGACTGGACAAAAATCTCCAGGCTGGCTCCGGCCAAGAAGAACATATCCCTTGCCTATCTGGCGATTGAGATAGAGTTCCTCGCCGGAGAGGGCCAATTAACAGCCTTGATTGAAGGCGCGGTGGCGGGTAGAATCTCGGAGAGCTCTTAACGCTGGGTCCGCGTCCGGCCGTTCTTTTGCACGTTGGCTGTTATGTATGAGAACCTGCTACGAACTGTGATGAATCTTGGTTCGCCGAAGGTCCTGGTCGTCGGCGATTTTATGCTCGACGTTTACATTTACGGCGACGCGATGAAGATCAGCTCCGAGGCACCGGTGC